>Ga0256831_1000986_pt1 | contig 15094 bp, 14 predicted proteins | sample 132544metaG_FD_189087 | JGI IMG/M metagenome (GOLD analysis project Ga0256831, IMG submission 189087) | Hydrothermal vent microbial communities from Lau Basin, Pacific Ocean - 132-544 | ecosystem: Environmental > Aquatic > Marine > Hydrothermal vents | place: Pacific Ocean: Lau Basin | collected...
TGTCGATGCCTGTGATATGGGCCACTTCGCCCGGCTTGTAGTGCTGGATATGCTCCACAAACTCCCGCCAGCCATTGGTGCGGTTTTTGATAAACTTTTCATCATACCATCCCTGCTCCCAGATGATATAGGCGAGGCCGTTGAGCAGGGCCAGATCGGTTCTGGGCTTGATGGGCAGATAGATGTCGGCCAGCTGGCTCGTTTTGGAGCGTCTGGGGTCTGCTACGATGATGGTCTTGTTTTTTCTGTTTTTCATCAGATGGTGGACGATGATAGGGTGGTTGTCGGCCAAGTTGGCTCCAATGACAAAGACCACCTCCGCCTTTGCGATATCTTCGTAACTGGCCGTAGGCCCGTCGCTGCCAAAGCTTTGCTTGTAGCCGCTTACAGCACTGGCCATACAAAGGGTCGTGTTGCCATCATAATTTCTCGTATCGAGCCCCAACTGGACAAATTTGCCAAGGGCGTAGAACTCCTCGGTGAGCAGCTGGCCCGTGGAGATGACTCCAAAGGCGTTGTTGCCGTGCTCTTGCTGGATCTTTTTGATCTTTTTAGCAGCTTCGGCGTACGCCTCCTCCCAGCTTACATCGGTGAGCCGGCCCCCTTTTTTGATCTTTGGATACAAGACTCTGTTGGGGGCGTAGAGCATCTGATGCTCACTCAGCCCCTTGGGGCAGAGCGTACCAATATTGACGTTGTGGGTGGGGTCGCCTTTGGTAAGTGTGGCTTTGCCATTTTTGACGCCGATATAGAGCCCACATCCTACGCCACAATATCCGCAGGTGGATTTGACCCACTGGTCTGGCTTTTTGGCTCTAGGCAGTTTGCCAAAGATTGGGTCGTCTACCATCTCGTTCTCTTTGAGCTTCACATCAAATCCCAAAAAATTTTTGATCTTTTCTATCATTTTCGCTCCTTATGGTCGTTGGGAGCCGGCGAAGAAGTTGCCCGGCATTCCTGTCTTGATGGCGCTAGAGTAAAAGAGCAGCCGCCCAACAAGCTCGCTGGCAAAGGCCAAGGCCACCGCCAAGAGGGTAAACAAAAATCCAAAGCCCATCGATCCCGCATTTAAAGCGATAATGGCCAAAAGCGGCAGTGCCAGAGCCGCTAGAGGGAGGCTTCTTTTGCGAAAGTCGTAGAGGCTTTTAAAGTTTTCTCTGAGTAGTCTGGCCGAGCGCTCGATCTGGTAGGAAAAAGGATTATTTGGATCGATACGCTCGTAAAACCTCTGGGACTCCCAAAAAAGATAGAGTTGTGCGGCTCCTAGGAGTATGGAGATGGCCAGCAAGATATTGGCCACATTGATTTGATGCTGGGCGATGGCTAAAAGAGCTAAAATGAGGGTGCCGATATATCCGGTTGTGAAAAATCGGTAGGTGGTGGTGACTCGATTCCACGTAGGCTTAGCGGGAACCCGGTAGATCATCGACTGGGCGTAGATGCCATAGAACCCCACAGCCAAGGTCAAAGCCTCCAATGCTATTCGCACAAAGCCATCGATCCCAAGATAGTAGAGCACTGCCACCACGCCCATACCGGCTACAAAAGCTCCCAACGCCGCCGCTTCGCGGCTGAGCCATGAGGTTTTGAGATTTTTCATCGCCGTCATCGCTTTAAAAGGCCTGCCAAGGTGCAAAGCGGAAAGTGGTAAACCTATAGCGGCAAGAGCGAAGATGACAAAGGCCATAAGAGGGCTTGGTTTTGGAAGGCTTGTAAAGTGTGCGGCGATATCGCCTAAAAATAGAGCCGCAAAGCCTATGAGGCTCACTTGTGTGAGCACCGTCATAAAGACCAGCGGCCACTCCTTGTGGGCCGGCTTGATGAGATCCTCGTCCATTGGATGGAGCTCTTTGGGCATATTTTGGGGCAGGGTGATGCGGGTAGTGGAGTTGGTGAGTCTTGCATCTACCAAAAAGGGGGCGTTGCCCTCCTTGTCGATATCCTCTTCCAACCATTTTTGGGTATCGACCACCTCGATCTCGATGGCTCCCTCGGGACAGGCTTGCACACACGCAGGCGTCTGACCCGCTTCGATGCGATCGTAGCACATATGGCATTTGGTGACGATGTGGCGGCTCTCATCGAAAACCGGCACGTCGTAGGGGCAGTTCCATGTGCAATATTGGCAGCCGATACAGGCCTCGTCGTCGTGGAAGACGATGCCGTTGTCAAATTTGATATAGCTGTTGGTAGGACACCCGATCAAGCAGGCCGGATCGACGCAGTGGTTGCAGCTCATGGACAAAAACATCTGCAGTACGTTTGGAAACTCTCCCCCCTCCACTTCGCCTACACGCCGCCACTTGATCTGGGCCGGGTTGTTGTTTTGTTCGTTACAGGCCACCTCGCAGCAGTGGCAGCCGATACATTTGGTGGCGTCAAAATGGAATCTATACTGCTCATTCTCTTTTAGTGGGGGCAGATCGATGCTATAGCTTCCACACTGCATCCCCGTTTTGGCTTTGTAGTCGATAAAGCTCTCTACCGCACTCATAGCTTCTCCTGTGATACTTTTCATTAGTCTATCCCAGCAACATCAAAATCAAAATAAAATTGAGCACTGCCGAGATTACAAAAGCCGTTTTATAGACTTTGAGAGGCTCGCGCTCGATCAAAGAGGTGCTTGGATCGAAATAGGGCTTGACTTTTTTGGGGTTTTCCAGCTCATAGAGCATCTCGCTGTAGTGCTTGTAGCGCCTATTTTTGTCCCGCTCAATGGCTCGCATGATGATAGATTCTAGCCACAAAGGCACCTTTTTGTTGTAGTGGCTCACAGGCTTTGGCTTTTTGAATGTGGGCTTTTGGAAAGGCTCGATCTCTCCATAGGGGTAGTGGCCGGTGAGGGCTTGGTAGAGGGTCACACCGATGGCGAATATCTCGCTGCCTTCGCTGATAGGCTCTCCCACGAAACGCTCTGGAGCCAGATAGCTGGGCGTGCCGGCTCTGGAGGCGATGGAGAAGATCTCTACGATGGAGCCAAAGTCTACGAGTTTGAAGACCTCTTTGTCTCTTCGTTTGGTGATGATGATGTTTTGGGGCTTGATGTCTCCGTGCACCAGATTAAAGCCTAGCAGATACTGGCTGCTTCTAAGCAAAAATTTGGCCAAATCTACTGCCTGGTCGATATGGAGTGGATGCTTGGAGATCCTTTTTTCGAGGGTATCACCCTCGATATACTCCATCACATAGTAGCGAAGCGTCCTGTTTTTAGGAATTACCGCCTTTGGGAAGAAGCCGGCTTTGAGCCGCTTGGCGTTCCATGCTTCTTGGACGAAGAGATCGAGTAGTTGGCTATCCTCGGCCGCCTCTTTTGGAGGGAATTTGAGCACATACTTTTTGCCCTTGTTGGTGGCGAGCCAGGTGCGCTCGTTTTGGATGAGAGGTTGCTCCAACCTATACCCATCGATCACCTGGCCTTTTGAGAGGCTTTGGGGGATGGGGAGGTTTTGCTGCTTTAGGCGCACCCGCTGATCGATCTGCTTGATCTGGATCGTCACCGCGCTGGTGTCGTCAGGTAGATTGTCGTCCACTTTTTTGCTGGCATATTTGATGAGGTTGGATGCTCCAAGAGGGAGCTTTTGGGCAATCTCCTCTTCACTCAAAACGGCCGTGAGTCCATCGCTGCACAGCAGGATATGATCTCCTGCCTTCACGAAATTTTCAAAAAAGTAGGGCTCTACCTTCTCGCTCATGCCGATCGCTTGGGTGAGGATATGGCCATGCTCCTCGGTGGTATGATCCATCGAGAGCTTTTGGAGTCTGCCATCTCGCAGCAAAAAGATGGGACTATCGCCTACGTTGGCTCCGTAGAGTCTGGAGCCTTGGAGCACCACGATGCTCAGAGTCGTGAGCATCTCGGGTTGCTCGAACTCCAACAGCGACTCTTTGTACAAGATCTCGTTGATGTTTTTGATGAAAGTAGATAGACTCTTTTCGATATCCCAGCTTTGGGGTCTGGTCTTGAAGTTGTCGAGCATATATTTGAGGGTACGCTGGGCGGCTTCCCTGCCAGCCTCGGCGCTACCCACACCGTCGCAGACCACACCCACCAAGATATCGTCGAAGAGTCGCACGCCATAGGCGTCGTCGCTTTGGAGCTCGCTCCCTTTAGCAAGACCGAAGGCGGCCGTTTTGTACAAGGAGTTCATCGCTTAGATCTTCCCTCCGGCGTGCACTCCCCAGGTGGTGCGCCATCTGGTCTTGACCATTGTAAGCCCCACCAGTGCCAAAGCGGCAAGCGCCGCAAAGATGAAAAATCCCACACTGTAGCTGTCAAACGCCGCTTTGCTCCATCCAAGAGTCTTGACCAGTACCGTACCGCCAAGCCCGCCGGCACATCCTACGATGCCTGTCATGATCCCCATATCCTTACCAAATCGCTGTGGCACGAGCTGAAAGACCGCCCCGTTGGCCATACCCAAAAAGGACATGATCAGAAAGAGGATGAATATGGCGAGATAAAAATTGCTTACGAGCAGGGCGTTGAGAGTGGCCAGCACCGCCACGCCCCCAAAGAAGATATACAAGGACTTGACCCCTCCTATCTTATCGGCGATCGCTCCACCCACGGGGCGCAGCATCGCCCCGGCAAAGATACAAAGAGCCCCAAAATATCCGGCTACCACCTGTACGTTTGGTTCACTTAGCAGCTGCAAACCGATCTGGGCCATCTCATCTTTGTACACATCCATCAAATAGACCTTCATATAGTTTGCAAAGCCCACGAAGCCTCCGAAACTCACCGCATAAAAGAGGCTAAACCACCAGGTATCCTTGTCACGCAAGAGCTTGAGATAGTCCGAAAGCTTTTTTTTGCGTGGCTGATAGACCGACGGGGGAGCGTCTTTGGCCAAAAGGATATAGGTGAGCAAAATAATGGTAGAAAGTATCCCGCCTACCAAAAAGACTGCCGGCCATCCCCATATTTCGGCGATTTTCGGAGCGAAGATGTAGTCGATTACCACTCCGATATTGCCAGCGCCCGCAAGCCCCAAAACCAGCCCTTGCAGTCTTGGGGGATACCACTGACCCGCTTGTGGCAGCGCTACGGCGAAGCTGGCTCCGGCAAATCCAAGTCCGAAGGCGACGGCCAGAAGCTCGTAGTATGTGATATTCTCACCCCGAAAGAAGGTATAAAAGAGGGAGGCGATCACGATCGATTGGGCGATGATGGCGGTCTTTTTGGGACCGATGTTGTCCACCAAAAATCCTAAAACGATCCGAAGGATCGCTCCTCCAAGTATCGGGACCGCGAGTAGGGTCGCTTTTTGGTTGGCGTCGAGGATATAGCCATGTTTGGCCAAAGAGCTTGCTATCTCCGTAGCCAGAGGTCCCAGCATCGTCCAGACCATGAAGCTAAAATCGAAATATAAAAAGGCAGCTATCAGTGTGGGGAGGTGCCCAGCGCTTTTGAGCTCTCCAAGTTTCATCCACTCTCCTTTGATTTGTTTGAGCAATTATACAAAGAGTATGATTCGCTTCTGACATCAAAAATGCTCAAAAATTAGACATCGACTGGCATAAGCACTTTTGTAGTACAATTATAAAAACCCAAAAAGGAGAGAGTATGAAAAAGATCGAAGCGGTGATCAAGCCTTTCAAGCTCGATGATGTGAAGGAGGCGCTTAGTGAGATAGGCATCACCGGTATGACGGTAACGGAGGTCAAAGGGTACGGACGCCAGCAAGGCCACAGCGAGCTCTATAGAGGGGCGGAGTATGTGGTGGACTTCTTGCCCAAAGTGAAAGTGGAGGTGGTGGTACCGGCCGATAGGGTGGATGAAGTGGTCGAAGCGATCACCCAAGCGGCGCGTACCGGCAAGATCGGTGATGGCAAGATTTTCGTGATGGATGTGGAGAAGGTGGTGAGAATCAGAACGGGTGAAGAGGATGAAGAGGCACTGTAAGGAGAGAGGATGAAAATCGTAGCGGCTGACAATGTCTTTATTTTCGTTTCTACGGCCTTTGTACTTTTGATGAGTGTTCCGGCTCTGGCTATCTTTTATGCGGGGCTGACCAAGGTCAAAAGTATGCTCAATACCATCGTGATGGTGATGGTGGCCTTTGGCGTGGTGAGTCTTTTGTGGCTCATGTATGGCTACTCCCTCACGTTTTCTGAGGGCAACGGATTTATCGGGGATCTTTCCTATCTCTTTTTGCACGGGATCTTGCCCAGTGACCCGGCCCCTGCAGCGCCAAATCTTTACCACTATCTTTTTATCTTTTTTCAGATGACCTTTGCGGCTATCGCCGTAGCGTTGATGGCTGGAGCCTTTGTGGAGCGGATGAAGTTTGTTTCTTGGATTGTCGTGTGTATAGCATGGGCGACGCTGGTCTATTTTCCGGTAGCACACTGGATATGGGGTGGGGGATGGCTCTCTCAACTGGGCACTCTCGATTTTGCTGGAGGACTTACGATCCACGAGACAAGTGGTCTGGGAGCATTGGTGGGAGCTTTGTTGCTTGGACGAAGAAAAGATGCGATGATGCTGCCCTCCTCTTTGCCTTTGACCGCTATTGGGACAGGACTTTTGTGGTTTGGATGGTTTGGCTTCAACGGCGGGAGCGCTTTGGCTATGAGCGCTCAGGCTGTAAGTGCCGCGTTTGTCACCACCATAGCGGCGATTGTGGGAGGACTTGTCTGGATGGGACTTGAGTGGATCAAGTTCAAAAAGCCCACCTCTTTGGGGCTCTTTACCGGTATCATCGCGGGACTTGCCACTATCACGCCAGCCAGTGGTTTTGTAGATATTGGAGGCGGTATCTTGATTGGTATCGTAGGCGCCCTTGTCTGCTTTTGGGCGGTGGTCTATCTCAAAAACCGCTTCAAATATGACGATAGCCTCGATGTTTTCGGTGTCCATGGAGTTGGTGGTATGGTGGGCGCTTTGATGCTTGGCTTTTTGGCTTCACCCGACATTGCAGATACCAAAGGACTCTTGTATGGAGGGGGATTTGGCCAGCTATGGTCGGAGCTTGTTGGTATCGTGGTGGTAGGGCTCTATACTGTGATAGTAAGCTACGGGATATTCAAAGTGGTGGATCTGTGGCTTGGACTTCGTGTGAGCAAAGACGACGAACAAGAGGGGCTCGATGAGACTATCCATGGCGAAAAAGCCTATGTAAAAGAGTACTAAGAAGATGCGATCGATATTTCGTGAATACGATATTAGAGGGATTTTCCAAAAAGAGCTGAGCGAGGAGCTGGTCAAGAAAATAGGCTACTTTTTGGCCAAAAAAGTAGATGGCGATTATATAGCTGTGGGATATGACGCCAGACTCTCCTCGCCCACACTCTTCGAGTGGCTCGCCAGTGGTATCAACCATGCGGGCAAGAGGGTGCTTGGTATGGGGATGGTGCCCACGGGAGTCAACTACTTTAGCAACTTTATCACTTTCAAAGTAGATGGCAAAGAGATACCACCCGCAGCTTCCGTGATGATCACGGGCTCGCACAATCCTCCCCAGTACAATGGCTTTAAGATCACTGTGGACAAAGCTCCGTTTTTTGGTGAGCAGATCTATGAGTTGGGTGAGGAGGTGCTCCAACGCGATATCACGATCCCCGACAATCTGGCTTTCATCCCTATCCCGGCCAAAGAGCGCTATATCGAGTATATGCTCGATGAGTTCGCTCATCTACAAGGCCTCGAGCAGCCCATCGTGGCCGATTGCGGCAACGGGGTAGCGGGCATTGTGCTTGAGCCAATCTTAAGTGGGCTTGGGCTTCGCTACCGAGGGCTCTACTGCGAACCCGATGGCCGCTTCCCCAACCACCATCCAGACCCAAGCGTTGAGGAGAATCTGCAAGATCTCAAGGCGGCTCTAAAGGAGGGGGATCTCGGTTTTGCCTACGATGGGGATGGGGATAGATTGGCGGTGCTCACACCAAAGCGAAACATCAAAGGGGACGAGCTTGCCATATTGCTGGCAAGAAGGATAGAGAGTCCCGTAGTGATTGGGGAGGTGAAGTGCTCGCAGGTGATGTATGACGAGATCAACAAAATAGGCCAAGCCATCATGTATAAAACGGGCCACAGCAACCTCAAGCAAAAGATAGCCCAGACGAATGCACATATGGCAGCAGAAGTGAGTGGGCATCTCTTTTTCAACGATCGCTATTTTGGCTTTGATGATGCCATCTACGCTACTCTTAGAGTACTGGAGCTGGTGGCTGAGGGAGTGGATATCGAAGCTGAAATAGAGGCTTTGCCAAAGCTCTACAACACTCCTGAGATCAAAGTAAAGACCACCGAAGAGAAGAAATTTGCCATCATCGAAGAGCTCAAAAAGCGACTGCCAAAGGCCGATTTGCCTCCAATCGAAAAGATCATCGATATCGACGGCGTGCGGATACACTTCGAGGATGGATGGGCGCTGGTGCGAGCCAGCAACACCACGCCGGTACTTGTCACCCGCTTCGAGGCCAAAACTTTTCAGCTTGCCAAAGAGTATCAAGAGGCTGTGATGGGATTGTTGCGAAAAATCATGGAGGAGATATGAGACTGACACTACACTCACCGATGGATATGCATCTGCATCTAAGAGATGGGGATATGCTACGCACTGTAGCACCCCTTAGTGCCAAGAGCTTTTCGGCCGCTATCGTGATGCCAAATCTGGTACCTCCCATCACCACCCAGCAGATGGTGCGAAGCTACAAAGAGCGCATCATAGAGGCCACGAAGGGTTGGGAGTTCGAGCCGCTTATGACACTTTTTTTCAAGCCCGAATACGACTACGACTTTTTGGCCAAAGTGCGAGAGGATATCGCAGCCATCAAGCTCTATCCAGCAGGTATCACCACCAACAGCCAAGATGGGGTTGACAACTTTAGTCTCGAGGCTTTGGCTCCTACACTGGAAGCTATGAGCGAGCTTGGGATCCCGCTGTGTGTCCATGGGGAGACCAATGGATTTGTGATGGATAGAGAGGCGGAGTTCATCCCTATATACGAGCGTTTGGCCAAACGCTTTGCCAATCTCAAAATCATCATGGAGCATATCACCACCAAAAGGGCGGTGGAGGCGCTTTTGCGCTACGAAAACCTCTACGCCACTATCACACTGCACCACCTCTACATCACTCTCGATGATGTGATCGGAGGACTCATGCGGCCCCATCTGTTTTGCAAACCGGTAGCGAAACGTCCAGAGGATCGGATGGCTCTAAGAAAAGTGGCCTTTATGGCGCACGAGAAGGTGATGTTTGGCAGCGATTCGGCTCCTCATCCAAGAAGCGCAAAAGAGGCACCCGGCTGTGCGGCCGGAGTCTTCACGGCTCCTGTGGCTCTCCCTGCACTGGCTCAGCTTTTCGAGGCGGCTGGAGTGTTGGAAAACTTACAAAAATTTGTCAGCGACAACGCCCAAAGCATCTATGGCATCACACCCCCGGCCAAAGAGGTGCATCTTGTCAAAGAGGGTTGGAAAGTGCCCGGGCAGTATGGGGATGTGGTGCCGATGTTTGCGGGTGAAGAGCTTGTATGGAGGGTGGATGAAGATACTACTGCTTGAAGATGACGAGCTTTTTGGCGAGACGATCGAGGAGTTTTTGAATGAAGAGGGCTACGGTGTAGATTGGGCTCAGAGCGTGAGTGAAGCGATGGAGTATGGCTACCACAAGCGCTACGATCTGTATCTATTTGATGTGAAACTGCCGGATGGAGACGGCTTTGGGCTCTTGGAGGAGCTGCGAGAGGTGGGTGATGGGACCCCTACTATCTTCATCACCTCCAAAAACCAAAAGAGTGATATCAAAGAGGGCCTCTTAAAAGGAGCAGACGACTATCTGACCAAACCGGTGGATCTGGAGGAGATGCTATTGCGTATCAAAGCGGTGCTGAGGCGCTGCTATGGTGAAGAGACGATACAGATAGGAGAGTTTCGCTTCGATCTGAAAAACCTTCAGCTCTACCGGGGTGAGGAGCTTATGGATCTCAATCCAAAGGAGCTCGCACTCTTGGCTCTTTTTGTCAAAAACCGAAAAAAGGTGGTGCCAAAGGAGACGATCTATCAGCATCTATGGAAGCCGGACGAGATCGTCAGCGATGGAGCTTTGCGGGTCTACATCAATAGCCTCAAAAAGGTTTTTGGCAAAGAGGCGATCACCAATATCAGAGGAGTGGGCTATCGGTTTGAAAAGTAGCGATCTTGCCGCTTTCGTGCTTCTTTTTTTGATAGGGGTAGCGGCGGTCTTTTATGTGGGGTATCTATGGATCGAGACGATCGGTTGGGAGCAGTTGTGGCTTTTGGGTATCGTGCTTTTGGGTGTGGCGGTAGTAGAGGGGATACTTTTTGCTCGCTACGCTCTGCACCCTTTGGCCAAACAGTCAAACGAGCTGGAAAGACTACTCAAAGATACTCTGCATGAGCTCAATATCCCCGTAGCCACTATCAAAGCCAATCTCTCCATGCTCCAAAAGAGCCTAAGCGATCCCAAAGCGCTCAAGCGCCTAAAAAGGATCGAAAGAGCCTCCGATCAGCTTTTGGAGCTCTATAAAGAGGTGGACTACACCATCCAAAAAAATATCGACCGCATCCAAAAGGAGCGCTTCGATGCCGCCCAAGTCATCGCCCAAAGATTGGAGATGTTGGAGGATATGCTCAAAAGCAAAGAGGTGAAAGTGGAGCTGGAGCCTTTGTGGATCGAAGCTTCCAAACAAGGCTTTGTCAAAGTGATCGACAATCTACTCTCCAACGCCCTAAAGTACACTCCAGAGGGAGGCTTGATAAAAGTCATTGCCAAAGAGGGTACAATCGTGGTAGAAGATAATGGAATTGGCATCGACGAAAAGGATCTGGTGCGGATATTCGAGCGCTACTACCGAGCCACTGAGCAAGAGGAGGGCAAGGGGATAGGGCTCGATATCGTCAAAAGTGTTTGTGACAAAGAAGGCATAGGAATTCGCATACACTCCAAAAAAAACGAAGGAACGACAGTGGTATTGGATTGCAGCAAGGTGGCCGTATGAACTGGATGGCGCATCTAAAGGAGATTATCGATTATGGGATTATCGGACTACTGCTTTTTATGAGTTTTGTGAGTGTCTGGCTCTTTATCGAGCGGTGGCTCTTTTTTCGCAGCGTGGATGTGAAAAAATATGCACACAAAGAGGAGCTGGAGATCGCTTTGACCGATCACATCTCCATTATCGCCACTATCGCCTCTTCGGCTCCGTATATCGGGCTTTTGGGGACGGTGCTGGGGATCATCCTCACTTTCTATACCATGGGCCAAAGCGGCATCGTCGACACAAAAGCGATCATGCAAGGACTGGCTCTGGCACTCAAGGCCACGGCGATGGGACTGGTGGTGGCGATACCGGCTACCATGATCTACAACTATCTCGTGCGACGCATCGAGGTACTGCTGGCACGATGGGATATAGCCCATGAGGCGTAAGCCCTTCGATCAGATCAATGTGATCCCTTTCATCGATATCATGCTGGTACTTTTGGTGATCGTGCTCACCACCGCCACCTTCATAGCCAAAGGGATCATCCCCCTCGATCTCCCTCAAGCCTCCAGTGCCACCGAGCTGCCTCTCAAAAAGATCACCATCACCATCACCAAGGAGGGCAAACTCTATCTGGACAAAGAGCCGATCACCTTCGATCTTTTAAGACAAAAGCTGCAAAATATCTCGAAAAAGAGCTCCATCTTGATCCGTAGTGACAAAAATAGCCGCTTCGAGCTCTTTATCAAGGTGCTCGATATCCTCAAAAGCCAGGGCTTTACCAATATCTCCGTCGAAACCGAAAGATGAAACGCTCCTTTTTTATCGCTTTGGCTCTGTATCTACTGCTTTTAGGAGCGCTGTGGAAGCTCTACGAGCCGCTTCCTGTGCCCAAGAAAAAAACTATCCATATAGCGGATATCAAGATACTCAAACCAAAAGCGTGCGAATGTGGCTGCAAAATGCAAAAAATACCCAAAAAAGAGACAAAGTCGATGCCAAAAAAAGAGCCACAGCCCCCATCTCGACCAAAACCCAAGCTCGAGCGAAAACCCAAGCCCAAACCGAAAATAGAGCCAAAACCAAAGCCCAAAGTAGAACCCAAGCCAAAACCCAAAGTAAAACCGAAACGACAAGAGAAGCGAAAAGTTGCACGAAAACAGAAGATAAAAAAGAGCACCGACAAAAATTTCAAACCAAAAAAAGCAGTCTCTACCGCCCCTATTTTACAGCCATCCAAACCCACACCTTCGCCACCACCCCAGCCTGTGCCCAAATCCTCTTCCTTGGCTTCCCAAGAACCCAAAGAGTCCTATCAGCATTTTTATGTCCAGAGCTTTTTGGACCAAATCGAAGAGGCTATCAGGCGCCATACCCACTATCCAAGGATCGCCAGACGCACACGCAAAGAGGGGGTGGTGGAGCTTTGCTTCACCTTGCGGCCGAGTGGAGAGGTGGTACATTTGCATATCATGAAAAGCAGCGGCCACAAGATCCTCGATCGTGCCGCCAAAAAGACTATTGTAAAAGCTGCCAAAGAGTTTCCCCATCCCAAAAAAGAGGTGGAGTTGCAAGTGCCTATCGAGTACCGATTAAGGTAATTAACACACTCTTAATATTAAGATTTTATAATTAAAATAAAAAGGATTTCTTATGTATCGACTGCTTTTGATACTTTTCTTGGCCATCTTCTCCTTTGGCTTTGATAAGTCGGTGCCTCATCCTCATATACTTCAACAAGGACCTACGAAAATGTGGTGCGGGGTATGCGGAATGAATTTGGCCAAATTTTACAAAACCAACTATGCGGCCATCTTGGATGACAACACGACCAAGGAGTACTGCTCCATGCACTGTTTGGCCAAAGATTATCCAAGTATCCAACCTCATCTAAAGAAGCTTCTTGTAGTAGACGCCAAGAGCGGCAAGTGGATCGATGCCAAGAGTGCTTGGTATGTGGTGGGCTCCAAGGTACCCGGGACGATGAGTAAGGTCAGCAAGCTGGCTTTTGCCACCAAGCAAGAAGCCGAGGAGTTCGCCAAGCGCTATGGAGGGAAAGTGGTGGATTTTGAAGAGGCTTTTGAGATAGCACAGAAGAGTTTGGCCAAAGAGGAGCGGATGATCCAAGCCAAGCGCCACAAGATGGCAAGATTTGGCAAGCTCATCTACCACAAACACTGCAAGAAGACAGATCAAAACTTCACCACCGTAGCTCAAGCCAAAGCCTATGTCCTCTCTGATGGTGTGTGCAAGGATCTAAAGCCCAAGCAGCTCCAAGCCGTGGCCTTGTATCTGGTGCAAAGAAGCGGCCATCGTATCCATGTACCCAAAAACGCCAAATGTCCTGTGTGTGGGATGTTTGTAGCCAAATACCCCAGATGGGCTACGATGATCGTGGATACTTCGGGGCGCAAACTCTATTTCGATGGGGTAAAGGATATGATGCGCTATATCCAAAACCATTCTTTCAAACGAGCTTATGTGAGCGACTACTATACCGGCCAGACGATCGACGCTACCAAAGCGTGGTATGTCGTAGGTAGCGATGTCACCGGCCCGATGGGCAAGGAGCTCATACCCTTTGGCTCCAAGGAGGAGGCGTTGCGCTTCATGAAAGATCACAAGGGACAAAAGGTATTGAGCTTTTCACAAATCACTCCAGAGGTACTAAAAAGCCTTGAGTAAGCGACTGCTCTTTTTGGCTATAGCTGCGAGTTTTTTGGTCGCATCGATTTTTGCTTTGGTCTTCTCTTTGAGCACTCCCTCTTTGGGGCCCAAAAGGGAGGTGGCACATATTCTTACCATGCCAGATTTGGCACTCGGCACCGAGGCACTTTGTATAAGGCACAGAAGCCACAGTGTGCTCAGTGACGCCTTTGGGCTTGGCCCCTCGCTTCTTTCTTTTTTCCCAAGTGATTTTATCTACTCTCCCGCTCCTTATACCCACGCTTTGCAGGAGATTCGATGAATCTAAAGATGGTGGCCTTCGCTTTGAGTTTCCTTCGTAGACGCCTTTGGAAAAACTTGGCCGTCTTTTTCGTTTTTTGGATCGTGATCTTTTTGCTCTCTTCCATTTTTTTGATCGCCGCTTCGATCAAAAAGGAGCTCTTTTTGACGCTGGATGAGCTTCCTCAAATCTTCGTGCAGCGTACCATCGCCGGCAGGCTGGTACCATCTCCTACCAATCGTATAGAAAGCATAGAGCAGATAGAGGGGGTAGAAGCCGCCTATGGCAGAGTCTGGGGATACTACTATTTTCAAGCGGCTGGAGTCAACTTCAGTGTGGTGGGATTGGATATGGATATGGCGGGATTTGCGCCATGGATGGATGAGATTTTGGCCAGTGACAAAGAGGGGATGGTGGTAGGAGAGGGGGTCGCAAGAATACTCAAGGGCCATTTTTATAAAGACTATTTCAATTTCATCACTCCATCGGGCGATTTTTTGAAGGTTCCACTGGCCGGTACCTTCCCAGCCCACACGGAGTTGGAGTCGAGCGATACCATTTTGTTGCCGATGGATATGGCTCGCAAGATTTTTGGCATGCCACAAGATAGAGTGACCGATATCCTCGTACGAGTAAACAATCCCAAAGAGATCCCCACCATCGCCGCCAAGATCCGGGTACTCTATCCAGATAGCAGGGTGCTCACACGAGCCGATATCCGAGCGGCGTACCAAAACATTTTCGACTACAAAAGCGGGCTCTTTTTGGCTCTTATGGTGGGAGCCTTTTTTGCCTTTTTTATCTTGGTTTTTGAGAAGATGAGTAGTGTTGGCAAAGAGGAGCGTAGAGAGATCGCCATCCTCAAGGCTCTGGGCTGGCGTATCGGCGATGTGCTAAGACTCAAATTCTTGGAATCTTTTCTCATCGCCATCTTCGCCTATGGAGTCGGTGTGGTGGGGGCCTACTTTTTTGTTTATTATCTGCAAGCTCCTTTGCTACGCGATATCTTTAGCGGTTTTTCGGTATTGAAGCCCCGGTTCGAGTTGATCCCGGTTTTTGATATGGGCTTGCTGCTGAGCATATTTTTCGCTACCGTGCCTCTGTATCTGGCCGCTACCATCGTGCCTACCTGGAGAGCGAGCGTAGTCGATCCCGAGGAGGCTTTGCGGTGATAGAGCTAAGAGATGTGAGCAA
>Ga0256831_1000987_pt1 | contig 15093 bp, 29 predicted proteins | sample 132544metaG_FD_189087 | JGI IMG/M metagenome (GOLD analysis project Ga0256831, IMG submission 189087) | Hydrothermal vent microbial communities from Lau Basin, Pacific Ocean - 132-544 | ecosystem: Environmental > Aquatic > Marine > Hydrothermal vents | place: Pacific Ocean: Lau Basin | collected...
GCTACAAGTTTATCACACTACTGCGTATTTGTCAAATATCACGCCAGAACCTGGGGCACCCGGCGCTCTTCCAGTCGGCAAGTAATTTGTCAAGCTGGATGTTCAATTCGGCGTGCCAAATTTCTCCCCCAGTAGGTAAGATGAACTTATATTTGGCAAACTTGTCAAGTCCGCCACTGGGAATCCCCACTTCTACCATATCCGTATTCTTAAACACCTGAACACCTTTATCGTCATAGATGTCGGCGACCTCATTTTCTTTTAATACAAATGAGATAATCGAGGTTGATTTTGTCTCAAGACTTCTAATGTTTTCCGCGGGAACATGTTCGCCAATTTCCCGTCGCGCAAATTCCAACCATTCCAGCCCGCGACGGGATGTTATGGCGTCTGACAGCACGGGAAATGCGCTGCTGTTAGTGAAAAATACTAATGTAAATTCCATTATTTTTTACTCCGAATTTGTGGTTTGGATGGTTTTGTGGTCATAAAGGCTGCAACTTCGGGATGTGTTACCATATATCCTAACAGTCCCTTTGTATCCCAGCTAATGCGATCTTTGTATGGAACAACCATTAAGCGTGAGCCATCTAGTCGTTCGCTTGTACCCTGCACATATGTACGTAGAAACTGACGAAGTGTACTAGCCTCAGCTTCAACCTCCTCCAAGTCGGCATCTGCCCTTTCTCTGATTTCCTCCATCTCAAATCTTTGTTCCTGTGTCACGACTTTATCTAACTCGTCAATCATTTCCGCGCGGCGTAGTTGAATTTTCATCTCTAAATCTTCCAGCCTTGCAAGTACACGTTTCGCATCTTCTAGTGCCCGCTGATCTTCTTTGGATTTATCCATTGTTGTTGTCTCCTTTACTCTTTCATGGTGTTGAAAATTTTATTGAAATGATTTTGTGCAGCCTTTTTTGCCTTTCTCAGCGTTGTTTCAGTACCACCTGCCGCCCACTCCTCAATCCACCATTCATATTCTGAATCACTCCACTTTCTAATTACGTAGGTACCGATAGCTGTCTCTGCATCTGTGTCCTGTATCCAGGACAGCTTCCGTGGATTGCAACTAGTCTTTTTTGCCATTGTCGTCCTCCCGTTTTATGTTTTTAGCGGAAGCCATTACGATTGATTTGTCAAGTATCCACACATATTCAGATGACTGATTGGACCACAAATTAACACGTTGTGCGACATAAACAATTACGCCACGCGTAATGGTGCCAACTGGACGCCTCTTGATAACAACCGTTTCGATTTCAGCGCCATTTTTATTCAAAAAAATTTCATTGGTTGTCCCAATTGGTTCGTCATTGGTAAATCTTTCCACAAAATCAACCGCATCATCAAATTTCAGGAATGTTGCAACTTCGTGATCGCCACCCGTGAAAACACTAAAAATGTAATCCACTATCTGATTTCCTCTGGCTCTGGGTACTTTTCTTCGTTCACCTTTACGCTAAAATCTCGATAGGTATCTGGGTAGTCCAACACTTCGACAAGTGAGTCGTCAAGATGTGCAAACCCGTCAATCTGTGACAGCCGAGAACCATTCAATAGAATCGGTTGTGCAATATAATCAACGACCGCTTCAACCCCGTGAAGCTGATAGAAGCTGTTTCTCCAGTCATCGTTCACCTCATCGAACACCTTTTGGTCAACCTTCAACCAGCCCTCCATTTCATCCCAACCATCTGTGATAATTACTTTGAAGGTACGTTTTTGTTTCATGATATACTCCTGGTGAGAGTGATAGTTAATTAAAATTATAGCAACATACTCCCGGCCACCCACCCCTATTGAGAGGGAGACGAGGTGGCGAGCACGCTCATCCTGTGTCCCCCAACCTGCCGGTTGGTGAGCGGGACGCAGCTCTGCCCCCGAAGAGGCTGAACTGCAAAAAAGTCTGCCGGTTGGAGCCACGGTATCGCTTTTTCACTGCCGAACATTCCTCGCATCGTACTGGGATGGGTCCGTGCTTGAAACTCCCTGCGTCTTTCGACGCGCTTCTGATGCCACTAATGTCCCACGGGACGGGTCAAAATCCAGCCGATGATATAGCTAACGCTATCGGCTTACGCCACCTGTCTTCTTCGATGTTACCTCTCCCCCGGCTCATCACCGTGGGCTTGGCTCCGTGCCTTCTATTTATGATGCCCGCTCTCAGTACGTGAGACAGGAACGCCGCTGACATCATTTTCGCAACCACTGTTGCGATGGGACTTCCAGCTAGGAGGGGACGCTTTGAAAAACCGGTGGGAGCCCAACCGCCCACGAGGTTGGGCTCCCAAGCGTGCGTCCCTTCACGCTTATCAAGTACAATCATACCACACAAAAGGTAATAGTGCAAGTTCTTGGTGCAGCTATTACATGGTGTGTGTATTATTCGTAGTACTTCTTTGTGGTGTTGGGTTATGGTGTTATTCCACTTCACATGCCATATCAACCGAGGTTTGGTAGCTGAAACCAAAGTTGATGAGATTTACAACGACTGTTGCCACTAGGCGTTGCGGCGTCATTTTTGCGATGACTTTGTTGAATTTATTGAGTATTGTCCAATACTCGCCGTGCACACTAACATGGTGACGAATGGTCAGTCCGTCAATTTTTAGGTCTCCGTACTTCAGTACGTCATACAGCACGTCGACAAGGAATGTTTCAAAATTGTCTGCGTTAAGAAAGTGTTTTTCATCAAAAATGCTGCCACACTTGTTGGATTTTCCAACATGTTTACTCGCAGTCCAGGTTACAACCTTTTGGGTGTCTGTAATAACCTCTACGCGGTTAAGAGTATAGTCAAAGTATTTGAAGTTCGGTTTCATGTAATTCAAGGTGTTGTTAAGCATTTTGTTCTCCTTCGCCGGTAATGATTTCGGCGGCCAGTGTTGCATGTTTTGAGTGAAGTAACCAGTCTGTTGCAAGCTTCCATGCGGCGTCTCCGCGATACTCATCGCTAATTTCCTTCCAGGCAATGCCGTAGAGGAAATTTTCAATTACAATTCCCATGTCTTCTGGGTCATATTGATCTCTCCCCTTTCGACCAGAAATCGCCGCTGCGTGCATAAGATAGACTAAATTTTCTCTCGCGTTGAAGAGAATCTTTCCATCTGTAATCGAAACACGTGCGTCTATTAACTGGTCGTGGACGAAATCGTCCAGCATACTTATTTTCAGAATGGCCTTCGGCAATTTGTCTCCGTTAATTGTTATCATCTGTTTTACCCTTTCCGAGAATACAACCAAAAGATTCATGTACGTATAACTTCTTTGTGCTCCATAGAATTGCGTTTTCCATTCTATGTGCAGTGGCAATTACTTCACAATAGCCTCCTTTTTGGTTTCCTCCGCCCAGTACCTCGTGCCACTGAGCGCGTTGGAAAAATCTACAGTCCTTGCATTGTACAACCTCAATCATTTTGTTCCTCCAGTAGAACGTTGTCGATGTATTCCATAATCTTTTGAATGCGACCAAAAACCTTCATAACCTCGTTAATTGGATCGCTACCTTGTTCTGCGTAGTGTTTAATATAGGCGGCGCTTTTACCGAAGTCATCATACCCATACATAAGCATGAGTGTCGCAGATGTAAACTCCGCGACCGTTTCAGAATCTGTGTGCTGCCCCCCTTTGAGTTCCCCGTTAATTTTTGCATCAATTGCGTGGCCTAACTCATGGAAGAATGTTCCTGCTTGCGTGCGTTCGTCGCCTGCCGTTACACGAATTTTTGAGCCATCAACGCGTGCATCACCGAGGCGATCACCAGTCAAAAACCCCTGGATGATAGAGATTCCGAGTACCTTTTTTGCCACGTCCGCAAGGGGAGGCAGGGGTATCTCTTCTTCGTCCACACCTTCGATTTCCTTTCCGAGTGTATCTTTGTAGGCATATACCGGGACATACTTGTAATGAATCGGGCGAAAGATAACAACAGCCTTTCCCTTCTCATCAACTTCGTTATCAAGTACGATTCTTTTCATCGTCGCCGGGGCTAAAATATACCCAACCTTTGCATCAGGTTTCGGGTACCTTCGCTTCTTCTTCATGTACCAAATAGGCATTGCATTGATAGTATCAAACTGTTGTTGGCACATGAGTTTATTGCCTTGCGACCATGCAGCAGCAGGGTACCACTTTGGGAGACGTTTTCGTGTTGACAGTATTGTTTCCCCCAAGTTCCCTTCACGGAAACGTTTCAACATTTCTTCCATAGCTGCCTGGGCTTTCGGGGTGCGTCCATGTTCGTTTTTGGGGGTGGGCTTGTATTTTTTGCGGGACATGTTAAGCTCCTATTAGCTGTGAGTGATGATTGTGATCTTCGCTTCTTGTAGTGCAAAACGCATAGCTTCAAACAGTGTGGTTTGAGACCAGAAGAACCACATCGTTGCCCCCCTGGAGTTCATAAGTTTAATTTTCCTGGATACTTCCGACATATCCCATGAAATGTTTCCTGATGCGCTCTTGCCTGTCGATTCCCATATACTCCATAGTGCGTCAACTCCGGTGTATACTGTTTCCGTATATGGTGGTGTTGACCAAAGGTAAGTAACTTCGATTGCTGGCGCTTCAAATGCTGTGCCATATATGTTGCGGCGCTTATTGACAATGAATTCTTTTCCGTTTGGTGTATACCCAAATGAAAAACTTATGTGCAACTCATCACTAATCTTCATCGTGTCAACAAGCTCCCGAATTTGGCTGATTGGTACAAACATGGTTTTTTGTTTCATGTTATTCCTCGTCCGTTTGTCGGACAAAAATGCCCCGCGTTTGCGGGGCATTTTAAGAGTTGGTGATTAAAATTCAAGTTGTGTGTCTTTTTCCTTTATGAGTTTTTCTTTGAGCATTGTCTGCCTCCTATCAAAAGCTCGTGCCGACTCATAAATTTTCATTGCGTTTTCGTGTAGCTGAATGATTGTCAAGTGTTTCTTGGGGCGTGTCACCGCTGTGTATAGCAGGGATGCGGTGATGAAGTTTTTGACTACGAATTTATTGTTGCTCCAGGGTACGATGACAGCAACGTTATCCCACTCATTACCCTGTGAGGAGTGAATCGTTGAGGCGTAGGCCAACACAAGTATCCTTGATTCGCTTTTAGTAAACGCCACCTCTCGACCATCTGTCATTTCTACCACTACGGCGGGTTCTTCTGGTCCAACAGAAGATTCAACAAATTTAACGATTCCACGCTGTCCATTGAATACTTCCAGGTCGTAATCATTCTTTGTTACCCTTACGGGATCGCCCAGGGATAGTGTTAGGTACTTGTTTAACTTGTGTCTTGGCTCCCTGTTGAATTTTGCCTGAAGAAGATTATTTGCTTCCGACACTTCGCGACGAAAACCAGCAAGAACAATTGTGCCTTTTTCGATATTCTTTACCATCGCCTTAATCGAACCGGCGTTCATTAAACTGATTCCGGGAAGAGTGTAATCAAACTGTCCCCGATTTTTCATCTTCCTCATTTTGTTTGCATTGATTGTAATACCGTCGATGCCTGATCGGTATACTGTCGTCAGCTTCACCGTTGTTACAACATTTGAGGTGATGAGGTCCCTGAAGAATTCTCCAGGGCCAACAGGTGGAAGCTGAAAGGCGTCCCCAGAAAACAATACATGTGTGCCATTTTGTATCGCTCTCAATAGATACGACGCAAGTGAAACATCAATCATTGAACCTTCATCAACAACGCAGATGTGTGCGTTGATTTCATTTCCTGACTCAGACCAATAAGTTCCTGGCCTGAGCCCAATCCCGCGATGAATGGTGGAGGCCCCAAGTTGCGTCACGTCCTCCATGCGGGCCGCAGCCATCCCTGTCGGAGCCATCAAGGTCACAGCGTACCCAGCCGCTCCGGCAGCTTCTACAAGTGCTCTAAGTGCTGTTGTCTTTCCAGTACCAGCACCACCAGTGAGGCATGTTACACCGGCGTTCATTACGTGGCGAACTACTTCCCACTGAGTGTCGTCAACGTACTCTGGCTTTTCGTCTAGGAATTTAAGTGGTTCGGCAGACTGAGAGATGGACAAGATGCGCTTGGTTATCGTGTTTACGACCTCCATCATTCGTGAAGTTGTAAAGCCATCTTTGTGCTCAACGATTCGTTCGTATGGCTGTGAATTTAACGCTTGTCTCCACCTGTCTGCGCTAAATTCCTTGATTATTTTTTGCAACTCTTTGAGAAGCTGTTTTTCGGTTTGCCATGTATGTCCTGATGCAGCGGCATTTTTAAGTACGTATTCGGTTGCATATACGTACCTATCATAGCTTTGGGGATCAGCGTCGACTTCTTCCGCTAATTTCTCGGCAGTTGCCCACCCTGCTCCGTCAATCTCAATGATGCGATACGGGTGTTCTGTTAGGACTCGGTGAGTATCTTCTCCCCATCGTTCTATTGCACGCCTCGCTATGTGTGCAGCGAGTCCAAGTCGTAGTGATAGTATGATACTATCTATGTTCGTTTTTGTGTCAAGCCATGAAAGCTCAATGTCAACTGCCTTTGTTGCACCGATTCCTTTCACTTTCATTAGCTCGCTTGCAATCATGTGTGAGCGGTATTCTTTTCCCCACTTATTCCATATTTCACCAGCCGTTTTTTCGCCTACAAATGAAATGAATCCACCGAACAAGATGCGTTTGTATATTGCTTCTTCATCCATCTTCAGCTTGAAGTGTTTAGCCTTCAATTGTGTGCCGTATTTGCTTTGTTGCATCTCCCCGGTTACTTCCACGTCGAGCCCATCCAAATCAGAGCCTGACACACCAACACAAGGCACTATTGCTCCATCATACATCATAATTAGCTGGTCTGAAGCGTCGGTAACAACGGCATCTACAATTTCGCCAACTAGCCAGTTTGACTCCACGATGTGAAGTCTTGTTCTGAATTTTCCTGATACTTTCAATTGATTCTCCTGGTGAGAGAGATTGGTTTTTACTCTTTTTGTTCAGCTTTTTTTCGTCCGCGTGTTGCCTTCACTGGTTCGGGACACTTAGGGCATTCAGGACACTTAAATTTTTCCCTGAGCGCCTCCGTCAACAGTTCCCTCGATTTCACCGAGAGCCTCATCATCTTCTCGATGAGAATCTTTCCTGGATCGTCTCTTGCTGCGTTTCTTAGCAGGAGTTGCGACTCCTGCATCGCTTCCCCCCACTCTGTTTGTAGTCCCTGCATTACTTCCATTACTTTTGTCTTGTCCATGTTCAATCTCCTCGGCCACTGAGCCGTTAATTTTGAGTGTTATGTTTCCGTTTGATACTACTCCTTTTCTATAACCTTCTTGTGATATTATTGTCCACCCGAGTTTTTTGTACTCGGGTATTGACAGGTGTGTAATCATATTGTCTCCAATTGAGTGATTAGTTCTTGGGTTAGCGTCTTGGCTAGGTTTCTGTCGCCAGATATGAGTGCTGATGTTATCTGTCTGGCGGTTGTTAATGCCTTGCTTGGCTCTGAGTCTCTTACCGGGAGACCGATTTTTTCAGTCACAGCTTCCATTTGTTCTCTGTCAGAGAAGGTCCACGTAAGAGTGGTTGATTCTGGATCGGCAGATACTTGGCCTGAACTTTCAGTTGTACCAGTTACGGCCTCTCGCATTAAACGTGAGATACTTTTGTCTCTGGCTTTGCTTAGTGGAACCTCAAGTAGCTGCGCGATTGCGTCTGCTCGTTGTTGTGCTGTATCGTAATCCATGTAGTCGGCTTCCCAGACCTCTTTGAAAACCTCCTGCGGTGGTGGCATTATACCATCTTTAATGGCTGTGTGTACAACACGCATAACCTTTGTGTCAGAAGCAATGTTGAGTAACTCATCCTCTGAGAGATTCCAGATACTCCCCCAAAATAGAATGAATTCACCACCGTAAAGAACATTATACTTGTTCGGTAGTGACGAATGCCCCAACTTTGCCTTGAAGTTGTCGTAGTATTCTCCCAACCACGACTTCATCGCCTTCAAAATGTCGTGCTCGTTTGGTTGGATTGGGTCTCCCCCAGCGATGTCCCACGGTTGTCCAGGTGCATCTTCACGGGGGACACAGTGCGGGTAATTCTGGTTTGCTTCCTCCGGGTTAAGGATGTACCTCATCCACGGAATGAATAGAGACACCATGAACTTTAATGCCCCTTCACGTCCGGCAGAAATGTTGTCGAACACCTCTTCAATTGCGGCTTCTGTATCGAAAAAGCTGCTACCTTGTATGAGAGCGTCTATTGTTGTGTCTGGCATCAGCGTTCCCACCCAACCCACTTTCCGATAACGCTTGCAGAAAGTACAGGCAGTCCGTACATGTCCCTTACACCCTTCACTCCTGTGTAAAGTTCAAAGAAATTGTCTGTTGGTATTTTGTGTTGTTCAATTATCATTTCCATGCTTTCGTTTGCTGTCGGAAAAGAAATGATACCATGCAATGCCGCCATCATAAGCGGTGTTGGTATTGTGACACCGTATTCGTTAGATGCCGCAATTGCAGTACTGCGTTTGTCGAAAAGTTCCGAAGTGTCTTGAACAAACTCAACAAATTCATCTGATGGGGAGAGCTTTGCTCCAAGATTTTTACATCTTACCCTAATCGCTTGCTCGTCAACATGCTCTTCTTCTGCAATCTTGGTGATAGAAAATCCAAGATTTAGCATGTCTTTTGTCCTTCGTTCCTTTGGCGTTAGTTGCTCTACTTCTGTGAATATGGTATTATACATATATTAACTCCTGTGTTTAAGATACATTGATTTTATCACAAAAGGACAATATATGCAAACTAAAAGTATTCAAAAAAGTAGTAGCATGACTTCTGAGCGACGTACAGTTCTCGCCATTATGTACATGAATATCTGGGTGGAGAACCCAAAAATAAAGAGGGCTGATGCGCTCAAGAAGATGCAAGAGCAGGGCGTCGACATTCATTCTGTGTCTGACATCTCGCGCATTACATCAAGTGATGAGTGGAGGGAGTTGATGCTTGCAGTTATGGAAGAGAGCAAGGCGTCCGTGATTGCCGAGGTTAAAAGCGGAATGGTTGATGTTCTCAAGTATCAAATAGCCATTGCTAAGGGGGAGATTGGAGACCCGAGAGATTCGGTTGGGGCCGCAAAAAACATTCTTGATGTTTACAGGGATATGACAGAAGGTGTGTCGGACGTTGCCGTAGGCGGACGTACTGTCCAGGCCCTGCAAATCAACAATTATTACGGGAAGGATGACGTTGGTGAAATAGTAGAGGGGGCCGTGGTAGATTTCGACGCGGACAGCATAAAAAAATCTTATGCTGACCGCGCCACGTTTGTCGATGACTAGAGCGACTCCTGCTTCATTCTAACCCAATCTGAGCATATCTTGGCTGGTGGCACCGCATAGAAATTAGCGCTATCAAAAAAGAACTCGGGTTCTTTTGGGTTGGTGTCATGCTTTTTTATGATTAGTTGTTGTAACCTACGAACAAGGTTCACGGATTCCTCGATGTCTGGAATACCCAACCATGTTGGTATGTTCAAAGCATCTTGCTCAATGGCTAGGTACTCCTCATATATCATCCTGTCGTTTGCTGCTAAGATTTCCATTGTTTCAATCATGGATTCCTGTAACTTTCTCTCCTCTTCCCTGGTTGGATTTCCTGCCCATTCTCCGATGATAACATCTACATTTGTCCCAGATTCTTTGAATGTTCCTGGTGGCATATAGTAAAACGTCATCGTGATCATGTGCTTAGTTTCAAAGGTGCGTTTCTTTTTGTCGAACTTTATAATAAAAGTATTGGGCAGCACGGAAATAACCTTATCCGGAACTCCCCAATTGTCGTTCGTATGTCGCATTGCTTTTTCTAGGTGCTCCAATGCGTACTTAAACGGTGGATTCATTAAAACCAAATCAAACTTTTCATCCTCGTCGTAGTCTTCAAACCTACACTCAACGACATCGACCCTGTCGTTATCTTTGAATTTGCTTCGCAAAATTGCTACATTGAGTTTGTCATTTTCAATTGCAACAACCTTTGCTTTAGGGAAATACGCAAGTGTGCGTTCAACGATTGCTCCCGTTCCGGCGCTGGGCTCAAGTATTCGTTTCACACAGCATGTGGGAGTGCCAAACATCATAACATCAATCACCTTTTCAGGCGTCGGGAAAAATTCGTTTGGATTGCGTTTTGGTTTTTCTCCAGAATTGATTACATCTTGAATGAAATCGATTGGATCAAACGGAAAGACATGTCCAACGTTTGTCTTCCATTTCCCTTTGTATGTCTCCATTATGTCATTGAAGTGTCGGTAGTCACTGCGTTTCAGTTTGTATTCGAGAGGCGGGACAATGAATGCCCCACCCTTCTTCTCTACCGTGGTTGATTTTAGGGCGTTAAGTACGTCCTTGTTAAGCTTCATCGCTTTTCTCCATTTCGAGCGTGGTTTTTATCCCACCGTGTCGTTCATTCAGCTTTGTTAATGTTTCATCATCCGTGAGGTATGTCGGTATACCGAGGTCTCTTGTAGTAAAAAACATTATTCCGCCCAGGATGATGTCTGGCTTGGGGGCGTGAACAATAAACATTGTGTGTCCCATTACCTTATCTTTACTTACGAGATAATGGTATCCGTCTTTAAGTAATACGTATTTCATTTTTTTGCTTCTGGTAGAGTGTGTTTCAACATGTTATTGATTCCTTTTATTGCAACGTCAAACAGTGCGTCACTGACCTCGCTATCAGAATACTCTCCCCGTTCAAACTCTTTGTGTTTTTCAAACCACAAATTGAATGCTCTTTCGGGTGATCGGTATCCAATTGGTTTTACACAGTCAAAATCAACATAATACATCGTTTCGTCGATTTTAACTGTTGCAAGATAGCAGCCGTGATTTCTTACTACAATCATATTTGCTTTCATTTGATATCCTCTAGTTTCATGAGTGGAAACCACCTTGATGGAACGGTCATAAATCTTTCAAGAAATGTCATTTCGCCTTCTGTGTATTCCTTTAATTTTTTCGATGTGTTCTTGAATCTTGTTTGATATAAAATCCATCGTGGATCACCGAGAAGTAGAAGTAATGTTCGCTGGTGGTCCAGTGAAGATTTTTTGTAAATTAACTCAGCCTTATACGTGATGTGTTTCACGCCTAAGTTGTGCCATCGTAAAATTCTTGAGTTGTGACGAAGTTTATTCCAATACTTACTTTTTTTGGAAAACATGTTATATGGCGGTTCTACGTGTTTTCCAAGCTTGAATGTGTAACGGTTCTTACTCATCGTCTTCCTTTCCCGCTCTTTCCAGGGCGACATCAAACATACATGCACGGCATAAACAAATTGGTTTTTCTGTAATATCTGATAGGTAATATCCAATTGGTGTTCCGCATCTTTTGCAATAAATTGCCTCAATGTCGTCAGGTTGGTCCTTTGTGTCAAACATCCGATCGTTTTCATCGTAGATATACATTAGTTTTTCCTGCCCCGATATAATGCCTCGGGGCCTGGGCGTGTGTGTTGGTTGTTAGTCTGCTAGATTGAGTTTGAGGTTGTGTGTAGAACATCCGTATGGACACAGATATATTTCCCATGCTCCATTACTGGCTTCTGAGAGTTCACATGCTTTTTCTAAAACGATGTCGATCATTACATCGCGTGGAGGGAAAACTTTTGTCTCCATGATGTAGTCATACTCATCCAAGTTTAGCCCGGATAATTGATAACATCCGTACTCGTCGGGCGTTGACGCCATCCATTCTGCATAAATTTCGTGCAAAATGTTGTCTGAAAAATTTTCGAGCCTCATGCGCGCGAGGCTTCTGATTTCTGGTGTCCAAATAACTTGCCATGACATTTTAGTCTTCCTCAACAATTTGAAAGTTGGAGTCTTGGTTGTTAATGTAAAACGAAGAATAGATACCTTTCTCTTTGAGCACATCGTGGGTATATTCAAAAAGTATCCCCATATAGATGTTGCTGAAATTCGGGACTTCGCAACAAGTAAATCCTAGTTGCCATGCTGTGAACCACACGTCTTCTTCACTTATATCAAAATCGCTGTGGTTGTGTTCGCGGAGCAGCTTGAAACATTCTTCAACTGCATCTTCGTTAATGTCATTGGTGGTAATCATTGAGTAACTCCAAATGAGAACCCGATTGGGCCGAGGAAGAGAAAAATCTGCTTACTGATGTCTGTTACGTCAATCTCAATTCCAATCAACCGATATGTTTTTACGCCATTGTCGGTTGTTAAGAACAAATATGGTGATTTCTTCATTGTGAAAAAGAAAAAACCTTTTCTGTTTAGCCTGTCAGACACTTGAAATATGGCTTGTTCTTCTGTTATTACTTTTTGTATCTTCATTCGACTGCCTCTAACAGGAAATGGTTTTGAGCTTCTTTGATTAGGTGTAAGATTTTGTTACTGTAACAGTATTCGTTACTGACAGCACGTCCAGAACTATCGCTTTTCTCAATGTTCAGTACCCACTGGCCGTAAAGTCGTGAAATATAGTAAGTCCAGTTGTTTGGTGGTGAGTAGATGAACGGTCCAGGACATGAAGAGTTCATAAAACTTGCTGCGCGAAAGATGATTCCTCCCTTGCTTGCTTGCAAGAGAAGGGAACCATCCTTTAACCCACAACAAGGTTCGTCCCAAAAACTGATATCTTTTTCTTTCTTCAAGTGGTTTCTCACTGTAATGCCTCCATTACTGCTTGGTAGTCTGGATCGTCTTCTGTGATAGTCGGCTTTCCTTCATCGTCAAAACAAACGACTCTAAGAATTTCCCTCGTTTCCGTTTTCGTTCCGACGACGATTTGTTTGCATGAATTTGGAGCAACACCCGTGCTAAATGCTGGCATCTTGAGGAATAAATCTAGCTCATAGATTTCTCCGTCATCGCCAATTTCCTTTCTCCACGTTATGTGGCCGACACCGTTGTTCTTATCCCAGTTCGTGTAATTTCTTTTCCATCCTTTGCCGACTAACATTTTTCTTGTGGTGCCGATGATTGTCTTCCACAAATGCTTGGGGGCTTTGATGGTTACAGATACATAACGTGTGTGAACATTTGTATACGCTGTTATAACCTCCTCAAGCTTAAAGATTTCTTGTAATTTTTCTTGGTCAAAATGTTTCATCGCCTCTCTGTGTAGAGAGATTGTTTTTTCCAGGTATTTAATTGCGTTTTCAAAATCAAACTTCGGTTCGTATGAATACATTTGTTGTTTTCTCCTTTAGTATGCGTACCAATATGTGCCGGTGGAATCTTCGTAAATCGTGTAGTTACTTTTTTGGTCTTCGACATATTGTTCGATGTCAAAGTATCCATCGTTCAACGCATCGTTGTACTTTGATGGTATGTCTCCTTTGATTGCCTCTTCTAATTCATCTTCAGAAAGAAGAGAACTACAATTTTTTAGTTCTAAATCAAAGTACTTTGAAAACATTGCGTAAAACATTCCGTATTCTTCTTCCAGGTAATTGGCTTCATCTCTTAGTTCCTTGAGTTTCTTTTCCAGGCGTATTTTTTCTTCTTCAAGAAACGTTCTGTCTTCGCACATATTTTCTGGAAGTTCTCCTAGCTCACTTTCTGTGTCAAACAATTCTTCGGAAAAATCGTCAATGTCGTCTTCTAGGTCTTCGAGTTCTGTGAGTCGGTCTTGAATATCGAGAATATCTTTCATTTTATTACTCCAATTGAGTTGAGTTTTTGTCGGACAAATTCTTTATCAATTTCATTTGTTCGTATTTCTATGAACACGTACCCCAGAGACATTACTTTTTCTTTTTTCCACGTGTCGCGACGTTGTATGTTTTTTAGACCGGAAGCTTGTCCTACTTGTTTGTAATGTTGGGCTCCCTGTAGTTCTATCGCAACCTTGTGGCGTGGAAGCCAAAAGTCTATCTCTAATCGTGATCGTATTGTTTCCCTCCGTTGCAACCACGACGGCCTGAAATTTACGTTTATTGGTTCGTAAGGGCCGAGCAGCGCCTTGAGTATGTCGTATAGACGCTGCTCGGCCTTTGAATGAAAGTTAGGCATTGGGGAAATACTTGTCGGGAACTTCTACCCACACTTCATGCGGCTCCTGTACCTCAAGGCATGTTCCGCATCCTTCGTTGAATGAAATTTCCAAACCGCAGTAAATCTCATTGTTTGCGGCGTCAATTAGTTTCCAAACATACTGCCACCCGTATCCCTCCATGTTCTCATACTCTTCTGGGATAGATGTTTCATCCATGTCGAGGAATTCCATCATGAATTTCTTGAGGCTAGGAATTACGTCTACGGCTCGCCCTGTGTGGCTAGAGATTTCCTGCCCAACAAGTCGTTCATATTGTTTAGTCGACTCATCATCTCGATGCCATCCCATTGACCAAGTGCCAACAAATCCAAATGTGAATCCCTGAGGTGTGAGCGCTTCCATAGCATCATGAAGTGTTTCTCTGTCCGCGGTAACAGTCTCCCAGTCATTCCAGTAAGGGGAATCGTTTTCAAATTCTTCGGTGTAGTACAATTCCGGAAGCGTCATTCCAAACCGTTTGGCGATTCCAAGCATTTCTGGGAATAGGTCTTCATCCTTCATCGTGTAAAAATCCGGAATCAGACTAGCGTCTTTGAGTTCTGCAACATTTACGTAAGGCATTTTTTTGTCTCCTAAGACAGTTGGTAGTTTGTGAGTGTGTATTCATCAAATGAACCTTCAATACGCGCTAAGGTTGCTAGGCTGAGTGCTTTTTCCAGCGTTTCTTGGTCGTGCGCAATCTTTTCAAGTGTTTTTTTTGAGAATCTGCGTGTCTTCTTGTAAAGTGAGGATACTTCTGAAAACCCCCTGAAACTCACTGAATTTTTGGTTCTCGCGATTGGTTGCGCTGTGATATAGTATCCACGAGCTTTAACATTTCCCGTAAAGTAGTTCATTCCTCCAACATCGTAGTAAACAGTAAACTCTATGCGTTCAGCTACACCATCTTTTGTTGCTACGGCCATTAAAAAAGAACGTTTTTCTTTGTTGTAAATCATGCGATTTGTTCCCCACTAAAATTGATTGAAGCGATGTATTGTCCTGCGTTTCCTCCTTGCATGTGGTCACACAAGAATTCTTCGTGCTGTTCTTCTTCCTCGTCGAGAAGTA
>Ga0256831_1000988_pt1 | contig 15065 bp, 12 predicted proteins | sample 132544metaG_FD_189087 | JGI IMG/M metagenome (GOLD analysis project Ga0256831, IMG submission 189087) | Hydrothermal vent microbial communities from Lau Basin, Pacific Ocean - 132-544 | ecosystem: Environmental > Aquatic > Marine > Hydrothermal vents | place: Pacific Ocean: Lau Basin | collected...
TGGATGCAGCATCTTGGGCCGGCTTTTGCAATTACAGCATCGGTTACAAGTTTAATGTTTATTCCTATTTTAAATGGTACGGGTTGGTTTCCATGGTTCGAAAACCTCAATTTTAAAGGCGATTTAGTTTTTCTTCTTTATATGATGGTGTTTGGCTCTTTGGGAATGGCACTCGGGGCAGGGCAAACCGGGAACCCCAATTCGGCGATTGGCGTTTCGCGTGGATTATCGCAAATGGTAGGGTACGAAATCCCATGGGTTTTGGCACTTGTGGCATTAATGCTTCAAACCAAAACTACTTCGTTAACAGGGTTGCTCGACTATCAGGTTTCAAACGGAACGTGGATGATGTTTGAATCGCCGTTTGCATTTGTAGCTGCTGTATTAGCCATGCTCGGAATGTTTCACTACGCGCCGTTCGACGTGCCTTTTGCACCGGCAGAGCTTTCGTCGGGGCCGGCGTCCGAATTTGGCGGTAAATATTTGGCGTTAATGATGTCGTCGGGGTCAATATTTTCGTTTGTAAAACTTGTACTCATTGTCGACGTTTTTATGGGTGGAGCGTCAAACCTTATTATGTTGGTTGTTAAAACATTCGCTCTTTATATGATTCCGGTATTGTATGGTATTGTAAGCCCGCGATACAGAACCGAGCAGTCAATCCGGTATTTCTGGGGATGGCCGACTTTTATTGGGATATTGGGAGTTATTTATGCCGTTTTTGTTCGATAAAAAATAAAATCTGAAAAGATGATAAACGATAAGAATTCAAAAAAAATAGTTGATATTATACAGGACTTTTCCCGTAGACACTCTCTTTTTGTGCTTGCCTACGGAACAGGTTGCGGAGCCATTGAAATTCCTCCGACCATGACTTCACGCTACGATGCGGAACGGTTTGGAATCAGAGGAATGGCCACTCCGCGCCAGGCCGACTTACTCCTTATTACTGGTTACTTGGCTTCGAAAACATTAAAACGGGTAATTCGTGCTTACGAACAGATGCAAGATCCAAAATATGTAATTGGTTTTGGAAGTTGTACAATTAACGGCGGTATGTACTGGGATTCGTACAACACAATTAAAATCTTGTCCGACTATATTCCTGTTGATGTATATATTAACGGTTGTATGCCACGTCCCGAAGCCGTTATCACTGGTTTTATAGAGTTGCAAAACCTCATTAAAGAGGGGAAAGCAAATGGCGCTCAAAAATATAAAGAGAATCTTGAGTGGTATCGCGAAAACCAGAGAAAAGTTATTAAAGACTGGAAAATGCCTGACTACAACTGGTAGTAGATTTAACGAATAATAAATTATTGAAAAATGACTGATACGATTTTAGATAAAGAACAAAAGTTGGTTCAACTACTGGAGCAGACATTTAAAAAGCTTTCGGGTAAAGTTGTACGCCAGCGCCGGGTAACAGTTTCCGTAGAAAAAGAGTTGGTTCCTTCGGTGTTGTCGTATGCAAAATCGCAACTCGGATACATTCATCTTTCACATATATCATGTGTCGACTGGCCGGAGAATAATAACTTCGAGATTATTTATATTTTATGGTCGCCCGCCGATAAAGTTCAGTTGTTTATAAAAACATTAATTAACCGCGAAAATCCGGAAATTGATAATGTTGACATGATTTGGAAGCATGCGAACACCTACGAACGCGAGATTCGCGAAATGTATGGTATTCAGTTTAACGGGCTGGTGGGAGCACAAGAATTTATTTTAGAAGATTGGGACGATATGCCACCCATGCGCCGCGACTTTGACACGGTTGACTATGTCGACAACAATTATACATTCAGACCCGGACGCGAAGATGCCGGAGATGTTAGAGAAGAGATTATAAAACGGAGCGGTGAAGATATTCCCGACTTTGCAAAAAAATATTCGAGAGATTAAAAGAGCTGAAAGCCGGTAGAGCAAAGTTCCTATTAAATTTTCAAAAAATGAGAGAAAAAGCGACAACATTATATTTAGGACCACAACATCCGGGAATTACCGGAAATATGATGATAAAACTCAAAGTGGAGGGCGATACAGTTGTAAAGGCCGAAACTCATGTGGGATATTTACATCGTGGTTTCGAAAAACTGATGGAGAGGCGAAACTGGCTGCAAAGTTTTACCATTGTTTGCCGCATTTGCGTTCCCGAACCCGATCCGAATGAGTTAAACTACTCGCGTGCCGTAGAAGAGATAGAGGGCAGGGCAGTGCCTGAAAGAGCCGAATGGATTCGTACAATGATGATGGAGCTTAGCCGGTTAGCAAGTTACCTGCTTTGGTTTGGGGGGCAAAACGGTTCGTCGGGGTTATACACTATGCCTCAGTGGAGTGTGGGCGACCGCGACTATATACTCGATCTTTTTGAAGAACTTACAGGAGGCCGCGTTTATCATATGTATATTTGGCCGGGTGGTGTTCGCCGCGATTTACCCGACGGTTTTGCCGATAAAGTTTTACAAACAATGGATTACCTCGAAAAGAGGCTTAAAAAGTACGACGATCTGATGTTTGCAAATACAATTTTTCAAAAACGTGCGCAGGGAATTGGTTGGATAGACCCGAAGAAAGCTGTGGAGTGGGGAGTGGTTGGCCCGCCGTTACGAGCCGCCGGAATTAAATCGGATGTTCGTATCGACGACCCGTATCTTATTTACGATAAACTCGATTTTGAAGTTCCTACTCAAACCGGCTCCGATGTTTGGTCGAGAGCATTAATTCGTCGTTTCGAATTCGAGCAGTCTATATCGATGGTTCGCCAGTGCATCGAAAAAATGCCCAAAGGCGAAGTGTACAACAAAATTCCAAACCCGATGAAATGGACAATTCCTGCCGGCGATGCTTATGTAAAAGCAGAATCGGCCAGGGGAGAGTTTGGTTACTACGTAGTTAGCGATGGTAGCGACAAGCCGCGCAGGGTGCATGTAAAAGGACCGGCGTATGTTCACGGTGTAACGCTTTTAGAGCGTATTCTGGTTGGAGCAAACATTGCCGATGTTTCGTTTATTATGAATAGCCTCGGTACATGCCCTCCTGAAATTGAAAGATAGATAGTTAAAGATAATAAGGAAAAATATACAACATGGCATTTTTTGATATTAAAGGACTTGTAACTCCTTTCACCGCTCTCACACAGTTGGGGAAGGCACCGCATACGGTTACATTTCCGTACCATAAAAAAGAGACAGCCGAACGTTATCGTGGGTTACACTACAACAATTTAGAAGAGTGTATCGGATGTGGAAACTGTTCAACAATTTGTATGAACGAAGCCATCGATATGATTCATGTTGACGGAGTTGAAGGAGGAAAAGGCGACTCGGGATTGCGTCCGCGTGTCGACAATGGTCGTTGTTGCTGGTGTGCTCTTTGCGTTGAAGTTTGTCCAACGGGTTCGTTAAATTTAACCAAAGAGTATATTTATGTTACTCCCGATGCCGATGCTTTTTTGTGGACACCCGGAGTTAGCAACCCCGAAGGAAAAGAAATAATATCGTTTAACAGCAGCGTTGAAACTTCGTTGGGTATGTACAATCGTATTCCAATGCCCGAACTCGAAGGAAAAGAGCGGATAAAATCGTTTGCTGAAGTTATGTTGTATTATTCCGAAAAAGAGGCTCGCGAAGAGGCAACACGCTGTATTTCGTGCGGGTTGTGTACCGAAGTTTGTCCGGCTCATATGCACATTCCCGAGTATATTAATGCCATTGCTAAAGGCGACGACAACGAAGCGATTAAAATTATTTACGACAACAACCCGCTTGGCGAACTGTGCGGTAAAGTGTGTACGCGCCGTTGCGAAGATGTTTGTGCCATGCAGGTACGCGGCGATGCTGTTGCTATTCGTTGGTTAAAAGAGTATGCCGTTGGCCGTGCCGAAACTGCCGATATTATTAAAGAGATTGTGAATCCGGAAATAAAAGAACCAAACGGATTTAAAGTGGGAATTGTTGGTGCGGGCCCGTCGGGTTTAACGGCCGGATATTACTTGGCACTTAAAGGTTTCGACGTAACCATTTACGAAGCAAATAAATATGCCGGGGGAATGACCATGTACGGAATTCCAAAATACCGGTTACCAATGGAGTCGCTCGATAAACAAATCGATTATATGAAATCGATAGGAGTAAAAATCGAGTTCAACACAAAGGTTGGAAAAGACATTACATTCGATAAAATCTATAACAGTCACGATGCCGTATTTGTTGGTGTTGGATTCCAGGTACCATATAAAATGGGAATTAAAGGAGAAGAGGCTGTTGGTGCATTCCCGGCAGTTAATATGCTGTTCGATGTAAACAATGGTAAAACACCCGATATTGGCAATAAAGTGGTTGTAATTGGTGGTGGAAATGTTGCTATTGACGGGGCACGGGTTTCACGCCGCCTGGGTGCCGAGGTTACCATTATGTATCGCCGTCGGGTGGTTGATATGCCGGCCGATTGGGAGGAGATTGAAGGAGCAGAACACGAAGGCGTTGAAATTATGCCGCAAACCATACCGGTTGAAATTATTACCGACGAGAATAATAAAGTTAAGGCAATAAAATATCTGAAAGCCGAAATGGTTGCCGACGATAAAGGCGGTCGTCCGAGGCCGGTGCCAATTGAGGGAAGCGAAACTATTATGGAAGTTTCGTCGGTAATTGGTGCAATTGGTCAGGAGGCCGATTATGCATTCTTCACCGAAGAGGCATTAAAAGAGATTGAAATTAACCGCGGACGAATGGTGGTTGACGAGAATATGATGACCGGAATGAAAGGAGTATTTGCCGGTGGCGATGCTGTAAACAGGACTGCCGATGCAATTTCGGCAATCGCCGACGGCTATAAAGCTTGTAAAGCCATTGAGAAAATGCTAATAAAATAGCAGTCATCTCTCTTATCTAAAAAATCCTCCGTAGTTTTCTGCGGAGGATTTTTTATTTAAAGTATTAGTATCTGCTTAAAATATGAGATTGCTTTGCCGGGCTACCAATGACACGAGTTGTATATTAATGGTTTGTGTGGGTTTGCTTTGCGAAAGAAGTTATTTTTAGTGTCCCTTCATTTTGGCAAATATTTGAAATTAACGTCATTGCGATGACGAGGAACGAGGAAGAAGCAATCTTTATAATTATTCCGGACAATATTCATCACGAATAAAACGCATTAAATTATGTCCTTTTTTTACAATCCATTCTCGAAATTACCGACGATGGGGGAGAAAACCTTTTTTGTATCTTTGCTTTTGAAAATTTAAAGAGGTAAAAAAATTAACGGGTAAATATGTCGGAAATAACAAAACATAAATTGAAAAGAGTTGAGCAGCTCGAAACTCTGTTTTTTGGAATTTTAAAAGGTGAAAAATTGGGCGAGTTGGTGCGCGAGCATCAGGGGGTTATCGATTCGTGTGTCTCTTCCGATGTGATTGCAGTTGTCGATAAGTTGGTTGTAAAAAAAGTGCCGATGGACGAACTGAAAACCGGAATTAATAAGTTGCTAAATTTGCTTAATAAAACTCTGTCCGAACAAACTTATTTTCCTCCCGGGAAAGAGAGTTATTTGGGAGTTTGTGTTGAAAATAACCGGTTAATGGAAGAGCGTTTGCTGAAAATTAAACCGCTGTTTCGTGGGGTGAACAAACAGGCTGGCGACGAATCGATTAAAAACGAATTGTTGGAAAGATTAATCGACCTCGAGAAGTTTGGAAAATACTACACAATAAAAGAGAATCTGCTTTTTCCGGTTGTCGAAAAATACATTCCCGATTATCGCTGTTTGCAGGTAATGTGGTCGTTTCACGACGATATCCGGCGCAATGTATCGTCGTCAATAAAAATGCTAAAGGGTGAAATACCTGTCGATATGAAGCTTTTTAACCGTTGGGTTGGCGACCTCTTCTTTAATATGTATGCCGTTAAATTTCGCGAGGAACGTATTCTCTTTCCTTTTATTCAGGAGAAGATTGAGGAGGAGAAATTAAACGCTCTTTTGGTTGAGAGTGTTGAAATGGGCTTCCCCTTTTATCAGCCCGAAAAGGTTTTCGACATTGACGAGCCGGCATTGGCTATCGAGAATACCGAGGTAGATTTGGAAACCGGGAATTTATCGGTTGAACAGATAAAACTGGTATTTAACCACTTGCCGGTCGATATAACTTTTGTCGACGAGAATAATAAAGTACAATATTATTCAACTCCGAAGAAGCGAATTTTCCCTCGTACCAAGTCGGTAATTGGCCGCGATGTGCATAATTGTCATCCGCCCGAAAGTGTGCACGTTGTTGAGAAAATTGTAGAGTCATTCAGAAGCGGTAAGAAAGATGTTGCCAGTTTTTGGATTAATATGAAAGGTGAACTGCTGTTGATTCAGTATTTTGCAGTCCGCGACGAGAAAGGCAATTATAAAGGTGTTGTGGAAGTCTCGCAGGAGATAACGGAGATTCAAAGTTTAAAGGGCGAAAACCGGTTGCTCGACTGGGAAGACTAATATATTATCGTTTGTTATATTCGGGCAGGATAAAAATCAATTTAATTTAAAGGGTTCAATTTTATGGCCATAACAAGAACTTTCGATTTGTTGGACAGATATAAGACACAGTTCTATCGCAACAATGTGCTTAATTTCAAAAAAAACGGGAAATGGCAGGGGTACAGTGCTGCCGAATACATTGAATTGAGCCATAATTTTGCTTACGGATTGATGGCGCTGGGATTTAATGGCGGCGATAAAATTATTACTGTTTCGAATAATCGACCCGAGTGGAATTTTGTTGATATGGGAATGGCAATGGCAGGAATTGTTCACGTGCCTGTTTTTCCCACAATGAGTAATGCAGAGTATCAGCACATTATAACTCATTCCGATGCCGGGTTGATTATTGTGTCGGATAAAAAACTATTTAATCAGTTTTCGGCTGTTCTTAAAAACACCGACAAAAATCTGGAGTTGTACACTTTCGATGTGGTTGATGAGGCAAAAAACTGGAAATCGATTGTTGAACTGGGGAAGAGCAGAAAAGATGAGTTTTGGGAAGAGCTTGAAGTGCGGAAAGAGCGTATTGATGAAAACGATTTTGCCACATTAATTTACACCTCGGGAACCACCGGAACAGCAAAAGGAGTGATGTTGTCGCATAAAAGTCTGGTTCATAATTTTTTAGCTGCATCGACAATTTTCGAGCTTAAACCTACCGATAAATATCTGAGTATTTTACCGCTTTGCCATGTTGGCGGACGAATGGGGAATTATCAGACTCAGTACTCAGGAGCTTCAATCTATTATGCCGAAAATATGGGAACAATTGCGGCAAATATGAAGGAGATAAAACCGCAGGGTTTCGACACTGTTCCGCGAATTCTGGAAAAAATTTTTGATACCGTAATTGCAAAAGGCAAAAAACTTAATGGGATAAAAAAAGCGCTTTTCTTTTGGGCTGTTCGTTTGGGGCTGAACTACCGATTGCCCGAAGAGAGCAGTTGGATTTATCGCAAGCAGCATGCAATAGCCGACAAACTTATTTTTGCAAAATGGCGCGAGGCACTGGGTGGAAATATTAAATTGGCAGGGTGCGGTGGTGCTAGTTTGCAACCGCGTTTAGAACGGGTTTTCTGGGCTGCCGGAATCAGGATAATTAATATGTACGGTTTAACCGAAACATCGCCGATAATTACAATTAACCGAAGCAAAAAACCTCTGCTGAAACTGGGGACAGTGGGAGCATTGATCGAGGGCGTTGACTTGAAAATTGCCGATGATGGAGAGATTCTTTGTAAAGGCGACAACGTAATGTTGGGCTATTATAAAAACGAGGAACTTACAAAAGAGGTGTTCGACGAGGAAGGGTGGTTTCGAACCGGAGATATCGGATTTATTACCGACGACGGTTTTTTAAAAGTAACCGACCGTAAAAAGGAGATTTTTAAACTTTCGAACGGAAAATTTCTTGCCCCGCAAATTGTTGAGAACAAATTAAAAGAGTCGGTTTTTATTGAACAGTCGATGGTGGTGGGCGAGCAGAAGAAATTTGCCAGCGCAATTATTGTCCCCGACTTTGCCTATCTGGCAGGGTGGTGTAAAGAGAATAATTTGCCTTTCGGGGGGAAAGAGCAAGTAATTTCGAATCCAAAAGTGATTGACGTTTTTAACCGGGAGATTAAACGGATAAACGAAAAACTAAGTAAGCACGAACAAATTCTTCGGTTCAGAATTGTACCTCATATTTGGAACCCCGAAACGGGGGAGCTTTCGCCAACCCTTAAACTGAGAAGGAAATTTATTGCTCAAAAATATGCCAGCGAGCTGGAAGAGATTTTCCCGAACAGGGAGATTTAGAACCTGGAAAAGGAATAGAATGATGGGGCTTTGAAAATAAAAATTAGATTGAGATGAAATACGATATGATTGTAATTGGCGGTGGACTGGGCGGACTGTTTGCCGGCGCCAAACTTGCCAAGGAGGGTAAAAAAGTTCTTCTGGTTGAACAGCACGACCGCCCCGGAGGATGTGCAACAACATTTAACCGGAAAGAATTTACGCTGGAGGTGGGCTTGCACGAAATGGACGGGCTGCATACTACCGATATGAAGAATCGTATTTTTCGCGACCTCGGTGTTAACAACAATGTTACTTTTTTGAAAGTTCCTGAATTTTACCGTTTTGTAAATGGTAAATACGATGTGGTTGTTTCGCACAATGTTAATGAGGTGAAAGAGAAACTTTATCGTCTCTTCCCAAACGAGAAAAAGGGAATCGATAGCTATTTTTATCGAATTGAAAATATTAAAAAGATAATTAAACAGGAGCGCGATAAACCTGAACGTACTGTGGGTGAGTTTATGGATTCAATTCTTACCGACGAAGATTTAAAGCTTATTTTACTTGGAAATCTGGGGTATTATCACGACAATCCGTATGAACTTTCGCTGAATTACTATTCAATGGCGCAGAACAGTTATTATCAGGGAGGTGGTAACTTTATTCAGGGGGGCTCGCAGGTTTTGTCCGACTATTTAATGAATTTCATAACTGAAAAAGGAGGAACCGTTTTGCTAAAACAGATGGCAACAGAAATACTTGTTGAAAACGGTACTGCTGTTGGAATTCGTTACAAGAGTGTGAAGAAGAGCGACAGCGAGATTAAAACTGCTTACGCCGGCGAGATAATTGCAAATGCTTCAATTCCGCAAGTTGCTAATCAGCTTATTTCAAAAGAGTTTGGCGAGGCAATAAAAAGTGAGATAAAGGATTTAAAACCCGGTCCGTCGTTGCTGACAGTTTATTTTGGTTTCAATAAAAAATTGAGCGAAATCGGGAATAAAAACTATTCGACATTTATTTACGATAAGTCGGTAAAAAATCTTAGTGATATTTCTCCGAATAACCATGCTGATTTTAATGAACGTAGTTTTACGTTTGTCGACTATTCGCAGATTGATTCGCAACTTGTAACCGGAAACCGTGGAGTGGGGGCGGTTTGTTGCAACGATTATTTAGTTGATTGGGAAACATTGACAAGGGAAGAATATAAACAGCGAAAAAAAGAGGTGGCAACTCATTTTATAAAACGGTTAGAGAAACTGCTTCCCGGATTTAAAGATGCTGTTGAGTTTTACGAAGTTGCTACAGCAAAAACAGTACAGCGTTATACGCTAACTCCGGGTGGCGCGGTGTATGGATTTGCGCAAACTCCTGCGCGGGTAAAAACAGTAATTCAAAATCCGGTAAAAAATCTTTCGTTTGCTTCGGCGTGGTCGCAAACCGGTGGAGGTTACTCGGGGGCAATTTATAGTGGCTACCTGTGTGCCCTCGATGTGCTCCGACGATGGCGGTAAAAAATCCTGAGAACCTTTGTGGTTTGGGTATAAAATGGATGTCCATTAAATAACTTTAATCTTTAACGCAACGAACCGAGTAATAAAAGGTTAATGGATTTCCTTCCACACTAGCTTCCAAAAAGTTTCTGTTCAAATTAAGTACCATCACCGAAGTTGTGGAGTTAGTATATAATGAAGAGCTTACAAAAACTGCAAGTTTGCCAAGTCCCCAGAAACTACTGTCGTTAGGGTTGTAACGTCCTCCTGGTAGTGCTGTAAAACCACTTTTGTTGGTGGCATTGTTGGGGTTTTCCCAATGTGCCGTGCCAGCTTCTAATAGTTCGTTATAAGCAGGTGTATCTCCCCCCAGACTGTTGACAAGGTTTCTGAATTCATCTTTTGTCGGTAACCGCCAGCCGTCAGGAACAACAACTTTGGCTGTTTCTTGTTGATACAAATATCCATAAGTGCTTACGTTGTTTTCGTCATTATCATAGGCAATGTAACCATTACCACTCGATGGTTTGTAAGCAAGGTTTTCAACCATCCACGTCAGACCATCGATTTTTACCCATTTATACACATGCCCGTCTCTACTGTCGGTAAAAACACCTGTTTGTTCTGATGGACTATTGTCTTCATCTTTGCTACAGCTACTTAACATTACTGATGATACTATACTTCCAATCAGTATTAAATTTAAGATTCTAATTTTCATACTTTTTTTTATAAATATTTATTTTAAACGTTACTGAAATTTTTCTTTTTTCTATGTTGGCTGACTAAACATCTACCAATTCTTTATTTGCCGTATTTGTTGAGATATTTCTCCTGCGCTGTTTTGTTAAATAATACCTGAATAAAATATTATAGAGCAGTAAAAAAATAATAAATATGAGAAATGACACAATAATTATTGCTACACCATAAATAAATAGAAAGGATAACAACCAGATTATGATTGTAATATAAAGGGCATTTACGAGTGCCTTTATGCGCAGCAATTCATAATGATCTTTTTCGACTCGCTCTTTCGAAAACGAAACAAGTGTAATACCAATAATAAAAAGCATTGCGGCCAACTCGTCTAAAGCATTGGTTTGAGATATTACAAAATATCTGGTTTCCATATATGCAGTTATTATTGCAAATACCTTAATGTTAAATATTTCAGGTTTTCCCCCAAAGAAATACAGATATCCAAAAGGTAAAGCTAAAATCATTAAAACCAGTCCAAGAAACTTTGCTTTGGAGGGGAATATAGCGAGTTTTAATTCCATTGGTATCTAAGAATTAGCACTCAATTCCAACATATTTCACCGATCCATCTTCAAAATGGATAGACAGGCCAACAAAACCAAATTTATGATTATAGACGTGTTCAACATAAGAGACCCCGGGAATAACGCTCTTCGATTTAACTTTGATGATTTTTATGTACATGCCACCCCACATATAATCATCTTCTGTTGATTTTTCCACAACTTCATTTTCTAAAGTATATTTACCTACTTTAGTTGTGTACTTGTCGCCAACTTTAGCATCGTATTTTACTATATTTAGTTTACTTCCATCGTTGAAGATTAATTGCGAACCATTATCGGTAATTTTTACATTTATTGTCGCTCTTACGGTTTTCCCCGTAATATCTATTGTTCCAGGGAATAACTCGGATGGTATCATTTTTATTAATTCAATGTATTTACTGTTTGAGGTACTTCCGGAGCAAGTAAATGTGGAAATCCCATTTTCTAATTTAGAAACATACACGTCCGCATCAGTAATTCCAACCTGACCTGCTCGTATAAGTAGTTCATTTCCTACTTCTCCAAATTGTGACTGTTTTCCATTTAAATCAGCCATTTCATCTTTATTGCACGAGATTAGAAACAACATAGAGATTAGGAGGGGAATCATTTGTGTTTTTTTCATTTTAAGTGTTTTTGTAGTGATTAATTTGTTTCGTTTTTTAAGTTGAATAAAAAAAAGCGTAAAGCTCAGAGTTTTTAATTGAACTTATGATGTAAATATACATTGGTTTTGGCGAATAGAAGACACTTTTTAAACCCTTTTAACGTACCCGAATTATAGCCAACCAAACCGAAACTAAGCCAACGAACAGGAGCATAAAAAGTAACAATAAACATGGCTCCGGCTTTTATGTTATTTTCAAGATAAATAAACAGTATAAAAAAATAATCGCTTAAGCCCGGCTCGAATTGCCTAAAAAAGTTAAGCAACTCTTCTCTCGAAAAGGTACTTTTGTTTTTAAATTCTTCTTTGAGTTTGTTTTCAATGAATTTGGGTATTAAATTACTATCAGAAGAGTTAGAAAATTTAAGCTCTGGGTTTTTTGCGGGGGGTGTGTGTTTTGGCAAAAACCAAATATGGTAAAATGTGCGGTAGATTTTCTTTTTTCTCATTGCACACAACCTACTATACGTAAAAAAGCTTTTCACTTCACGAACATTTCTTACTTTTGTTTTTAAGAAAAAAACATATACTATGAACAGAATAATAGCATTTTTAGCAGCAACTGTTTTTGTCGTTTCGGCAATGGCACAAACCACACAAAAAATAACTCTCGAAGATTTATTTGTAAAAGGAACTTTTCGTGCACACTCGGTTTCGGGATTGCGTTCGATGAACGATGGAGAACATTACACCGTACTCGAAAAAGGTTCGAAGATTGTAAAATACAGCTATAAAACAGGCAACGAAGTTGAAGTTGTTTTCGACATTACTAAAGTTGACGATGCCGAAATATCGTCGTTTAGCGATTATGTTTTTAGTAACGACGAAACAAAAATTATGCTGACCACAAAAAAGCATAAAATTTATCGCCACTCGTACACTGCCGAATATTGGATTTGGAATTCGGTAACCGAAGAGTTAACGCCACTCTCGAAAAAAGGAGCACAACAAGCAGCCGCTTTCTCGCCTGATGGCAACAGGGTTGCATTTGTTCGCAATAACAATATTTTTCTGAAAAACTTAAAATTTGGAAGCGAAAGCCAAGCCACTTTCGATGGCAAAAAGAACGAAATTATTAATGGATTACCCGATTGGGTTTACGAAGAGGAATTTGGTGACTACACAAAAGCCGAAGGATTTAACCGCGCTTTTTGGTGGTCGCCCGACAGTAAATTTGTTGCCTACATTCGCTTCGACGAGACAGAGGTACCGGAATATACAATGCCAATGTACGCTGGCGAAGCCCCCCGGCACAACGAGTACAGTCTATATCCGGGCGAGGTAACCTTTAAATACCCAAAAGCGGGAGAAAAAAATTCGCTCGTTTCGGTGAATGTTTACGAAATTCGCTCGAAGACAACTATAAAAGTCGACATTGGCGAAAAAACCGATATCTACATTCCCCGGTTAAAATGGACACCCAACGCCAACGACTTGGTAGTAATGCGTTTAAACCGCCACCAGAATGTTCTCGACGTGTTATATGCAAATCCATATACCGGCGACTCGCGGCCAATAATGACGGAAAAAAACAACCGTTACATCGACGAACGTTTTCTCGACGATTTTACATTTCTTGCCGACGGAAGCTTTGTGGTCTCGAGCGAGCGCAATGGTTGGATGCACCTCTATTTATACGACAAACAGGGCTACGAACTGGCCCAATTAACCGATGGAGAATTCGATGTAACTAAATTTTATGGCTACGATGCCGTAAAAAAGGTCTATTATTATCAGGCAGCCGCCGAATCGCCTTTACGCCGCGAAGTATATTATATCAGTCGCGACAAAAAGAAAAAAGGAAAAATATCGAAACAAGAGGGGTGGAACGATGCTGTTTTTAGCAAAAACTTTAAATATTACATTAACTATTTCAGCAGCAGTAAAACACCCTATTACATTACCCTTCACGAAAATAAAAAGGGACAACAAATAAGGTTTCTACAAGACAACACAGTACTAAAAAACACACTTAAAGTATTTAATATTAAACCCAAAGAGTTTTTCTCATTTACAACTTCGGAAGGAGTTAAGCTGAACGGATATATGATAAAACCTGCCGGATTCGACCCGGCACAAAAATATCCGGTTGTAATGACACAATACAGCGGACCCAACTCGCAACAAGTTGCCGACAGCTGGGGACGCGGAGTGAATTGGAACAATTATCTGGCACAGGAAGGTTTCCTTGTGGTTTGTGTCGACCCGCGCGGAACAGCGGCACGTGGCGAAGAATTCAGAAAAATAACCTACCAGCAATTAGGGAAATATGAATCGGACGACCAGGTTGAAGTTGCAAAGTATTTAGGTACGCTACCCTATGTCGATAAAAACAACATTGCAATTTGGGGATGGAGTTATGGAGGATTTATGACCTGCCTGAGTATGGAAAAAGGAGGCAAGCTTTTTAAAGCCGGAATTGCAGTAGCTCCGGTAACAAGCTGGCGTTTTTACGACTCGGTTTACACCGAACGCTATATGCGTACTCCAAAAGAGAACCCCGACGGTTACGATGACAACTCACCCCTGTCGCACGCAGGCGATATTAAAGGCCGGCTGCTTATTATTCACGGCTCGGCCGACGACAATGTACACACACAAAACACATTCGAGTTTACCGAAAAAATGGTTCAGGCCGGAGTCCAGTTCGATATGGCAATTTATACCAACCGCAACCACGGCATTTACGGTGGAAATACAACCATGCATCTTTATACAAAAATGACCAACTTTTTAAAAGAGCAGTTACAGAAATAAAATAACAGTAATGAAATTTGTACCCGGAATAGTTCTTATTCTTGCTCTGTCGCTATTTGTTGAAAATAGTAAAAAAATAATTTCGAGAATGAATAGTCCGGTAATTTCATCTGCTGTTCAGAAAATCGTTCCAACACTAATAAATTTTAACGACACACTACGTAGCGACACACTTTTTATTCATTTCAACAAAGAAAATATTCCTGTAAAATATTCGCGAAAAGTGATTTGTAATGTGTGTATAAATAACGAATGTCGATTGGTAAACATTGAACTTTTTTGGAACATTACAGGATCTTATTTGGGGTTCTCGCTTCCTGAAGGGGAATTTCTTACAAAAAACGAACATGAACATTTCGAAAAAAAAGATTATACCCGACTACACAACATTTTAAACAACCCCCTCTCTCCACTTTCAAACTTTGTAAATATTCAGGTCTAAATTAGTACGTTTTTCAGAAACTTAAAGAAATATTTTTTTTTGTTGATAAAGTATGCCGTTCGCAGGTAAAAGTGTTAATATTTATC
>Ga0256831_1000989_pt1 | contig 15064 bp, 13 predicted proteins | sample 132544metaG_FD_189087 | JGI IMG/M metagenome (GOLD analysis project Ga0256831, IMG submission 189087) | Hydrothermal vent microbial communities from Lau Basin, Pacific Ocean - 132-544 | ecosystem: Environmental > Aquatic > Marine > Hydrothermal vents | place: Pacific Ocean: Lau Basin | collected...
CGGCTTGAGCCCCGTCCATTTTCGGGGCCCCTGACCTCGACGGGTGAGCTGTTACGCACTCTTTAAAGGATGGCTGCTTCTAAGCCTACCTCCCCGCTGTCTAAGGCCAGGGACACCCTTTGGAGTAGCACTTAGCCGGCATTTAGGGGCCTTAACCCCGGTCTGGGTTGTTCCCCTCTCGGGTGACGGCTTACACCGCCCCCCTACTCCGGCCATCTACGGCGGCGGTGGGTTCGGAGTTTGACAGGGGGCCGGGGGCTTTCGCCCCCTAAACCCCCAATCAGTGCTCTACCCCACCGCCTACCTCCGGCCGGGCTATCCTGCGGGATAATTCGGCGGGAACCAGCTATCGCCGGCCTCGATTAGCCTTTCACCCCTAGCCCGAGGTCACGGGAGCGAATTGCACGTCAGCATCCCTATCGGGCCTCCATCCCTCGGTTGAGGGACTTCACCCTACCCCGGGCTAGATCGACCGGCTTCGGGTCTCACCCGAGCGACTCCGGGCACTTTCACACCCCGTCCCTCGGCTTACGCCTGCGGACCTGTCGGTTTCCCTGCGGCTTCGGGGTTGACCCCCTTAACCTCGCCGCTCGGGTGAACTCCCTGCCCCGTGATCCAAGACGGACGGTGCAACCCCGGTCACCTCCCCTCGTACTCCACGGTCGCCCGTGTTTCCTTCGGGGAGGGTCAACCCTTTCGGGCCGCACCCACCTATCGCCGTCTGGTTTCAGGCTCTTTTCACCCCCCGCCAGGGGTGCTTTTCAGCTTTCCCTCACGGTACTAGTTCGCTATCGGTCTCGGGACGTATTTAGGGTTGGGAGCCGATGCCTCCCGGCTTCCCGCCGGATATCCGACCGACGGTACTCAGGGACACCCCAAGACCCTGCGGGCTTGCGCCTACGGGACTTTCACCCTCTACGGTGCCGCGTTCCAGCGGACTTCGGCTTCGCCCGCGAGGGTCTTTCGGGGGCCCTGCTACACCACATCCCCCGGACCTTTCGGCCCGGGGTTCAGTTTGCCCTGTGCCGCTTTCGGTCGCCCCTACTCACGGCATCGCTGTTGCTTTCTTTTCCTGCGGGTACTGAGATGTTTCAGTTCCCCGCGTTCCCCCTCCCGACTGGGAGTGCGGCAAAGCCGCGGGAGGTCCCATTCGGGCATCCCCGGTTCGACGGCTGCCTGCGCCTCGCCGGGGCTTATCGCAGCTTGCCACGCCCTTCGTCGGCGCCCCGAGCCGAGCCATCCACCAGACGGCTTAAGTTCCCTGCCCCCTACTTGGGGGGCTGGGCATTTTTTGGGTCAATCGGCCTGTGCACGGTCCTCATCGTGACCCCTGTTCGGGGTCTCGGACCCTTCCACCCCGAGCGGTGCTCGGGATGTGCATCTATTCGTGGTGGACCGGCCGGGATTCGAACCCGGGGCCTTCGGCTTGCAAAGCCGACGCTCTCCCAGGCTGAGCTACCGGCCCACAATGGCAGGCCCGGCACCTCTTAAACCCCCCGGACGGACTTTCCGGCGATAGGAGGTGATCGAGCCGTAGGTTCCCCTACGGCTACCTTGTTACGACTTCTCCCCCCTCACGGAGCCCAGGCTCGACCCGGCCTCCCCGAAGGGAGACCAGGCCTCACCCAGACCCCGCTCGGGTGGAGTGACGGGCGGTGTGTGCAAGGAGCAGGGACGTATTCGCCGCGCGATGATGACACGCGGGTACTAGGGATTCCAGCTTCACGCGGGCGAGTTGCAGCCCGCGATCCGAACTGGGGGCGGGTTTAGGGGATTCCCTTCCCCTTTCGGGGTCGGATCCCATTGTCCCGCCCATTGTAGCGCGCGTGTAGCCCGGGGGTTTCGGGGCATACTGACCTACCGTCGCCCGCTCCTTCCTCCGGCTTATCGCCGGCGGTCCCCCCAGAGTGCCTCCTCCCCAGCGGGGAGGACTGGCAACTGGGGGCGCGGGTCTCGCTCGTTACCACACTTAAGTGGACGCCTCACGGTACGAGCTGACGGCGGCCATGCACCTCCTCTCGGCGCGTTCGGCAAGACCTTCAGCCTGGCCTTCATCCTGCCGTCGCCCCCGGTGAGATTCCCGGCGTTGAATCCAATTAAACCGCACGCTCCACCCCTTGTAGTGCTCCCCCGCCAATTCCTTTAAGTTTCAGCCTTGCGGCCGTACTCCCCAGGCGGCGGGCTTAACGGCTTCCCTTCGGCACCGGGCGAGCTCGAAGCTCGCCCGACACCTAGCCCGCATCCTTTACAGCCAGGACTACCCGGGTATCTAATCCGGTTCGCTCCCCTGGCCTTCGTCCCTCACCGTCGGACCCGTTCCAGCGGAGCGCCTTCGCCACTGGCGGTCCCCCTGGGATTATAGGATTTCACCCCTACCCCAGGGGTACCCTCCGCCTCTCCCGGTCCCAAGGCCCGCAGTATCCCCAGCAAGCCCCACGGTTGAGCCGTGGGATTTCGCCAGGGACTTACGGGCCCGGCTACGGACGCTTTAGGCCCAATAATAGCGGCCACCACTCGGGCCGCCGGTATTACCGCGGCGGCTGCCACCGGCCTTGCCCAGCCCTTATTCCCGGAGCTTTTTACACTCCGGAAAAGCCGTGGCGATGCCACGGCACTGGGGGTCCCCCCGTCGCGGTTTCCCGCATTGCGGAGGTTTCGCGCCTGCTGCGCCCCGTAGGGCCTGGACCCGTGTCTCAGTGTCCATCTCCGGGCTCCCACTCTCATGGCCCGTACCGATCTTCGGCTTGGTGGGCCGTTACCCCACCAACTACCTAATCGGCCGCCGGCCCATCCTCGGGCGGTCAGAGACCCTTTCGGCCTGGGGACCTTCCAGTACCCCAGGCCTATGGGGGATTAGCCCCAGTTTCCCGGGGTTATCCCCCTCCCGAGGGTAGGTTACCGACGTGCTACTGAGCCGTCCGCCGGTGCTCCCCGAAGGGAGCCCCGTGACTCGCATGGCTTAGTCGGACCCCCATAGCAGTGGCCTCCGGCAGGATCAACCGGAATTGAGCAAGGAGTACGGCCGGTGGGACTTCCCTCGAGGGGAAGTACCAAAATGTCCGTCCGGGGTTTGGTCGAGGTGCCGGGCCTGCCTTACCCCCGAGGGGTCCGCCTTTCGGCGTTTCCTCGGGAGCGCACCTTTTTGTAACCCGGGCTGGAGGGCGGGGTTCATTGTGGGTGCTTTGCACCCTGTCCCCCCGACGCCGCCGTCTGGCGCCCGGGTGTCCCGCGCCCTGTTCGGGCGCTCCACCCAATAGGCATCAATCCCACCGATACAAAATTTTTGCAAAACCCTGGAGGGGGAGTTTCGCGAATGAGGAAGTGTCAAAACCCTCCAAACTCATCAGAAGTTTTCAACAAAAAAATGTCAAAAAATTTTTGCAACCACACTGTCTGAGAGGAAGGGATAGCCAGCTTCCCATGGAGACGGCCGCTAAATCTTTACTATGTCGGGCACTATGCTTATCTTCGAGACCGGCGTCGGAATGGTGTTCGTGACTGCCAGCTCATCAACGGCTTTACTAACCCTCTCAATGGCCCCCTCTGAAAAGATACCGTGCGTTGCAGCGACGAAGACCTTTTCCGCCCCCAGTTGCCTCAGCAGGTTGGCGGCTTTAATCATGGTCCCGCCAGTGCTTATTATGTCGTCGACTATAAGGACGTTTTTGCCCTTCACGTCAATGTCAACGGGCCTCATCTCAACCTCAGTGGGGGAAATCCTGCGCTTTTCAAAGTGGCTGGACTCGAGGCCTAACCTTCTGGCGACGGCCCTGGCCCTCTCCCTGGCGCCTTTATCAGGAGCGAGAACTACGCCGTCGCCGAGCCTGTCCCCGAAGTAGTCCGCAATGGCCCTTGCGGGGGATATGTTGACGGCCTTGCCCGGAAAGAACCTCAACGTTTCGGGGTTATGGATGTCCACGACGTAAAGTTCATCGTAGTAGAGCCCGATGGCCCTCATGACGGCCCTAACACTCACAGGCTCTCCGTCCTTGGTAATCCTGTCCTGCCTTGAGTAAGCGAGGTAGGGGACGATTGCCCTCAGCTTTCCCACGCCCATCTCCCTGAGGGCGTCTCCTAGGAGGAGAAGCTCGAGAATGTGTTCATCCTGCGGTCTAAAGGTTGACTGCACGGCGGACACTTCGCCGGCCGAACCGAGAACGCGGATGTACTTTTCTCCATCTGGAAACTTCTTTATTTCCACCCCCAGAATGGCGGCACCGAGGTTTCTCATCTCGTTCTCTAGGTGCTTTGCACCGCTTCCCACCGCGAACATGAACACCACCCTCATCGCTGGACTGGGGACTAACGGCTTATAAACTCACCGTCGCACCGAAAAAAGGAGTCACTCATCTTCGATCAGGATGTTGGCCCATATCTGAGCCCCTCTCTTAATCCTGACCTTTTGAGGCTTTTCGAATTTCTGAGCGTTCCTGAAAACCCAGGCGTAGAGGGGCTTTCCACCGGAGTATTCCCTCAGGAACTCAACGTCTGCACGGTGCTTGTCCACATAATCGGCGAGCTCTTCCGGGGTAAAAGGGCCCAGAACGTCCACCAGTTCCGCCTTCCCAATGGCCGATCCCCCGGTTATTATAAGCACCTCGCCCCGAACCTTCGTTCTCGACTTTCGTATCTCCCAGACCTTCTTGCCCTCAACGATGAGGGTTGCGAAGGGCTCCTTCACGAGGAGGCCCCTTTTCCTGTTGTGGTTTTCTTCCCGCATCGGTCTGAGAAGGCTGTTGATGTTTATAAAATCTGCGGATCACAGGATGAAAAACTTTAAGTCCCCCTCACCGAAGCCATTGAGGAGGTAATGCCGATGAAGATCATCTGGTACGGACACTCATGTTTCTGGATCGAAACCAGGGGTGTGAGACTGCTCATTGACCCCTATCCCGAGGTCGACGACGACAGGATCGGCGAGGTGGACTACATTCTGATAACCCACGAGCACGTTGACCACTACGGCAAGGTGGAGCTACTCTCTCGCCTCAGAGATGCGACGGTCATAGGGCCCCCAACGGTCTACCTGATGGCAATAAGCGATGGCGTCACGAAGGTGAGGGAGATACGCGAGGGGCAGACGATAGAGCTTGAAAAGGGGGTTAAGGTCACCGCCGTTTATATGGAGCACCCCTCAAGCCAGTACCCGGTTGGCTATCTGATAGAGGGGGACAAGAGGCTCTTCCATACAGGGGATACATACTCCACGCCGCACCTCCAGAGGCTTCGCGGAAAGGTAGACGTCCTACTCGTGCCCATAAGCGGCCGCTCAACTGCAAACGAGCGCGAGGCGGCGCAGATAGTCGAGGACATAAGGCCCCGCATGGTCATCCCAATGCACTACGGGGTATATGGAACCGGTAGTCCGGACAAGCTCCGTGAGGAACTCCATAGAAAACGCATCTGGACCCTCGTCAGACCCATGGAACTCTACGAGGAGCTGACCCTATAGCGGTGAAGGGGATGCTCTCAACGGGGGTAGAATCACTCGACGAGCTTCTCGGCGGGGGGATTGCCGAGGGAGTTTTGACGCAGATCTACGGAAGCTTTGCTACCGGAAAGACGACCCTTGCCCTTCAGATCGGTCTCCTGAGCGGGAAAAAAGTCGCCTATGTTGACACCGAGGGCGGCTTCTCCCCGGAGAGGCTATCCCAGATGGCGGAGGCAAGGGGATTCAACCCGGAAGAGACCCTCCAGCGCTTCATCCTCTTCACCCCCTGGGACTTCAAAGAGCAGAGGAGAACGATAGGCTCTCTCAAGAAGGTCGTTGATAAAACGTTCTCCCTCGTCGTTGTTGATTCCCTTACAGCTCATTATCGAGCGGAGGAGCGGAGGAGGAACCTCTCGAATGAGCTGGCCAAACAGCTGCAGGTCCTCCTCTGGATAGCGAGGAAGAACGATATCCCCGTTCTGGTGATCAACCAGGTTCACTTCGACAGCAGGGCCGGGAGGATGAAGCCAGTAGCGGAGCACACGCTCAACTACCGGACAAAGGACATCCTCCGGCTGGACAGGCTCTCGACTCCAGGACTGCGGATCGCGGTTCTTGAGAGGCACCGCTTCAAGCCAGAGGGGGGTATGGTCTTCTTCAGGATAACGGAGAGGGGGATTGAGGAAGCGCTTGGAGCCGGGGAAACGGAGAATATTACCGATGACGGATATTACTGATTTGGTAATATTCTCGTCTCCAGGATAAGCAAATTCAAGATGAACAAAAGTTTAGAAAAGAGGTCAATCAAACCCTCTCATAGACCTCCTGCACTATCCTCAGGACTGCCCTGTAGAGCTTCTCGCTTATCGTTCCCTCCTCGTAGTGCTCGGTGAGCTTCTCCCTGTCTATTATCTCCTTCTTGCCGTCCGGCCACTTCACGATGTCCACTTCGAGGTCTATGTATCTGGCCCTGTCCGGGTAGATCTCAACCGGCGTGTTGATGTTGTAGTACTCGCCCTTGAGGTTGCCGTTCTTGTCATAGTAGCGGTGCACGAACCACCACTTTCCAGACTCTATCTCTGTGATTACGTAGTCCCCTAACTCTATCGGGATGTCAAGACCGTCGTAGAACTTGCCAGGCTTGAGGTGGCGCTTGAAGATGATCTTCAGCGGGGTTGTGGACACTTCTTGAATCTCGCCGGGGCCTATCTTTATGAGCTGCCCGTCAGGCTTGTGGTGTTCCAGCCTGAAGAGCCAGCCCTTCTTCGGTCCCTTATTGTCTATGAGGGCCTCCCAGAAGCCCTGGTTGACCTTTGTCCTCTGGCCGGGCACCTTGGCTAAGATACCCTCGGCTATCTCCACCGCGAAGCTGAACTCTAAATCGTAGGCCTTTAGCTGGTGGTGGCCCTCAACGGTCGGAACGACCTTGTTTCGTATCTCGTCAAGCTTCTTCTTCGTTCCGCCACCGAACTCGACCTCGTATATGTTCCGCCCCTCGATTATGAGCGATGGAGCTGTGTAGGAGTCCGCCTTGGAGAGCCTGTCCGAGAGCTTAGAGAGCCTTATTACCTCGTCCCTCAGGGTGTTCCAGTCCTTGTAGGCTGCAGCGGTTCTCCAGAGGATGCCCCACTCGCCGAGGTCTATGCTCAGCCCGAGTATCCTCAACCTCTCGCGCTCGCTCTGCTCCCTTATCTTGCGGGATATCTTCACGTGCCTCTGGGCGCCGACCGGCTTCGGGATCAGGACAGCATAATCCCCTGGTACGGTGAGCGTGACGCTGAGCTGGGGCAGGAGGTTGTGCTTCTTGACCTGAACGAGCAGTTCATCCCCTTCCCTCGCGCGCGGGAGGTCCCTTACCGGTATAGTGCCTATCGCGCTCCCGATGTCAACGTAAACGTACTTCTCGTCCCTCTGAACGACGATACCCTTGTATACCCCGTAGAGCTGGTAGGGGAGCTTTCTGAAGAAGACGTCTATGAACTCCTCCTCGAGAACCCTCTTAACCTCCTCAACCTTCGTCCCGACGAGAACCACACCGTGGTGGTCCTTCTTGTCGTAGATGTCGACGTCGAACTCGTCGTAGGTCTTCTCCAGTCCGAGCCTCTCGACGATCCTGTTGCTCGGCTGCGCGATGCCGAAGCCCCTGTCGAGGAAGAGCTTCGTCAGGGCCGTGCTGTATATGCCCCTAATCCGGACTGTAACTCCTGTGTCTGTAGACACCTTCACCACCCCTCATCTTCTTTTCCACCACTCCTATGAGCGCGAGTCCTTCGAGTATCTCCCCTGCGTTTCTCACTCCGCTCAGCTTCTCAACGTTTCTCGCCTCGACCCAGAGCAGACCCCTGGAGTGCCAGTCTCTCAGGGCATCCTCAACCCTGTGAACATCACCCGGATGAGCGTAAAGCCTGAACAGGAAGGCCTTGAGCGTTTCAAGCTCGGCCTCAAGCGTCTTGATTTTCCGGAGTTCCTCCATTATACCAACGGGTACCTTTTTCTGATTTTCGCCTCCGGCTAAGAGCTCAAGCCCCTCAACCTCCCTCGCCAGCTCGCTCAACGCTTTCCTGACGGCGTAGTCGTAAACCCTGTGGAACTGCGCCAGCCTGTCCATCGCCGTCGAGAGCTTCAGCTTCGCATCGTAGTCCCCCTTCGCGAGGAGTGAAAGCATCTCCTCGATGCGAAACTTCATCTGATGCTCGTTGCGGTAGAGCTCCTTCGCCTGGTTCTCAGCGTAGGTGGAACCGACCATCTCACGGTAGAGGGCCGATGAAAGCTCGAGCTTCTCGCGCGAGATGGAGTGAAGCTCCCTCAGAACTTCAACGAGTCCTTCCTTATCATTTTCACTGTAGAGAAGGGGAAACTTTTCCTCAAAAGCCGAGTGGAGCGATTCCAGACGGGAAAGCCGGGCCTTGATTGTCTCAACGTTCATGGACACCCCTGGGGTAACTTTGCCCCTCCACCTACTTGTAGTTTTCGATGGGGATGGGTTAAACAGAGGAGCTTATCCAAAACGTTTTTTTAAGCCAATGAATTAATGAACCCGGTGTTCCCATGGTGCTCTACGACCGCTTCGGAAGACCCGCAACGAACCTCAGGATCTCGCTCACACAGGACTGCAACTTCCGCTGCTTCTTCTGCCACAGGGAGGGCCAGCACTTCAGCGCAAAGCTGGAGCTAACCCCCGCTGAAATCGAGAGGCTCGTTAGAATAGCATCACGCTTAGGTATAAAGAAGGTTAAACTGACGGGCGGCGAGCCCACCGTCCGGGATGACATACTGGAGATAGTGAGACGAATAAAGCCCTACGTGGTTGACCTCAGCATGACGACCAACGGGAGCAGGCTTAAGGAGCTGGCGAAACCGCTGGCAAAGGCCGGCCTCGACCGCGTTAACGTCTCGCTCCACAGCCTAAAGCCTAATGTTTACAAGCGAATAACGGGCGTTGACATGCTTGAAACTGTTCTCGAGGGCATAGAGGAGGCGGTAAAGTACCTCAGCCCGGTTAAGCTCAACATGACGGTAATGAAGGGCGTTAACGAGGGCGAGATATGGGACATGGTAGACTTCGCGGCCAAAACGGGAACGATACTTCAGCTCATCGAGCTCGAAGCGCCAAGGGAGATGACTGAAACCGGCTTCTTCAGGAAGTACTTCTACCCGCTCAGGTCCGTCGAGAGGGAGCTTGAGATGAGAGCCGTAGAAACGCGCGAGAGGAGGATGCACAGGCGGAAGAAGTACTTCGTACCGACGGAGCACGGCGTTGCAGAGGTTGAGGTGGTCAGGGCGATGCACAACACGGTCTTCTGCGCCAACTGCACCCGCCTTAGGGTAACCTCCAACGGAATGTTCAAGACCTGCCTGCTGAGGAAGAACGACCTGATAGACTTCGCCAGCGCCATGAGAAGCGGCGCGAGCGATGCGGAGATAGTTGAGGTCTTCCGCAAGGTCGTTCTGATGCGCGAGCCCTACTGGAAGTGACTTTTTAAACTCTTGGGCCAACCCACTGCGGTGAGACCTTGCCTGCACTGAAGGTTCCAAAGGCAGAAGCGGAGCCGGTAAAGAGGAAGCTGAAGAAGCTGGACCTCTACGACGGGAAGAGGCGACCGAAGAGGGAGGATAACTTCGTCCTCCTGCCCGTAATTGAGGACGGGAGGGTTTACTCCCTCGGCTACGAGGTTCTTCCCATAGAGCTTCCGCTCAGGCCCGAGAGGCAGATATACAAGAACCTCGAGAGCGTTTTGGCGGAGAGGCTGAGCGAGGAAGAACTAAAATACCTTAGGCGCTACGACGTCATCGGTGACATAGCGGTCATCCAGATTCCGCCGGAGCTTGAGCACAGGGTTGAGGACATCGTCTGGGGCCTTCGAAAAGTTCACCCCTTCCTGAAGGTCATCGCCAGAAAGGGCTTCCACGAAGGAACATTCAGGATTAGGGACTACTCAATAATCTGGGGCGAGAACAGGCTTGAAACAGTCCATAAGGAGAACGGCGTCGAGATTAAGGTTGATTTAAGCAAGGTTTTCTTCAACCCGAGGATGAAGGGGGAAAGATACCGTCTGGCACAACTTGTTCGCGATGGCGAGAGGATTCTGATTCCGTTTGCAGGCGTTCTGCCGTATGCACTCGTGATAGCCCGTTACAGGAAGGTTAAGATTACTGCCGTCGAGCTAAACAGGGAAGCCTACGAACTGGGACTGGAAAACATTGAACGGAACAGGAAGAGGCTGAAGGGCGAGATAGAGTTCATTCACGGAGATGCATTCGAGGTTCTGCCGGAACTGCCGAGCTACGACCGCGTTATAAGCCCAACGCCCCTCGGCGTTGATGCGCTCGCCTTAACGCTGAGCAAAGCTAGGAAGTGGCTCCACTACTACGACTTCGTTCACGAAAATGAAGTTAATGCGTTCAAGAGAAAAATCCTCGAGGAGTGCTTAAGGCAGGGAAAGAGGTGCGAGGTAAAGGTAAAGAAGGTGAGCGATTTCAAACCCCACGTGTTTAAGGTTTGTGCGGACGTGAGGGTTCTGGGATGAAGGTTTATTAGGCTCGAGGTCGTAACTTCGAGTGTATGGCCCCGAGAGACATCGCTGTGGTAATTGAGGTTTCTCAGAGGGCACTCCAGGGAGATACGGCGCCTTGGGGTTAGGCGGCTCTGGCTTTTTGGATCGTATGTCCGGAGAGAAGCTAGGGAGGGCAGCGATTTGGACGTTCTGGTAGAGTTCGAGCCCGAGAATACCTTCGATAACTACATGGAGATGAAGTTCCTCCTCGAAGACCTGCTCGGGATTGAGGTTGATCTCATAACCTTTGAAGCCCTGAAACCCGGCGTTAGAGAGGCAGTGGCACTTGAGGGATTGTAGGTTCTACATCAACGACGTCTTGGAGGCCATCTCGCGGATTGAAGAGTACACGGGGGGCATGAGCCTCGAGGAATTCCGGGCGAGTCCGATGGGCGTAGACGCAGTCGTGCGAAATCTGGAGATAATAGGGGAAGCGTGCCGGGATGTCCCGGCTGAATACACCAGTACTTCGGCGTTGACACCGTCTTGATATGGGATTTGAAAGGAACAAGCTCCCCGAACTGAAGGAAAAGATGACCGCACTCCTTGAAGAACTCCAACAGGGAACACCATAGAATAGGGAGAGAAGAGAAATCACTTCTTCAGAAAATCGAATAGCGTCGCCTGCTTACCCTTCTTCTTTTCGGACTTCTTCTTGCCAACTGGCTCGATTTCTTTCTCTGCCTTTTCAAGTTCCTCCTCCGTGAGTTTCTCCCTTTCTTCTTCAAGCCCTTCTTCGGCAGTCCCTTTCTCTTCGGGCTCTTCAGATTCTTCAGCTTCTTTGAATTCTCCGGTTTCATCAGCCTTTTCTTTCTCCTTCACCTTTCTGAGGCCCTCGCGGACGCTTTCTTCCAGTTTGCTCCTGTCTTTCAGCTTCTTCTCAATGTTCATGCTCTTGGCCCATATGATTCTGGCCAGCTCCTTATCCCCGGCTATGAACTCGACCTCCTTCTCGCTCAAATCGAGAAAGACTGTGAAGTGAGCCGCCAGGTCGGGGTTGTTCTCGAATATAATTTTGAGGTAGCGGAGCGTTTCGATGGCCTCGGGTCGGGCCATGTGCATCTCTTTCATTATCTTCTTGACTATGGAATCCCTGAGGGTTCTCTCCTGCTTGCTCTCTGTGAGGAGCTTTATCGTCTTCGGGGGATAAATTCTCACAAAGCCCTTCTTCTTAACTCCTGCCACCGCAACCCCGGCCGTCATCATGTCGGTAGCGTACTTCCAGAGGGAATACGCTCCGGTTCTTTGCGCCCTTCCGAGGTATATATCGGCCCTGCTTATCGCCTCATAAGCCCTGGCTATGTCCTCCGGCCTGTAGTATACGTAGGGAACGTTCTCGTCTATCCACTGGAGGAGCTCATGGGGAAACATATCCACGCCGAGGGTCGCCAGCCGGGCCTTCTTCGCGTTGTCCGTTGCGAAAATCTGAGCCAGAGCCTGGAAGACGCTCTTCTCTACGTCGCGGTAGGCTAAAACTTCCTTCGCGTCCTCGACTCCTCCAGTGACAACCGTCTGGAGGTCGTTGATTGCCGCCCTAAGGTCACCGTTGGCCCTCTTGGCAATCTCGTAGAGTATCTCCTTAGGGACGGTTTTGCCTTCCCTCTTGAGAATCCGTATCAGGGCCTTTATGATGTCCCTCTGGGTTAAACGCTTGTATTCCACTATCTGCGCCTTGTTTCTTATCTCCCTCGGGACCTCCCAGTAGTGGTTGGCGCTCATTATTATCGGGTTCTTGGCCCTATCTATCAGCTTCGCTATTTCCCTGGCACCGCTCGGCTCTATGTTGTCGGCCTCGTCGAGGAAGATTAACTTCCTCCTCTTTCCCAGGATGTCCATCGTGTATGCCGCCTGAACGTAGCGCTCTATCTTTTCATAAGTTCTCTCGTCGCTCGCGTTGAGTTCGATGACCTCGAAGCCGTACTCATGAGCGAGAGCGTAAACCGTGGTCGTTTTTCCCACTCCCGGAGGCCCTGCCAGGATTAGGGCCTTCTTTTTGGGCGGATTACCGCGGAGCCACGCCTCTATCCAGGCCCTGACCTGCTCTATGGCCTTTTCCTGGTTGACGATCTCACTGAGCTTTCTGGGGCGGTACTTTTCAACCCAGGGCACCTCCGCCATACCCATCACTTACCCTTCTTGTTCCCCATCAGCGTGAACTGAGCCAGTAAAGCTTCGAGCTGTATCATCTCGTTGGCGCCTTCAACGAGCCTGAAGTTGTACTCGCCTATTTTATCGGCCAAGGCCACCTTCTTATCCTCTGGAATCGGCAGGTTGAAGACCTCCTTGTGCATCTGTATAAGAACGTCTTCCCCGCTGAGGCCCTGTTTGAGTAGGATTTCCCTCAGCTTTTCTCTCGCCTTGAGGAAGTTGCCCTCCAAAGCGAGTGTCATCATCTCGCGGACATCTTCCGGCCTTGCCCTGCTGGCAACGAGGAAGACGTTCTCGTCGGTTATCTTCTTGTCAAGGGCAGCTGCCGCCTGGAGGACGTTGATTGCCCTTCTTAGGTCACCTTCGGCAACATACAGGATAGCCTGCAGGCCTTCCTCCGTTAGCTCAAGGCCCTCGTTCTCGGCTATGTACTTAATCCTCTTCGCTATGTCCTCGTCGCTGAGCGGTCTGAAGCGGAAGATTGCACACCTCGACTGTATCGGCTCGATAATCTTTGAGGAATAGTTACAGCTGAGAATAAACCTCACGTTGTTCGAGAACATCTCCATTGTCCTTCTCAGGGCCTGCTGGGCGTCTTGCGTTAAAGCGTCCGCCTCGTCGAGGAATATTATTTTGAAGCTCGCTCCACCTATCGGCTTTGTTCTTGCGAACTCCTTCACCTTCTCGCGTATGACATTTATACCCCTTTCATCGCTCGCGTTAAGTTCCAGAAAGTTGTGCCTCCAGTTCTCGCCGAAGAGTTCTCTCGCAAGGGCCAAAGCGGCGGTCGTCTTCCCGACGCCGGGAGGCCCTGCGAAGAGCAGGTGCGGCATCGAGCCGGTTTTGGCGTAGTGCTTCAGACGTTTAACTATGTGGTCCTGGCCCACTATGTCATCCAGCTTCTGGGGACGGTATTTCTCGACCCAGGGTTTTTCGAGAACTTTAACCTCCCTAAGCTCATTACCCATTCATTTTCACCTGCATAACTTTTGAACCAGGAGTTTAAGGCTTTTGTCCTGGCCGCGGGAACTGTGCAAAACTTTTATACACCGGTGACCAATAAACACCGGTGGTTCTCATGGGAAAGCTTGACTGGATTAGGGAAGAACTGCAGGAGCTGAAGGAGAAGGGCCTCTACGTGACCATACGAAAGATCGAGAGCGCCCAGGGGCCGTGGGTTGTTGTTGACGGCAAGAAGGTTCTCAATATGTGCTCCAACAACTACCTCGGCCTGGCGGCACACCCCGAGATCCGCTATGCCGCCATCAGGGGGATTCTCGACTATGGTGTTGGCGCCGGGGCCGTCAGGACCATAGCAGGAACCATGGAGCTCCACGTCGAGCTCGAGGAGAAGCTCGCCAGGTTCAAGAAGCGCGAGGCTGCCATCCTCTTCCAGAGCGGTTACAACGCGAACCTTGGAGCCTTAAGCGCCCTGCTGAAAAAGAAAGATGATGGTGTTTTCATAAGCGAAGAACTCAACCACGCGAGCATAATAGACGGAATGCGCCTCAGCGGTGCGCCGAAGGTTATATACAAGCACCTCGACATGGAGGACCTCGAGGCAAGACTTAAGGAGAACAGGGACAGGAAGAAGAAAATCATCGTCAGCGACGGTGTCTTCTCGATGGACGGCGACCTCGCGCCACTCCCGGAGATGGCCGAACTAGCTGAACAGTATGATGCCATACTCTACATCGACGATGCTCACGGTGAAGGCGTTCTCGGTGAGAGCGGAAGGGGTATAGTTGACCACTTCAAGCTCCACGACAGGGTTGACTTCGAGATGGGAACCCTGAGCAAGGCCTTTGGAGTTATAGGCGGTTATGTAGCTGGACCCGAGGAAGCGATAGAATACCTCCGCCAGAGGGCGAGGCCTTTCCTCTTCTCGAGCGCCCCGAATCCGCCCGACGTTGCCGCTGCCATAGCTGCCGTCGAGATACTCCAGAGGAGCGATGAACTGGTTAAGAAGCTCTGGGACAACACCCACTTCCTCCAGAACGGATTGAGAAACCTCGGCTACGACCTCGGAAACACGAAGCACCCGATTACACCGGTCATGCTCTACGACGAGAAGCTCGCCCAGGAGTTCTCAAAGCGCTTATACGACGAGTACAACATCTTTGCACAGGCCATCGTCTATCCGACAGTCCCGCTCGGAACTGCCAGGATAAGGCTCGAACCTTCCGCGGCCCACAGCAAGGAGGATTTACAGTACGTCATAGATGCTTTCGAGGACCTCGGAAAGAAGACTGGATTTTTGAAGTGATGCCCTTTCTCTTATCCTTTCTCCCCCGATCCTCTCAGAACTTCACCCACTCGATCTTGTAGTAGACCACGTCGTTGTCCTCATCAACGACGGCCATGATCATGTTCTTCCTGACGCCGTGGGCCACCCTAACCCGCGCCGTTATATCGTTCGGGGAGAAGCGCA
>Ga0256831_1000990_pt1 | contig 15064 bp, 16 predicted proteins | sample 132544metaG_FD_189087 | JGI IMG/M metagenome (GOLD analysis project Ga0256831, IMG submission 189087) | Hydrothermal vent microbial communities from Lau Basin, Pacific Ocean - 132-544 | ecosystem: Environmental > Aquatic > Marine > Hydrothermal vents | place: Pacific Ocean: Lau Basin | collected...
GACGGGGAGGCTGTCGGCGGCCAGGGCGGCGTTGGCGATGTTGCCGCCGATGGTGCCCAGATTGCGCAACTGCACCGCGCCGACCTGTGCCGCCATCTCCTGCAGGATGGGGGCCTTGCGCCGGAGGAGGGGGGAGGCGAGCAGATCGGAGAAGGTAACGCCCGCCCCAAGGCGCAGACGACCGTCGGCCTCTTCCTCGATGCCGTGCAGTTCGTCGATGGCGGTAATATCGACGATGCGTTGCGGGCGAGCTTCGCGGTGGCGCAGTTGGATCATCAGGTCGGTCCCACCGGCCAGGATGCGGCTTTCGGGGCCTTCGGCAAGCGCCTGGACGGCTTCTTCCACCGTGCGAGCACGTCGGTAGTCCATCGGCTTTCTCCTTGTGGCCTCGCCCGAAGGGCGGGGGGATGATGTCATAGTGTACCATGATTTTTGCGCAGGGGGATTGGGCCTCTGAGGGGCTGACGGAAGGCCGGGCCGGAACTCCGCGGGGCTGCGGCGCGTAATGCTTGACAGCACCTTGAAGGTAGAATATACTTTGTTTGGGGCGCGAGGGATGTAGGAATTTCTCCCTGTCAGGGATCGTATGCGACGAGCGTGCAGCCGAAACGTTTCGAACGCGGCAGATATGTCGCCTATAAGATGGATTATGCAGCAGTTGTGCTGTGTAATGGATGACGTCGGGTCAGATTTACAGCCTAATTATACGTTAGCACGCCTAACGTTGCGAAGGTCGGAGTGTTTTCATCAATTCCGCTTGGGTACCAGAGAGGAAAACAGATGCGATTTGAACAGGCTAATCTATCCGATGACAAGGGGTGGTATGTCGGCCCTTGGAATTCCGACTTGGCAATTTCGGTTGGATTTGCCAACAAAGGAGTAAATCAGCCTCATGTCCATTCTCAGATTACGGAGATCTACTTGGTCGCGCGCGGTACTGCGGAAATCCGAGTAGAGCAACAGACCATAAGGCTTTCAGTTGGGGATGTGCTTATCATAGATCCTGGCGAAGCTCACACATTTCTATCGAGTTCACCGGATTACTATCATTTTGTGATTCACACACCTGGTCTGACTGGCGAGGGAGCACATACCGAGAAGTCATCAGTGCCACGTTCGCGCTTGGGTCTGTGATTAGGGAATCTTCTGCAAGAGTTGAAGGGCGTGCTAACCAGCGCTTCACCTGACGCGGCTAAGCTGCGGCGAATTGAAGTTCCCCGCCCGCAAGGGAAGCGAGGGAGGGTACAGTAAGGCGGGCTGTTTGGAAACCGCAGGGGACCGCAATGGAAACGTTGCCGTCACCCAGGCAGGTGTCACATCGGGCAGAGTGGGGGCCGTCGTTTCCGGGCCGGCTCTCGTTGGCGGACGGCGGCTTCTGGGTGGTAGAGCGGGGGTGCGTGCTAACACCGCGTGCACCTGACGCGGCTAAGCTGCAGCGAATTGGGGTCTCTCACCCGCATTGGAGTGTCTCGGTGAGCGAGGGTGACGACCACGCACCCGCCGCGCAGGTGACGCAGAACGTTAGGCAAGCAAGAGGATGCAAAAGTGACTGTATACGAACTTTACCACGATGAGTCCATGGAAAATGGATACTGGCACGGCATCTTACTGGTTCCGGCGGAGAAAAAGGCACTATTGCTTGAATACCTTGAGCAAGCGCGCCGTAATACTGGTTATCGTGACCCTTTGGGCATAAAGAAGGTAAAGAGAAATAACCGAGTTTTTGATTGTGCTTCATCATGGGTGCAACTTGGGTTAGGTTTCATGCGATCTCGTGCTAAAACGCAGCCATTTCCCGTGTCACTTGGAAAACGGGGAAAGCAACGAGTCCTTGTTAATTTGCCACAAAATGCAACGCATCTTAAATTCATATTGTTTCGGGAACGTGATAACCATAAGACAATGACGGGCTATCCTGATAGGGCGAGTAAGATTGAGACAACATTCCGTTTTGGAATTAAAGGTGGTTTGCACTTCTTGGGGTCGGACGAGCAACCTATTCACATTGAGAAAATGCACTTTGATGGTCACAAGCATCATCTCAGGCATTTGGACCGCAATCGCATTGTAGGACGATTGCAGGGGTTACGAAGATATTGTAGTATCTCGTCGCGACCGGATATTATTGATGATAGATCATCGGATCACAGAGCAGAAGACGCGCAAAGTTATGAAGATTGTCAGTTGTTGCAATTGACGGACCTGTTGATAGGGAGTTTCAGGACTGCATTAGGGGTTGTAACCAGAGATATTCACAAAGAGTTGGCTCGACTACCTAAAGAATTAATCTTAGACTACCGAAAGGGCTATGCCAGGATGAGAAACAGTAGATGGTTCAGTTCCTTTTGGTTGAGTGAGTGTTTCCTTCAAAGCGATGGATGGCACTTCCAAACCCTGCAATTTATTGAGAGCGATACAGATGTGAAACAATTACCTTTGCTGTAATGCTTGCCTAACCACGGCTTCACCTGACCCGCCTTCGGCGGCTGGTAAGCGGCGCGAAATTTGCCCGCTGTGGTTCTAGTGAAATTGTCTCGGATTGCCTGGCACGGCGGGCAGGTGAGCCAAACGTTAGATGCCTTACAATGAATACGAGGAGGCCTTATGTTTCAGGTGGGTGATGTAATATCGTATCTCGAAATGTGCTCAGCTGAAGGCGTCAACTTGCAGCGAGGCATGAATTACAAACTGGGAAAGACTTACAGCGTTATTTTGATGAGTGTCCGCCCCAGTGCCCCATACGCGGATCGGATTGAAGATAACGGTCGAGTGTTGATCTACGAAGGTCATGATATTCCCCGCCGAAAAAATGGCCCTGCCCCCAAATCAGTTGACCAGCCGATGAAGACTCCTAAAGGATCTCTAACGCAAAACGGTTTGTTTTATCAAGCAGCGAGAATGTATGCCGAAGGCAACGCAGCCGCAGAATTAGTCAAAGTCTATGAGAAAATTCGGCCAGGTATCTGGACCTACAATGGATTTTTCTTACTTGTGGATGCTTGGATTGAACAAAGTAACGGTCGGAAAGTGTTCAAATTCAAGTTAGAAATTGCTGAAGAACAATCCCGGCAAGAGATTGTAGGGAATAACGTCTCGTTGAATCACAATCGGATCATTCCTGCGTCAGTAAAACGGGAAGTCTGGAAACGAGATAAAGGCAGGTGTGTGATTTGTGGTAGCACAGAAAACTTACATTTTGACCACATCATTCCCTATTCAAAAGGTGGCTCATCTTTAGTGGCAGATAACATTCAGTTGCTTTGCGCCGCTCACAACCTTCAAAAGCGTGACAAGATTGAGTGAAAGATACGGCATCTAACCCTGCGTTAAGCCGACCCGCCTCCGGCGGTTGGGAGGCGGCGCGAAATTGCAAATTCAGGCTGTGCCGAAACAGTGGTGCATTGCAAACACGGCGGGCGGCTTACGCCAACGTTAAGCCGACCGCTTCGCTACACTCGCGCTCGGCTTAACAGGGCGGCGTCTGGCTTCCGCCATCCGCAAGTTAGGCCGCCGCAAGCGGAGCGAGCAAGGCCTGACTTGCGGATGGAACGGACCTGGCCGGACTTGGCTCGCTGCGCTCGCCGCCCGGCTAGGCCGCTCATCCGCCGCCCTGTTGGGCGTGTAAAGTTTTCTTTCAATGTTTGATCGCTGGTTTTGTGTGAGTAGAGGGTGAGTGATGCCTCGCAAAAAGACAGTCAAGGAGATACACGTGGCATTGGGGTGTGTGCTACGGCATACGAAAGAAGGGCTGCAGGTCTTGTTGGTGAAACGAGTTGAGCCCGAGTTGGGTGAAATTCACCAGCGCTGGGAACTTCCGGGGGGCAAGGTAGAGCCTTTTGAATCTCCCCAAAGGACTGTTGAGCGTGAGGTTAGGGAGGAAACTTCTCTAGAAGTGTTGCTGGATAATAGACTTCCACCTGTTTGGGCAATTAATACTCAATTACTGGATTTTTCCCAAGAGGAAGATTATATTGTATTCAGGAGAAAGTATGGTGCCTATAAAGAAGTAGTGGTGTACGTAGAATGTTGGGAATGTCATCTTTCTCGTAATGTTTCTGCTGATACTTTTTCTGTATCGGATCATAAAATAGCAGAAATAAAATGGTTTCCCTTAAAAGAGATTAATTTTTTAAAATTAATCCCTGGTAGCCGAGAATTTGTGTGGTATGTAGCTAAAGAACGAGGGATAACAGTAGAAAGGCCAGAAAAGCATTTCTTCTTTTCGTATGCGGTGTTTATTTCTGTGAATGAAAGAGAGAATCGTCAAAGATATTACAGCATAAACGTGAACATCGCGCTTGGAAAATATGTTGTTATCATTGAGCATGGCAGAACAAAAGGTTGGCGAAGATATCGGTATAGAGACTTTTCTAGTGAACACGATTTGTATGAATACTTGAAATCTCTCATTCAAAAGAGAAAACAGCATGGGTATTTGCTTGTAGAAGAAAAGGACTTTATTTTCCCTTCTCTATTGACTAAATTTCCCCGAGCAAGTTTGTCCGATAATTATTACCAAAGTATAATTTCTAAAAGCTCTTTCCAGCTACCACTTTCGTCATTTTGGGAGATGTTAAATGGAAAAACATGAACAATCTCTTGTGTATATAATAATAAACAGCATAAAACCGTATGCTTACGAAATAAATAATATCCTTGCATTACCGAAAGGCTTCCAATACCGGGTGCGCTACAAGCGAAAGTGGATCTCTGATACCCTACTTAAACGAATCACCAAGGGAGATTTTGACGAGAAACATCTCGCTATAACGCCTGAGCGAGCTCTGCTAATCCTGCGTGATTTTTCAAGCGGGTACTTTATACCATTAAGATATGTAAATATTATATCAGTAAATAAGTTTAGTAATGTTTATTATTTTCGATATAGTCTGGGTGGACTTTACAGGTATCCTCCACTTTCAGAGAACGATAAAAGCGAGGAACATGAGCTAAAGGAATTCCCAATCTTGCGGGAAATAAAGAAAAACATAGAGAAGGAAATTATCAATCAAAAAGGGGTTAGGAACATCCCTAATAAAGATTTAGAGTATTTAGTGTTTTCAGTAAATGGTGCCCCAAGCAAGGAACCTCCAAGTGCAGAAATTTCGGACGATGAGTCATGGGGATATATTCTTCATTTTCTAAGAACAATTAGAGAACCTGGACCATCCTTGGAAGATAAGACAAGGGATGAGAATGAAAAATATGTATTTACGGATTTTGATTTCATAAGACTCGTTAGCGTGTATCAAGAGAAGGAAAATGTAATAAATGACCCGAATAGAATAGAACGAAAGAGGGGGAGATTAATCCTATTTTCCGATACATTACTAAAAGTAAACATTCTACAAAGGACCTATACCGGCCGTGTAGGAAGGGGCGATAGCAGCGTCTATGCTCCAAGAAAAATAAAGATATTTGGCAAACCCGATATTGTAGAAGTGATACCTGTAGAAAAAAATATAACTGGTAAGTATGAGTGGTTTAGCTTCTACCTCAATATAAAGACTTCCCATTCTAAAGAAGTGCCAGCGATGTTATTCTTGTCCATTGAACACCCTTTTCCTTTCAAGAGCACCTATATAGAAATACCTCTTACAATAAAGTACAGAAGTTACAAAGTCGGAATTTTGATGCAAGTTGTAGGTATATTATTATTTTTGAGTGGCATTATACTTGTGCTAGTCGGTAGCGGGATGTGGAGTAAATTGGGGACAATTTTTGCTATTTTAGGTGGAATGATCTTAAAGACACATATAAGCGATATTACTTCAATCGTCAGCTTAAGGAGGGTGTTGTGATGTTACGATGGAATGTTAAGTCGCGTAGTTCCCTAAAAAACATTCAAAAGGAAATAAAAACTCTTTTACCAGAAAAGCACATTCATTTAAGAAACCGGTTGAGGTTTATAGAAGAATACTTGCAATGGCTAATAACTAACAGGAAGACTACTACAATAAGATACGTACCGGATGGCATAGATTTACCTGAGGATATATATCTACCAATCGGCATTACTGTCGACGGTGTTTTTACAAAGCAATTGTTCATTCCATGGGGGCTTGCAAGAGTTAAGGGGATTGAAATAAAAAAGTTTGTGGATTTGAACAATTACGATGCTCTGAGGGACGGGTTTAAAAGTACAGAGGAATTAAAAAATGCTCTTTGTTTTCTTTATAATAAGCGAATTGAGGATGAGGAGTATGTTACCATTTATTCTCTATTACCCGTTTTTTCTTATAAGAAAAGAAATATTATATCTGTTGGTTTAAATGTCGGATATACGAGCTATGGAAAGCGTCTTCGGGATGGAAGTACTACAATAATTGAAGGGGGGAAAATATTGACCTCTATAGCAGAAGAGCGCGTCACACGAAGAAAGGCGGAAGGGGGATTTAAGTATAGTTTACCAGCGGCAATGGATAGTGAAAGAGTGTATGGATCGGAAGTTAGCGTAATAGTTACTAGCTCATGCGTTGATTTCCCCAGTGCGGAATACGAATTCCCTGCAAAGAAGGCCTTGCGTTCTATTCGCATTTCCCACCATTTATCTCATGCTTATAGTGCATTTCTGCTTTCTCCCTTCGATGAGTCCCTTATTATCGTGATGGATGCTGGAGGAGATATATTGGAACATCATAACAACGAACGCGGAAATGAATGGTGGAAGTATAAGCGTGAACAAATCTCTTGCTATATCGGACGAGGGAAACATGTTGAATTATTATGCAGGTTGTTTGATAAACCCTTTGATACCGGCTTTGGTGAAATGTATAGGGCATTTACATATTACCTGGGATGGCATTCTTACACAAAGTCAGCCAACACGATGGCCCTGGCTGCTTACGGCAACAGAGACCGGTTTGCTGGCGTGGAACTTTTCCCTTTCGACGAAGATTTGGGATTCTTTTCGGTAATTGAGAATAACCCTCGATTCCCTATCAACATGTTAAGGAAGTTTTCAAATACTTTTGGCCTACACTTTCCGCCACCCAGACAAATTAGAGAAGGGAGCATGGAAGATGAGATACCGGAAATATACAAGGATATGGCAGCGTATATCCAAAGTGAATTAGAAAAAGGGGTGATTAAGCTAATATCCTGGTTGGTGAGGAAAACGGGGATAAAAAAGATGTGCCTTGCAGGAGGGGTGGCTCTCAATTGTGTTGCCAATACTAGGATTTTGGAGGAGACTGAGGTTACAGACCTGTTTGTAGTGCCTGCTGCTGGTGATACTGGTCAATCCATGGGGAATGCTTTGTTTGGATATATATTCATGGGAGGGTCTCGAGAAGAACTTGAAAAATTCCAGCCGTATTTGGGCCTTCGTCACCCTGCTGTTACATATGAAAGCATGGAAGCGATGCTGTCAAAGCAAGGTGTCTTGAAAGATGTAAGAATTAAAATGTTACCCCAGCGAGATTATGTCTCTTATTTAGCTTTTAAACTTTCTGAGGGTTCTATTGTTGGATGGTTCCATGGGCGAAGCGAATTTGGCCCTCGTGCTTTAGGACACCGTAGTATTTTAGCTACCCCTTTTCATGCTTACACAAAGGTGGTGGAGAGAAAATTACGAGAAGTAAAACGCCGGCAGTGGTTTCGCCCGTTCTCTCCCTCAATTTTGGAAGAGAAAACACATTCTTACTTTGACTTGCCAGCGAAGACCAGTCCTTATATGTTATTGGTCGGGCGAGCCAAAGGGAGCACAGCACGGGTGGCTCCGCTAATTGTACACGTTGATGGTACAAGTAGGTTGCAAACCGTTTCTTCGGAAGATACCCCTGTGTTTTACGACCTTATAGATAACTTCTACAGAATTACAGGGCTCCCTTTTTTAGTAAATACTTCTTTTAACACCGCAGGAATGCCTATGGTTGAGACAGTGGATGAAGCTGTTGAAGTATTTATAAACACCCCTATTGATATTTTAGCAGCCGATGGCATTATTGTAGAAAAACACTAAGATGCTACCATGTTGGACTTTGGACAAAATATATTTCGCCCCTATATGTGAGGGTTAGGTAACTCTACTCCCATATCCTGGGGTTTTTGCCAATTTGTCAAAAGTCCAATAACTCCAATACTATGGTACAGGTAAGTGTAAAGAATTACCAGAGCCTCGCCTAACCCCGCGTTCAGCGGACACGGCTACGCCGTGGGGCAACGTTGGCGGTTTTTAGGCGAAGGCGCGTCGCCAACAATGCTTTTGGGAAAACACGCCGTGCCGCTGACGCAATCGTTAGGCAGCACAAGTATCCATATTCTTAGCATAGGAGGTGCGAGATGACGAATCAGGGGAATGTGATTTCTAACCTTCCAGACACTGCCAGTACGAATAGTATGACTTTTGAGCTGCAGGGAGAGGCCTACCAAGTTGTTCTTCGTTTGCGGAACATTATGCGAAATGTGAAGAGCGAGAGCGATGTGATTGCGAACGCTTTGGCGCTGCTAAATCGTGCGAAGGGGAAAGAAATTCAGATTATTGATCCGAAAACGGGAGATGTTGAAATAGTGAACTTGTGGAAGTAGGAGAGATGTACTATGGAAGAGCACCGTTCCACGCGCAAGATCATTCGCGAGATAAATGAAGAAGCTTTGGATGTAGAAAGGAAAAATATTCGCAAGGAACTTTCTCGACACCACATCGCCTCGCAGTTCACTTGGGGGTATTTAATTCTTTTGGGAATTACTTTTACTGTGCCCACGATAGTGTTGTTTACAAAGATTGCGACACCTATGACAGTTAAGGATCTGCTGCAGGCTTACTCGGGGGCGCTAGGGGGCCTCACAGGTATTTTGGGATTTGTTGTTGGATACTATTTCAAGGGTGAAGAGCAGAGACGGGATTTTGCCTGACTTGTCGCCGCAGCCGACCGCCCTATCGTGGCGGTTTGCGAGGTGGGGTGAGCCTGCCGTTGTGATTTTCAGCGAGGGGTCTTGCCTGGATCGGGCGGCGGCTGGGCTCTTGGACGTTAGCCCGCAGTTCAAAAGAGAAAGTTTTGCCTGATGAACGTCTTCATTGACACCAATGTTTTTCTCTCCTTCTATCACTTCACGAGTGATGATCTTGAAGAGCTCAGGAAACTGGGCGTGCTTCTTCAGAATGAGCGCGTTCGTCTTTTCCTGCCTCAGCAGGTGGTTCAAGAGTTTCGCCGTAACCGTGAGAACAAAATAGCCGATGCTTTGCGCAAACTTCGTGAACAGAGGCTCAACTTGCAGTTTCCGCAATTTTGCAAGGATTATGAAGAATATGAGCATCTTCGTCAATTACAAAGAAGTTACTCGAAAGTTCACGCCGATCTTGTGGCGAAAGTAATCGAAGACATTCAAGCCCAAAACCTTAGAGCAGACACAGTCATCCGAGAACTGTTTGATCTCGCTACGGTTTTGCCAATAGATGATGAAACACAGGGGCGAGCGCGTAGGCGTATGGAATTAGGCAATCCGCCGGGGAAACAAAGGTCTCTCGGTGATGCACTAAACTGGGAAACGTTGCTTGAAAATGTGCCAGACGAGGAAGATATTTACTTTGTTACGGATGACAGAGACTTCACACCTCCTCTTGATCCAAATGCTTTTAATATGTTCTTGCTTGAAGAGTGGTTGGAAACAAAGGATTCGAACTTGATATTCTACAAGAGCTTATCCACCTTCTTTAAGGCGCACTTCCCAGAAATATCGCTAGCAAGTGAGCTCGAGAAGGATACCCTAATTCGGGACCTTGCTAGTAGCGATTCGTTTGCTCAGACGCACGCCATAATAGCCAAGCTGCGTCAATATGATGATTTTTCTGTGTCGCAAGTCAATGCAGTCGTTCAGGCTGCAATCTCCAACAATCAAATCTACTGGATTATCGATGATTGGGACGTGCGGAAATTCTTGACAGAAGTAATCAAAGGCAAAGAAGACCACATAGAACCCGAAAATCTTGCAGAGTTACAACGGCTTTTGGGTGAACAACGAACCCAAGACTGGGATGATGAGATTCCCTTCTAAAACAGGAAGCGGGCTAACCACGGCTGCAACGGACAGCGGCTTCGCCGCTCGCGAAAGCGGGCGCGATTTGCAAACATGTAACGAGTTAGCCGTGGTGGTCTCGCAGTCGCCGCCGCTGCTGCTAAGCCCAACGTTAGGCGCCACACTTTACTTACCAACTCATAACCAGGAAAAATGATATGGAGTTTTCCGAGATTATAAGGAAGATTGATAAATTCAATCGAGAACGTGGGTGGGACGTTACTCACACTGGAGAAAGAGTACTAATTGCTCTAATGACGGAGGTAGGAGAACTGGCAGAGATTTACAAATGGCGTCCGCAAGGTAAACCTCTTAGTAAGGAGGAAAAATCCTCTCTGGAGCGAGAACTGGCGGACATTTTTATATACCTTGCCTGCATAGCCCTTACAGAAGGCATTGATCTTGAAAGTGGCGTACTCGAAAAAATTGGAATCAATAGGGGTAAGTACCCCATCAGTGAGGCGCAAAAAGAATGGGAAAAGTAATTTTATTGACGGGCGCACCAGCAACAGGCAAGACTACACTTGCCAAGTTAATGGAGAAAACATTTTATATAAGGCGCGTGGACTTTGGCTCTTTGCTTTTAGATCTCAAGAAGGAGAGAGGGGTAAAAGGTATCACTTATGCTCACTTACGTGAGCAGTCGTCGCGCCTCGTTAGTGCACAGGAGGTATCTTACTTAGACGTGGTATTGATCGAAAAGATCGAGAAGTGGAAAAAGCATACTAATGTGGTTATTGATTCCCATGCGGTTACTAAAGAATTCTTTGGCTTTAGATCTACCCATTTTTCTTTTGATAATCTGAAAAGATTACGTCTGGATGCGATTCTTGTTCTTTACTGTAACCCTGAAGAGCTGATACGCCGTATAGGAGACAATCCTGAGGGACGGCCTTTGTTAAACAAAGAGGCTATTTATAGGCATATGTATCTACAGGAGAGTTTGGCTTTGATATATGGTGTCGCGACCGGCTGTCCGGTATATTTTTTAGACACTACTGATGTCATGCCAAGTGAATTGCTCAACCGAGTAACGCGAATACTTGAAGACATAAGGATAAACCGGAGAGATGAAAATGAGAAATTTTCTTGAAGGAAACATACATTCGGAACTATTTGAAGTTATAGATGAAGTTACCCAACATCGTCCTACACCATTGCGAGAATTTGACCAAATTTATATGCTAAGAGAGGACTTAGCCCTGCACTTATCCATAATATCATCATGGACACACGGCAAGCATGTGGCTTTCGTGGGGGACTTCGATGGTGTTGCTTTAAGTTTGCTTTACGCTGCCTATTTGGGAATTTTACCTGCTCCTTCATCATGTGCAGTTTTTGATTTTGATGAGAGGGTGCTGGACTGGAAGTGCACTGTAAGCGACAGGCTAGGGTTTGGTGATAAACTCCAATGTGTTCTCTATAATGTATTTGATCCTATTCCCCCTAAGTATAGAGGAACATTTGACTTGTTTCATACTAATCCACCCTACGGTCAGCATAATCGCGGGCGCAGTATAATTGCATTTTTAGAGCGAAGTATGGCCATGACAAAAAAGGGCGGCAAAGGGATTCTCGTGCTGGCTATGGATGAGAGATATCGTTGGACAAAGACAGTTCTCGTTTCTGTCTTTGAGTTCCTTTGTTCCAAGGGTGTCATTCCTGTTAGAGCGTTAGATAGACTTCATCGTTACCATTTAGATGATCAACCGTCTTTGGAATCAGGGATTATCTTTCTCGATAATATAGACCCATCCAAAGCTTTTTCTCCTGATGAGCCATTGCCTACGTATTATAAGTCTGCATTTTATGGCAGGCATTCTGTAGATATTCCACGTTATATCAAAAAACATTAAAAATTTTCTGTAAAGAGGTAATGATGTTAGAGAAAACTTTTCTACCACGTGCAGCTATATTCATGAAAGTAGGCTACCATTCGTTAGAAGACCTGTCTTCTATTGTGATAAGAAAGAGGGAAGAGGAAGATAGATGTGGGTTTTTCTTTTGGGGATATGGAGGCACTGTATGTCACCCCTTGAAACAGGTACAACCGTTTGCTGAAGAGTACGCGAGCGAGGGCTTATGGCTATTGATGATAGCCACTCCTTCGAGATTTGAGGGCAACCCTACTCGGGCGGAGGAATTCTCGGTAGACAATGTAACTTGGAAGCCCCTTCCGTCCTGCGCACTTGTAACTGGCTCCAAGTATGCCCTTGTATGTCAGCATTTAGAAAAAGTGAATCTCCAAATCGATTTAGGGTGGTATTCCATCGGCATAGGGCCAAGTAAAGGAAAGCCCCTTTTAAATTACCTACGAAATCGCGTAGATAAAGCATGTGGCGTTCTTAACCCTAAGGAGGTTGTCAACACTAGCGGGAAAATGGTTAATATCGCGTTTAGGGCAAAATTGGTGGAACCACTTGCGGTGTTTCTTCGATAAAGGAGGTTTTTATGGATTTCACAACATTTTCCCGCTCTTTAGATAGTTATAGGGATGAGCAAAGCACTTATCAAGGGTTGGCCTTATTTACAGGAGGTAAGGATAGCACTTATTTATTGTATTTATTGAGCAAGCTTAAAGATTTTCGTGTATTGGCACTTACTATAGATAATTGGTTCATTTCAGAAAATACATGGAGAAATATAAATCGCGTTCTTCGAGCCTTATCGGTTGATTATATGATATTTAGGCCTTCTTGGAACATCGTTCGGGATCTTTACAAAATGTCTGTACTGAAACGAGGAACTTTATGCACGGTCTGCGAAGCTCTGGTTACTGTTGGTACGTATGGAATAGCAATGAAACTAAATATACCAGCCATTTTTTGGGGACTAGCACCCTCACAGTTTAGAACACAGCCTCATTGGATTATACATACAGACTTTGAGTATTGGAAAAAGATATATAAGCGCTATCTTGAAGGACTTGGTGAAGTTGCAGGCTTTAACACCAAAGCCTATCAAGATTTTCTTCGTAGTTACCTTCCCCCTATTGATAAAAGTAGTTCTTTACCTCATCACGTTTTTCCCTACTTGGCCTTAGGGTATGATCTAGGAACTATAGAGCGAACTATTCAAAAACTTGGATGGGAATACCCACGAGACGTTGTTGGTTTAGGTACCAACTGCACCGCTAATCACTTGCATTACTACCTGCGGAGCAGAGCTTGTGGTGAGAAATTTGAAGCACTGATACAAAGGAAAACGAGGGAGGGGATGGTGTCTCCTGCAATAGCCAATAGAATATTACAAGAGGACTTCTCCGAGGAAGCGGCAGTTGATGTCTTGGATAGTATAGGTCTATACATAACCCCTTCTGCTTTGCTCTCTCAACTTCCGGAAGGTGCTATAGACTGCTTTGATGCCTAACCCTGCGTTCAGCGGACGCGGCTGCGCCGCGCGCGAACGTGGGCGGAATTTCGAGCCAGGGTTATGCGCCAGCGGTGTAGGTCGGACAAACACGCCGCGCCGCTGCCGCGCTGTTAGTGCACTTTGATGCTTTGCATTTTCAGCGGTAGTGTACTTGGTGAGCCAACGGGGTGCACAGAACGAGCCGCGAAATCGGTACATAAGTGCCGGGCACCTGAGCAATTACTGGTTCAGATGCTTTTTCCGAGGAGCACTATGAAATCCAAACTGTTGATCATCGGAGTCATTGGACTGGCGACCCTCTTGGTCGCGGGATGCACCCCAGGTTCAGTCGAAGGAACCGATTCTATACCTACGGATAATTACGCCAACACTCAATTGGAATACTACTACTACATACCCTCAACGGTGATCGGGAACAAACAAGAAGCCCATCCTGTGCTGGTTATGGTACCCGGTCTATCTGGGCGCGGTGAACGTTTCGTAACCCGCGAGTTTAAAAAGTTTGCCGACGAGGAGCAATTTATCATCGTTGCTCCGTCGTTTGTCTTTGACGAAGATAACTGGGACTCGCAGCAAAGCTACCAGTATCCTTCCGTCTGGTCTGGAGACGCGCTACTGGAGATCATCAGCCATCTGGAAGAAAAACACGGGATCACAACTTCCCAGATGTACCTTTTTGGCTTTTCGGCAGGCGCCCAGTTTGCGTTGAGGTTCTGTCTCTGGAAACCAGAACTGTGCATCGCCTGTGCTGCACACGGGAGCGGAGGCACCGTGCGCCCTGTCAGGAGAGTTGAGACGAGATTTTTTATTACAGTCGGGGATCGAGATGTCTCGAGGATTGGGAAAGCAAAAGAATTTTGCGGTGCAGCCAGAGCCTTGGGGATAGACGTGACATACAGAGAATACGACGCCGGTCATTCTTTAACTTCTGATCAAATCAAGGACAGTCTGGACTTTTTCAGAAATGTAGAGTGACCATCCACACGGGGTAGTACCATGAAACCTTACCGTTGCCCCCGCTGCAACACCTCGGCCGAGATTCCCGAAGACCGTCCGGATGTTCTGTGCCCCAAGTGCCGCTCCGCCGTGATGCGGGATGAGGTTGAGCGTCCGCGCCAGTCTCGGCCAGCTACGCTGTTCCTGTGGGCCACGCTGATCACGGCGCTCCTGGTGGTGATCGGATTGTGGCTGTACGTCGCCCCCCCCCCAGGTCTCACAATGCGTGCGCGGCCCTCGATTGGCGCGCGCGGTAGCCGCGTCAACTCAACATCACCGTTGGCCGTCTCTCTACCCGACAATGAAGGGAGCGAAAACAGAGAGACAACATCCACAGGTTTCGCAAGTTATCTATCGATCGCCTTGCTCCCTTGGGGCCTTCTTCCGGATTCCTCGCGTGAGCAACAAGTTTCCACTCCCCATTCACCCAGTCCTCCCTCTTCACATCTGAGCCGCTACAGCGGGCGTAAATCACCTTGCGTTATCCTTTCGCTCGACAGAGAGAAATGTCCTGACGCACGACCGCGGCGCTCGATGCCGGTTAGAGTGCGCGGCGGAGCTTGGGGCCGGGTGTGTCCCAAAATCGTCGGAAGAGGTATGATAGGGGAAACGAGAGGGAGGGACGAGATGGAAGAGGTCAAGCGAATGGCGGAGAAGCTGGAAGCAGTGCTGGAATGGT
>Ga0256831_1000991_pt1 | contig 15051 bp, 10 predicted proteins | sample 132544metaG_FD_189087 | JGI IMG/M metagenome (GOLD analysis project Ga0256831, IMG submission 189087) | Hydrothermal vent microbial communities from Lau Basin, Pacific Ocean - 132-544 | ecosystem: Environmental > Aquatic > Marine > Hydrothermal vents | place: Pacific Ocean: Lau Basin | collected...
TAAGTAAACAACGCATTATCTGCAATATATTCTAGTTGCTATTAAGCGCCCAAGCCAGATAAGTAACTAGAGAAGTAAAAAAGAAAAGCCCCGCTTAACAGAAGTTAAGCGGGGCTTTTTTTGTGCTTATTTAGAATTTAAGGAAAATTTTATGGGATTCTACCACGATATTTTTATCCTGCTAAACGGGAGGAGGTGCAATCACTTCTCTTTGTCCATTTGACTGTACTGGGCTCACCACACCTGCAGCTTCCATTTCTTCTACCATTCGAGCAGCTCGGTTATAACCCACTTTAAGACGGCGTTGCAGGCCAGAAATAGAGGCTCTACGTGATTCAGTGACAATAGCGACGGCTTGATCATATAGTGGATCCATTTCATTTTGTGGATCAGAATCTCCGGGGATCAAACCTCCGGTTGAGACACCTTCACCTGAAAGAATTTCTTCAATATAGTCTGCCTTGCCTCGACTTTTCAGATCATCCACCACTGCATGCACTTCTTCATCTGAAACAAAGGCACCATGTACTCGTAATGGATAACCCATTCCTGGAGGCAGATACAACATATCACCATGACCTAATAAATTTTCGGCTCCCATTTGATCTAAAATGGTTCTGGAGTCAATTTTAGAGGAGACTTGAAAGGCCATTCGAGTCGGCACATTGGCTTTAATTAAGCCCGTAATCACATCCACAGAAGGCCGTTGGGTAGCAATAATTAAATGCAAGCCTGCTGCCCTTGCCTTTTGTGCCAAACGGGCAATTAATTCTTCTACTTTCTTACCTACAATCATCATCATATCGGCAAATTCATCAATGACAATAACAATAAAAGGCAGTGACTCTAATTCTGGTGCCTCTGCCTCTGGAGTTAATGGGTTTGGCGTGAATAGTGGGTCTAAAATAGGTGAGCCAGCATCAATCGCGGCTTCAATCTTTTTATTAAAACCGGCTAAATTTCGCACGCCCATCGCAGCCATTAATTTGTAGCGACGTTCCATTTCAGCCACACACCAACGCAGGGCATTGGCCGCTTCCTTCATATCAGTCACTACCGGTGCTAGCAAATGCGGAATATCCTCATAAATGGACAGTTCAAGCATTTTTGGATCCACCATAATTAAACGCAGTTTATCTGGTGAAAGCTGAAAGAGCATACTGAGGATCATAGAATTAACACCCACTGATTTGCCCGACCCCGTAGTACCTGCCACTAACAAATGAGGCATTTTAGCTAAATCAGCAACCACCGGTTTACCACTGATATCATGCCCTAATCCAAGTGGAATAATGGCTTTAGTATCGGCAAATTCTTTAGCACTTAATACTTCACTAAAATAGACAATTTCCCGATGCTCATTAGGAATTTCAATACCCACCGTTGATTTGCCAGCAATAACCTCCACCACTCGAATACTCACTACCAGCATGGCTCTGGCCAAATCTTTAGAGAGGTTAGTGACCTGTGACACCTTAATACCTGGGGCTAAGTCAATTTCAAAACGGGTAATAACCGGTCCTTGACTGACGGAAACAACCTTAACTTTAAGATTGTAGTCAGCCATTTTTTCTTCAATTAACCGTGATGTTTCAGCTAATTGTTCTGGTGATGTTACATGAGTGGATGGCTGGGCAGGATCAAGCAGCGATAAGGATGGCAAGCCATCAATGGCATCATGAGTAAATAATTGTGTCTGCTTATCCGTATTAACACGCTCACTTTTCTTCGTTGTTTGAAAGCGTGGTTCTATGCGGGGCATATTGCCTGATTGAGCCTTGTTAAGTGCCATTTTTTTCTCATAGGCTGCTTTTTTAAGTGCCTCTTGCTCTGCTTTCTTCTGAGCTTTAGCAGAGTGTTTTTGTTCTGCCTTAGTAGCTGTTTGCTGAACATTAAAAACCGGTGTCTCAGCAATAGCCTGCTCCGTTTCTTTATGTGCTGATTCTGTTCGCCAATGGCGCCACAGAGCCAGCAGAGCTTTATAGCGATTAATAATCGTAGCACCAATGGTATCCATTAACCACAACCATGAAAGCCCCGTAGACAAGGTAATACCAATTAAAAAAACAGTCAAAAGCAATAAAGTGCCACCAACAAAACTAAATAATTGCTGTAAATATTCCGCAGTAACAACACCTAAAATCCCCCCTGCATTTAAAGGAAAAGGCACTGAAGGATGAGTAAAATGCATGCTTGCTAGACCGGCACCGGCAGTTACGGTAAAGATAAACCCAAAGGCACGTAAGATAATATGACCACTATGGAAAACATCGTCTTCATATCGACCTCGATAAATCAGCCAACCGCTATAAAGCAACATCATCGGAAATAAAAAACCAAAATAGCCAAAAAGATACAGAAATAGGTCAGCAAACCAAGCACCAAATTTGCCACCACTATTTTGTAATAAAGCAGGATCAACTGATTTGGCAATACCATGAGACCAGCTAGGATCAGAGGGTGAATAGGTAAACAGTGCGATAAAAAGGTACAAACTGACCGCAATAAAAAGAAAAAACAGGCTTTCTTTTATGCCCCGAATGACCTGAGCTGATAATGGTTTTTTAAGGGGTATTTCTCTTTGTGGCTCTTTCTTTGAGGATGATTTCTTCAAAGGCGGCTTTTTTTTAGCTATTTTCTTTTTAACGGTTTTTTTTTCTGCAATAGGTGACAAAATTTTTCTTCTATTATTTAGCTAAGGTATGTATGGGTATAGCATTTTAATGCAGGCGAAAGAATTTCTCCACTATCAAAAGATACTTGTAACCAGAGTTATGAGGCAAACCACACAAAAGACAGCTACACAGCACAATTTATTTCATTGAGTATGGAAAAGCACTTGGAATTTATTTTTATAAACCCCATAATCTAGTTATCTATCTATTACCTGTTCCCCTACATTTTATCTGGAGTTATTTCATGAGTGATACCAAACACTGCAAACTTTTAGTCTTAGGTTCTGGCCCTGCCGGTTACACGGCCGCTATCTACGCTGCTCGTGCCAATCTGGAACCTGTAATGATCACAGGTATGGAACAGGGTGGACAATTAATGACCACTACCGAGGTTGATAACTGGCCAGGAGATGTTGATGGGGTACAAGGCCCTGATCTCATGGAAAGAATGAAAAATCATGCGGAACGCTTTAATACTGAAATTATCTTTGATTATATCAATGAGGTGGATCTTTCTAAACGCCCTTTTACACTCAAAGGTGATTCAAAAAGTTATACCTGTGATGCTCTAATTATTGCCACCGGTGCTTCAGCCCGTTATCTGGGTTTGGAATCAGAAGAAAAATTTAAGGGTCGAGGTGTTTCAGGCTGTGCAACCTGTGATGGTTTTTTCTATAAAAACCAAAAAGTTATTGTTGTTGGTGGTGGTAATACTGCCGTTGAAGAAGCACTTTACTTATCCAATATTGCTTCTGAGGTAACCATTGTGCATCGCCGTGACTCATTTAGCTCAGAAAAAATTCTCGCTGATAAACTGATAGAAAAATCCAAAACAGGCAATATTAACATTGAATGGAATGCTAGCATTGATGAAATTTTAGGAGATAATGCAGGGGTGACTGGAGCCAGAATTAAAAACACCCAAGATGGTAGCACTAAAGAGATTGAGGCAATGGGGGTATTTATTGCTATTGGTCATAAACCCAACACCGATATTTTTGCAGGGCAGTTGGATATGGCACACGGCTATTTAAAAACCCAAAAAGGGGCTGATGTGAATGCCACTATGACCAGCATTGAAGGTGTTTTTGCCGCTGGTGATGTTGCAGATTTTGTCTATCGTCAAGCAATTACCTCAGCAGGCACAGGTTGTATGGCTGCATTAGATGCTGAACGTTTCCTTGATGATAACAAATAGCAACTACTAATTTTTCAGCCCTTCACTTTATGTCCCTCACTTTATGTTCTTAAAAAAGGGAGGGACATAGTTATCACTTAACTTAAACAGAAAGACATTTTTAAATGAAACCAACCTTTTTATTAAAGAACAAAAATAGTCATTCCAGAGTACTTAAAAATAGTGTTGCAAGTGCCTTCATATTAACGACTATATCTTATAGTTTAAGTGCCTATAGTGAAAACTTACTGGACATTTATCAAATGGCCTATGAAAGCGATCCCATTCTTAAGCAGGTCATTGCCCAAAAAGCATCGATAGGTGAAAATTCGGTGCAAGCATTTGCACGTTTTTTGCCCCAAGTAAATGCCTCACTCAATACAATCGGCCATAACCAAAATAAACCCAGTTCCAGTAGCAGTGATGAATCCTATAACACACATGGCTACACACTGAATCTTAATCAAAGCCTTTTTGATAATAAAAATTACGTTAATTACAAAATTTCTCATTTGCAAACCAATATTGCCGAAGCTAACTTAAGTGCCGCGCAACAAGAATTAATTATACGTACCGCCGATGCTTATTTTATCACCTTAGCAGCCGTTGATAAGGTTGGCTTTGCTAAAGCAGAACAAAAGGCGATTAAGCGACAATTGGATCAAGCATCACGACGCTATGAAGTCGGTATTATTGCCATCACTGATGTGCATGAAGCACAAGCTGGATATGATAATGCCAATGCCTCTGTCATCTCTGCTGAAAATGAATTACTTATTGCTAAAGAAACACTTAGAGAACTTACAGGACAGTACATTGAGCAAGTCTCACCTTTGGCAGAAGATATTCCTCTAGCACCACCTAAGCCAGAAAATATTCAGCATTGGGTGGATCAGGCTCTTAGTGGCAATTACAACCTTTTATCCGTAAAAAGTAATACAGAAGTTAAGCACGAAGGCATTAAGCTACAACGTTCTGGACACTATCCTACTTTGGGACTGAGCGCATCTTATGGCTATGCCAAAAGTAATGGTCCTATTGCGTTCTCAGCCAGACAATCTCACGATAGTTCTATTGGACTTAATCTTTCCATTCCCATTTACGAAGGCAATGCCGTTGTTTCCCGAACTCGTCAGGCACAATATGATTTTCAACAAAGTCAAGAAAGTTACCAACAGGTTTACAATGAAACCGAAAAAAATGCCCGAAGCAGTTACTTAAATGTTATTTCTGAGATCAGCCGTGTCAAAGCCTTAAAACAAGCGGTTATTTCCAATGAAAGTGCCCTCAGTGCTACCGAGGCTGGTTTTGAAGTGGGCACACGAACCATCGTTGATGTACTCAATGTACAGAGGGATTTATACCGTGCCAAGCAGGAATACTCTAACTCACGCTATATCTATATTGTAAATGTATTAAGACTAAAACAGGCCTCTGGAGAGCTTGAACGCTCAGACATTGAGATGGTCAATAGTTGGTTGCAATAAGGTTGAAATCGCTATAGAGGCTACTTAACTTTCTGCCTCTCTGATTGTTTCTAATTCAGCAAATAATGCCACTTGATAATGATGCACATCTGCTAAAGAAATCATTTCAAGCTTATCTGCTCGGGCAAGGAGTTCCATTTCTTTAAAACACTGAGCCATACTGTTAGCCCCTATTGCCAAACTTGATGATTTTAGGCTATGACTAATCAGTATAGTATTTTCAGTGTCCTTAGCACGTAAACTCTTCTCCAAGTTTTGCAATAACTTAGGGAATTCTGTTAAATAATGATCGATCATTTTTGTTAAAATACTTGGGCTGTTTTTTTGTTGAATGGCTTGCAATTGCTCAATAATATCCCGATCAATCCATGCTAAAGTTGCTTCTTTTTGCTCTATCATAATAGACGAATCAATTGTTTCCTCAACAATTTGTTGTGCTTCTGGTAGCCATTTTTTTAGCATGTCAAATACTTCAGACAAAGAAAATGGTTTGCTGAGATAATCATTCATACCAGCATCAAGACATTCCTGTTTAATACCAACCAAGGCATGTGCCGTTAACGCAATAATTGGTATTTCTGCCAGTCTCTGTTGTCTTTCTAAATTGCGTATTTTTTGCGTTGATAGAATGCCGTCCATAATAGGCATACTATAATCCATAAAAATCAAATCAAAGTGTTGTTGAGAAAAAATCTCTATAGCCTCTTTACCATTATTGACAACTGTTACCGTACAACCAAAATATTCCAAACTCCCTATGGCAACATCCTGATTCACTTTATTATCTTCTGCAAGAAGAATATGAGTAGAAAACTGAATGTGTGATAATTTTTCTTGCTGATAATTGTCCATAACATCCTGTGCTATATTATTGTCATTGCATCGTTCTAGCAGTACCGTAAACCAAAACAAAGAACCTTTGCCAAGCTGAGATTCAAAACCCATATCACCACCCATTGCTTCACACAAGCGCTTGGCAATTGCAAGTCCCAAACCTGTTCCAGAATCATTATTGTCCACCTTTTGGTGCGCTTGAAAAAAAGGTTCAAATAGTTGTGCTTGTTTGTTTTCTGAAATTCCCATACCATTATCTTCAATTGAAAAATACAGTAATATTTTTTCAGCAGAATTTTCTATATAGGTTTCTTTAATACAACATTTAAGCGTAATTTTTCCTTCTTGTGTGAATTTAACAGCATTGCCTAACAAGTTATAAAGTATTTGATTGAGTCGACTCACATCACCCAATAGAGCATGAGAACAATTCTCTTGCATGTCAATTGTTAATATAATATTTGATTGTTTCATTCGTTCAGAAAATAAGTTTTCTAATTCAAAAATAAGATTGTGGGGATTAAAGACCTGCTCCTCAATCACAATTTTATTCGCTTCTATTTTTGAAAAATCAAGAATGTCATTAATAATAGTTAATAATGTTTTTCCTGAATTTTTGATCACATTCGCATATTTCCATTGCTTATCATCAAGGCTGGTTTGCAATAACAAATTAGTCATTCCCAAGACACCATTCATCGGTGTTCTAATTTCATGACTCATTGATGCTAAAAAGCTGGATTTCGCCTGACTTGCTTTTTTTACACTGTCATTAGCTTCTTCTAGTTTAACTAAGGTCTGAGCAAGTTTTTTATCTCGAATGAAAATCTGTTCGAGCATATGATTAAAGCCATCGGTTAACAAACCTAATTCATCATCACTGTATTTATCTGCTCGGCGATTATAGTTTTGATCTTCTGATACGGCTTGAATGGTAGATGCTAAGGAATTAATAGGTCTGGTAATATAAATCTGCATCCAATTAATTAATAAAAAACCCAAATAAGACACGATGAAGAAAACAATAACAGCGATAATAAGAAACCGTGTAAAGGCATTAGTTAATTGTGATTTATCTGTGTGAATATCAATAAAACCAATGAGTTTATCCTTCATATAAATTCTCTGAATCAAACTAATATAATCTGTATAAATAACAACAGACTCTTGTAATCGTTTCTTATTGTTATAAAAGACATCATCATGTTCATGTGGATGCATTTTATTTAATAATTTTTTATGTTCTAATCGTAAACTTTGATATCTAACAAACAATTCTCCATTGGGTTTAATGATCTCTGCCGAAATTATTTGTGGTTTTTCTGCTAAAGAAGAAAGGATTTCATGAGCTGTTTTTTTATCCTTAAAGGTTAACGCTGCTTGAATGTTAACGCCAGTCAAGCGTGCCAAAGCCGAAGTTGATTTAATAAGACTGGATTGATTAATAGAGTATTGGGTATAGAGTAAGACCACTGAAGCTAGCACAACAACCATAACACTGGTGACCATGCTAATGGCAATAATTTTTTTCTTTATCGGTAAAGATCGTAGATACTTATTTATCATCAATACACCTAAAGGAGTTATCTGCTTAGCAATATTTATTATTTTAGCTTGGCTAAGCGTAGTAATTTTGAACTGATCCTTAAATTACCTTTTCTAGCATTCGCAAGATTGATTTCAATTTCAATACGTTTATAGTCATGATTTAAATTAATCATGCCTCCCCTATCAAGAAAATCAAGACTTTCACCGACTAATAAAGTTGAATTTTCTTTTAATAGCTTTAATGTATTAATGACTTTATCTTCTGCAGAAGCATCAACAAATAATATCTGACAGGATTTAATTTTATTATAAGTAAAGCCATCAATTACTTGAATTTCACGATTATTAACGACTTCATTTTTAACAATATCGTTTAAGTAATAAACAATATTACTATTGCCAAAAATACAATATTTGAACGATTGATTTGTATGGCTAAATGATGATTGTGGCCACTCCACAAAGGCTGAAAAATTGAATAAGTAAACGGCTTTAAGCTCATCAGTATTAACCTTTTGATCAGCCAAACAAACCCAAGAAGTAGACATCATGATAGCCATAACAAACACCATAAAACATTGGCGATAGAAACCTCTACAACTTAACATTGCATTCACTATTTTTTTGTTTTTATGATTGAGGATAGTCATCAGGAGAAAAATTTAATAATTCCATACTGCTTTAACAAATATCCCTCTTGGAACCTCTGTATTAGAAATTCTATTTAACTCCTCATTGTATTCAAGATGACTTGATTTAAACAGGTTTTGTCCAACCAATGATAAGGTAAGATTTTTATTTATAGACCAACCAATTCTAGCATCCGCAGTCCAATACCTAGGAATATCTTCCCCTGAAACATTGAGTTTATCCACATAGCGGATCCATAGATCAGTTTCCCAGTTAAAGGAAGGGTCATAACTTAAACGAAGACTCAATTGATGTTTTGGATTTTGTTTTTCTGGTGCTTCAATAGAGGGATCCGTGCTATTTTTTTTAGCTTCATAAGCCATTTCTAAAAAACTATAAGCGAGCTGCATACGCCATTTTTCAGAAAAGCGCCAATCACCAGAAAATTCAAAGCCCCATGTTTTTGCATCGGCTAAGTTATCAAATTGAGAAAACTGTTCTAAATAAAAGGGCAAATGTGAGGCATCCAATTCAGCAAGTTCTATGGTCCGTAAATCAGAATACTCATTATAAAAGGCAGCAAAATCTAATGATAACTGTTCTTTAAAGTGCACCCTATAACCCATTTCATAGGCTAGCAGTTTTTCACTGGATTGATCCTTATTACCACGACCCGTTAAGACAATGGGAACAGGACGTATGGGTGCTTGTGCAGGAATGGCGCTACTATAGCTACCAAAACCTGTTCGTTCCATCCGTGAAGGAGTGCGAGAGGCCTTAGAAACAGACAGCCATAGTGAATGATTCTCCTCTGGTTGCCATAACAAACGAATAGAGGGCTGAACTTCAAGCCCAGTATAATCATTATGCTCAAATTTACTGCCAATAGTCACATGCCAATAATCATTTAATGTCACTTCATCTTGGATAAAGGCACTAATAATTTCATTGCTTTGTTGCTCAGGGATCACAATTGTTCCCCAATCACTCCCCTTAATCGTATCGTTAACAATATTATAACCAAGCCCCATCACCCATTCATGTTGCCAACCGAATTGTTCCATAGGCTTAAGTTGATATTGGAGATCAATATCGAAAGTATGACGTTTATCATGTGCCTCTTCTCGTTTTTGGTAATCATAATATACCTGTAAGCTTGTCTGATTAGAGTTTTTAGAATTATGGTTCCATCGAGCTAATATATTAGCTCCTTCATCATCATAGTTCTCTGGTACCGTTGTGAAACCCTGAGACAGATCAGAATAAATGGTTGTTTGCTCACTGTCATTGCGATAAACATCACCTTGCATCGTGAGTTTATCATCCACACTTAGCACACTATCTAATCGAAACCCTAAGCGGTTATCTTGCCATGCATCATGTGCTTCACCTAAGGCACCATCATCAAAATGAGCATTCTTACGTGCTTTAGCAAAAATACGATAATCAGTATTCTGAGTAGAGGCTCCATATCGTATCCCAACGTTAGCTGTTTCTGGTTTACCTAACACAACACTGGCCAATAGACCATGTGTATTTTCTGCTGAACGAGTAATAATATTAATCACACCATTAACAGCATTAGAACCCCAAGCAGTTGCTCCAGGTCCTCGTATCACCTCAATACGCTCAATGTCTTCCATTAACGTATCTTGCACATTCCAATAGACCCCTGAAAATAAAGGGGTATAAACCGTCCGGCCATCCATTAAAACTAATAGTTTATTGGCAAAACGACCATTTCCTCCCCGAGCACTGATTGCCCAATGACTACTATCAATACGAGCCACATTTAAGCCCGGTACCATACGCAATAATTCCGGTATGCTATTTACGGTAGAGCGACGAATATCATCCCGAGTAATGACAAACACAGCGGCTGAAACATCCTCAACAGCCTGTGGTTTTTTTGCTGCGATTGATACCTCAATATTGGCCAACTGTTCTAAACTCATTGTTTTAAGACGATGAATGCTTTTACTTTCAGATCGAGAATGCTCTTCTGGAAAAGCAACCCCAGAAAAACTATTAGCAAACAAGCCAACAAGCAATAAAAATATATTTTTTTTCACGACTACTTTTTTTATTTTATTTATCATCTATAAAAATACTCTTATAAACAAGTTATCAATGTAATAAAAATCACTTAATAACAATATTAGCATTAATTAATATTGATTCATAGTCTCTGCTATTGTAATATACCTTATGGTTCAAAATTATCATTTTATATTTCTTATCAATGAGCACATTATTGCTCATTTAAAGGCTCTTTAAATGCCTAACACCCAGCAAACAACATTAGCACAAGAACTTGAGTATCTTCAGACCGTGATGGACTCAAACCCTAATATGATTTTTTTGCTTAGCCTAGAAAAAGGCATTGTCTATATCAATAAGACCCTGCAGGAATATGTTGGATACCCAATCAGTGATGATGAGAATTATAATGATTTTTGCCTTTTTAATTACTTTCATAGTATTGATAATCGGCTCGATATTATCCAATCAAGAGAAGAGCTACTAGACTACTTTACTCATCATCCTAAAGAACACCATATTGTTCATTTTCATCATTCCAAAAATGATAAGCAAGAAGTAAAAAAAGACACCTTTATTATTTCGATGAGTCATCAAAGTGATTCTGATTACTATGTTTTTTCACTTGCTGATATTTCTGAATTAGCCCATAGGTATCAAGAACTTGAATACTCTGCAGGCAAAGATCAATTAACAGGTATAAACAATCGAAGTACTTACGAATACATAATCGAGCGCTATATTGATCGAAGTAAAATCCATAATGAACCCTTTGTATTAGTCTTTTTTGATATTGACCATTTTAAAAGTATTAATGATCACTATGGTCATGATATTGGCGACCAAGTATTAATAAAGCTCACTCAAACAATCAGCGATAATATTCGTCAAGAGGACTTTTTTGCCCGCTGGGGAGGAGAAGAGTTCATTATATTATTGCAGGGGAGCACCTTAAACAATGGTGTTAACACAGCAGAAGCCCTGCGTAAAAAAATTGCCAGTATTCAATTTGATCATGAGCACCACATTACTTGTAGTTTTGCAGTGGTTGAGTTTACCGCTGATGACAATGCAGAGACGTTGCTCAAGCGCGCAGATATTGTCTTATACCGTGCCAAGGCCAGTGGCCGTAATTGTGTTAAAACCTATGAAATTGAAAATAAGCTAACAATTAAAGAGTATAATAATGAACGCTTAATCAATCTTAGAAAAAATCATGATAAGCCACTGATACTCATTGCCGACGATGATTTTATGCAACGTACTCCTATGCGTTCAGCCTTAGAATTATTTGATTTTCATGTTGAAGAAGCCGAAAACGGCCAACAAGCAGTTAATCTATTTCTTAAACTTCAGCCCGATCTCATTATACTGGATGTATTAATGCCCGAAATGGATGGTTTTGAAGCCTGCCGAAAAATACGCCAAAATCATACAGGAAAACATATCCCTATTTTAATGCTCACAGGTTTGGATGATGTTGATTCTATTAATCAAGCTTATCAAGACGGCGCTACTGACTTTATTAGCAAGCCCGTCAATTGGACTCTTTTAGGGCATAAAATCCGTTATTTATTGCGCACAGCGGAAACATCAAGAATACTCATTGATAGTGAGATTGAATTATTAGATACCCAACACGACATTATTAATCGCCTTGCCAAAGCAGCAGAATACAAAGATTCAGATACCGGTGATCATATTATCCGCATGAGTAAATATTCTTTTGAACTAGCCAAAGCCATTGGCTTAAATCAGGAGACTTGCGATATATTACACAAAGCATCACCATTACACGATGTGGGAAAGCTGGGCATTTCAGACAATATCTTGCTCAAGCCTGCAAAACTTGATCCTCAAGAATTTGAAATAATTAAAACACATACTACCATTGGTGCTGAATTATTATCAAAAAGCCATTCTCCCCTAATGGAAGCTGCCCATATCATTGCGTTAACCCATCATGAAAAATGGGATGGTAGCGGCTATCCTAATCAATTAGCAGGAGAAGATATCCACTTATTTGGCCGTATCTGTGCCATAACAGATGTCTTTGATGCCTTAACCAGTGATCGCCCTTATAAAAAAGCTTGGACCGTTGAAGATGCCTTTGAATTAATCAAAAATAGCTCAGGTAATCATTTTGACCCTCAATTAGTGGCTACATTTCTTAATATTTCAGAACGGATCATTGACATCAAAAATGAGCTAAATTAAATGAGCTGGGTTTTGGATAATTGAATAAGTAACGTATTAATTAACCAGAACTTCAGTTAATTTCCATAGTTCACATCTCTCTTAACTTAATAATTTTGCAAGTCCCTACATAGATAATAATTCACACCAAAAAGGAAGTACTGAATGTTTTTTTATTTTTCCATTACTTATTGTGACTAATTTTTTGAATGGATTATCAGCCCTTGAGTTGTCGAGAATAAAAACAGAATCACAAAGAGGGATCACTTTTTTTATATTTTCTAATGTCCGAGGTATACGCGTTTCAACTTTTTCTGCTGGCACCGTATGACCGCCCTCTGATACTCGTTGACTGATCCGGCTTTGATTAAGTGAAACATTATCTAAGTGAATGAAAACCAGAATAACGTCATAGCCTAATATTTTTGCTTGAGCAACAAAATCAATTTTTGAGGGGTGAGAAAAAACCGTTTCAAAACAAAAGCTATTTCCTTGTACTAATAAATCTTCTCTGATTTGCTTTGCAATAATTGCAGCATCATAGCTATGTTGCTCGGGTGAGTCAGGATAAAGCTCTTTTGCCAATATATCGGCATTAACGAAAGGCAATCCTAGTGGTTCTAATTGTGTATGATAAAAAGTACTCTTCCCTGCACCATTACCACCAGCCAATAACCATAGTTGCTTAGATAGTTGCTTAGAATTCATGGTAACTTTTTTCAGTTAGGACTTACATTTAAGTTAAAGACTTGCTAATAAATTCACCATTAACAAACTGTCCAATGCTCACTGTTCCATTTTCAATTCTCTCAAGATATCCTGGGTTGGAAAAAGAGGCTTGGTATTTAAAAGAATTAGTAGTCACTTGCTGTACTAATGTTCCATCCTCTCTCATTATTTCAAGATTATGAAAGACATCTTCGGGGTTAACAGGTTTAGCATAAACAGGCTCAATATTGATTCGGGATAAGCCTGCTTTAATAGCAATTAAGGTATCAGGATCAATCATTCTTGATACACTGCGACCAATATCAGCCCAATATTCTACTTGTTCTGCGGCACTACGATGAAAAAGTTCACCCGACAGCTTGGCTGACTTCATTAACTCATCTTGTAAACGTACGGGTGATGCTGCCTTTGCCATTGTCTGCATCCTTTTATTATTTCAACAAGAAGCATTGTAGCACAATGCTACAACAATGGCAATATTCTCAGAAATCGTATGATTTGCTTGGAAGAACGACTCAGAGACAAAAAAGTAAGCTCAAAAAATGTGATGATAATTAGTTTAAATTAGGAAGGATTGTAGAGAGAGTAAAAAGAGTGGTGGGTGATATAAGATTCGAACTTATGACCCCCGCCTTGTAAGGGCGGTGCTCTAACCAGCTGAGCTAATCACCCACAGCAGTTAAGTGGTGCGTATTCTACCGTATTTTTTAGATAATGCAACTTTTTATTTAAAAATTATCTGATTAACATTTAGCCAACAATATCCAATACCCTGCGACGAAATTTTACTCCCATGCTAATAGCTTGTTGCTCACAGGCTTTGATATCGACACCATCCAAGCCATCAATGGCTGATGCAGTGGTATCGGCAATATATTGAGGGGCAAGTTGTAAAAATTCCAGCATATTTTGATAAGAGCCTTGTAATGCCGGTGCACAATGCTGGTTATAGACGGTTTCATTTTGGGCGTTCATTGATACGGATAAGGCATCCACACAATGTGCTAATTCTGGCAAAATATTACGCTTATTCACTAAATTACCTAAGCCATCAGTATTTACCCGCACACGGGTACCGGCCTCTTTGCAATAGCAGGCTATTTTCAGCAATTCTTTTAGTCTTAGGGTTGGTTCCCCAAAACCACAAAAAACAACTTCATCATAGCCTGTTGGATCGCCTATCTGAGTCATGTATTCCTCGGCATTATGGCGACTTGATAGAAGTAAATTATACTCATGCACATCCATACTGCCCTGAATTTTTGGACAGAACTCACAGGCTAATGTACAGCGATCAGTTAAATTAATATACAAATTATTCGCAATCGTATAAACCAGTGTTTCTTGTAAAACAGGGACTTTTTTAAGTGCTGATGTAATCTTAGGTTTGCTCAAAAGATGACCTATCTGGTTAAGTAAAAGTTAATCAAATAAAAATTTTAGATCGGAAGATAAACGATGAATTGAATGACATTTGGCACACACTTTCACCGCAAATTCACCCAGTTTGGCACCGGATGATTGTTGTTTATTTTTATCTGTAGATTCAAGTGCCTGTGCCAATTCAGGCAATAGTTCTTGAGAGGCACCCATAATGCGATGTACTGGCACTTCATCTTCTTGGTGGCAATCGCCACAGCTGGTAGACAAATGCTCTAATTGTTGTTCCAATGGCTCAATAAGTGCCTGTGCATTATCGTAATAGCCATCTTTAATGGCAATATTAATACGATTA
>Ga0256831_1000992_pt1 | contig 15048 bp, 8 predicted proteins | sample 132544metaG_FD_189087 | JGI IMG/M metagenome (GOLD analysis project Ga0256831, IMG submission 189087) | Hydrothermal vent microbial communities from Lau Basin, Pacific Ocean - 132-544 | ecosystem: Environmental > Aquatic > Marine > Hydrothermal vents | place: Pacific Ocean: Lau Basin | collected...
GCTGATCATCATGTCAATGACTGGCTGGATTTACATCAACTATACCAGTTTGCAGGCAAACGTCATTGTCTAAACCGATCACTTAAAAGCTCTTCCGAATCGGTAAATACCATTGCAGAAATATATAAAAAAATATTATTATTTGCGCTGGCAAATCCGTATCATTTATCAATCAGCGAAATGATTTTATTGTGGAATAAACTGGATAACTGGTCACATTATACTGAATTGAAGATTACTGAAAAGAACAAACTGCCAGATAGTGACTTCCTTGTTCGTCCGTATAGTGAAAGCCCTCCTTTTCCAAAACAACTTTTGTCTCTGCAGAGAGAGGGATATGTCAGTTCACTATTATGGGGTTTTGAAACCCGGGATTTGATCTCTTTTCTCAATAATAATGCGCCTTTCCAGTCTGTTTCAAATTCTTTTTTAAAACGCTTGTTAAAAACCTGGTCTGCAGAAACCAAAAGACAGGATGAACGTCAGGCCATGATTGAACCGGTTGATATGGTACCTGGTATCACTAATATTTCCCATTTTCTGGGCAATGTTACGCTTGAAACACAAATTCACGAATTATATGATAAACAAATATCTTCAACTGCCAGTGAGCATCATGATAATGAAATCCCGATCTTCAGTGCCTTTCTTGTGGATGAGTCCCGTCATGGTTTTCGGTTAAAAATAAGCCAGAAAAACGAGCATGCTTTACAGCCTAGAATTAATGAGATTATGGCTGTTAAACATCGTGACGGCAGTATCCATGTAGGTTATTTACGCTGGCTTATGGAAAACAGGGAAAATGAAATTGTGATGGGTATAGAACATTTAAGTTCTATGGCTGAATCAGTACAACTGGTATTGACCAGCCATCAGGATACAGCGCTTAATAATGATTTATTAAATACCAGAATACTGGATAGTTTCGTATTTCCAGGCGGTAAGGCACAGCATTTCAGGCCAATATTATTTACCCATTCTTTTATTGAAAAATTTGCCGTTTCCAGAAATTACGTCATTAAACTCATCCACAAAACTGGAACCATTAATATCCAATTGATTCAGAAAGTGGATGTAGTGCTGGATTATAATTTGTATTTGTTTGAAAAATCAGAAGTAAAAGAAAAGGATAAATTACAAAAAGAAAAAACTGAACGTTTTGAAAGTTTATGGGATAAACTTTAAACTCGATATAATGGCATGAATTACCGTGTGTAAAAATGCACCGCGGTATGGCTTGAAAAAGTGAAAAAAACCGAAGCTTATCTGGCTAACCAGCCGTTAACTGTTTCCAGATCGGCTCGCCCCAGTTCACCGGAAGCCTGTTTTAATCTTAATACATTCAGTATATAGGTGTAACGGGCAATAGAATGATCCTGTTTGGCGCGATATAGATCACGCTGGACATTCAATACATCCACGATAGTACGAGTACCCACTTCAAAGCCAGCTTCTGTAGCACGCAGGGCACTCTCATTAGAAATGACAGCCTGTTTTAGAGCTTCTACCCGGCTAACTTCTGAGATAACATTAAGGTAGCTGCTGCGGGTGTTTTTTTCAGTTGAATTGCGAATTTCATCATAGACATCCTGGCTGCGTTGAAAATCGTACTGAGCCTGACGGGTACGGGATGTGACGGCATTGCCCTCATAAATGGGTATAGACACATTCAGACCAATTACTCTCTCATGGTATTGAGGGGGGGTAAATACCACAGGATTATTACTTTTATTATAGCCATAAGAAGCGGTTAAACCCAGTGTTGGATAATGACCGGAACGTTGCAGATTAATTGTTTCTCTTTGCACATCGGTATCTTCTCTGGCGGCTAAAAGTGTGTAATTACCTGATAGAGCCTGATCAACCCAATGTTGAATATCAGCCGGGGAAGGGGGATCCAGTGGAATTTTATCTGCCAGAGGAGTCACCTCTTTAATATACTGACCGGCTACTTCACGTAACGTTTCTTTGGCAACCAGCAGGGCATTTTCTGCAGCAATAACCTGTGCATTGGCATTATCATAACCCGCCTTAGCCTCATGAACATCGGTTATAGCAATAATACCCACTTCATAGCGACGCCTGGCCTGTTCCAGCTGACGAGCAATAGCTTTTCTTTGCGCCTTGGAAAATTCCAGAGTATCAATGGCTGATAAAGTACCAAAATAGGCATTTGCTGTACGAATAATCAAGTCCTGCTGGGCTGCACTAAGATTAGCTTCCGCTTTATTGATCTGTAAATTAGCTATACGGTAATTTACATAATTGCTATTATCAAAAATACTCTGATTCAGATCAATGCTGTAGCCATGCCTGTTATAATCATATGAAGGGCTGCCGGCAGTATCATTGTGAATCTGCTGAGTGGTTCCAGTCAGACCGATTAAAGGTAAAAATCTTGCAAAAGCCTGTACCGAACCTTCACCTACGGACTGTCTCTGGGCAATGATCTGTTTAAGTATCGGATCATTTTGAAAGGCCATTCCATAAACTTCCAGTAGAGTTTCAGCCTGAACCGGGACTGTCACTATAGTCGTCATAAGACATGCAATAGCAAGTTTACATTTAAGAGAGTGCCGAGATAAAATTTCTGGTACAGATTTTTTTGAAAAAGGTAAGATTTTTAACATAGTCGTTATAATTAATTAATCCTGAAAGGTAGATATAACAGGCAGCTAGCCTGTATAAATTAATGAGCTATTATGAACTAACTCAGCAAGATAAGCAATTTAAGAAAACCAGAAGGAAGAGATGAGCTGAACTGTCTGTAGTTCACTAATACTACCTTCCGGGGGAGTATTTTCATAAAATATTATTCATCTTTATCCAGATATCGTTCGGCATCCAGTGCTGCCATACAACCGGTGCCTGCGGAAGTGATAGCCTGACGGTATACATGATCAGCCACGTCCCCGGCGGCAAATACACCCTCAATACTGGTCTTAGTGGCATTTCCATCGGAGCCTTTCTGAGTTTTGATATAGCCATGTTCCATATCCAGCTGGTGCTGGAACATGTCGGTATTAGGTTTATGACCAATTGCAATAAATACACCCATTGCTTCCAGGTCTTTAGTCGATCCATCCTCTGTACTCTTGATTCGTGCACCGGTAACACCGGCATCATCGCCAAGTATTTCATCAATCTGAGCATTCCATTCGATATTGATATTACCGGTTTTAGATTTTTCAATCAGTTTGTCAGCAAGAATTTTTTCAGAACTGAATTTATTACGGCGATGTACAATGGTGACTTCGGAAGCAATATTAGACAGATAAATGGCTTCTTCAACGGCTGTATTACCACCACCCACAACAATGACTTTCTGGTTTTTATAAAAGAATCCATCACAGGTTGCACAGCCCGATACGCCACGGCCTTTAAAGGCTTCTTCTGATTTCAGACCCAGATAACGGGCAGAAGCGCCGGTGGCAATAATCAGTGCATCGCAGGTATAGCCGGCAGAATCGCCTTTCAGTTTAAAGGGACGAGAAGATAAATCGACTTCGTTAATGTAATCAAATAGAATTTCTGTGTTAAAACGTTCTGCGTGCTTAAGCATTCTTGCCATTAAATCAGGCCCCATTAAGCCTTCCGGATCACCGGGCCAGTTATCGACTTCGGTGGTTGTCATTAACTGACCGCCCTGTTCCATACCGGTAATGATTACCGGGTCAAGATTGGCTCTCGCCGCATAAACAGCCGCTGTATAGCCAGCTGGGCCTGAACCCAGAATTAAAAGTTTGCAGTGTTTAACATCACTCATGCAGAAACTCCAGAATGTCAAAAATATAGTGGAAAAAAGGATAATTTAATATAAAGTAATATACAGCAAGTATGGGGATTTTTAAACGAATTCCAAGCGTATTTTAGCTTTTAATGAGGATCTTATGAAAATTGCTGTTCCCACTGAAATAAAACCCAGAGAAGGGCGTGTTGCACTGATTCCTGATGCGGTATCAATGCTGGTTAAACAGGGACATGAAGTATATATTCAGTCTCAGGCTGGTGTCCAGAGTGGTTATACTGATGCCGAATACCAGCAGCAGGGTGCCGGGATACTGCCTGATGCACGGGCTGTTTATGAAACAGGAGAGCTTATTGTTAAGGTTAAGGAACCGGTAGAACCGGAATTGTCATTATTAACAGCTGAGCATATTCTGTTTTCTTATCTGCATCTTGCTGCCTTACCAGAGTTAACACAAAGACTTTGTGATATTGGCCTTAAGGCTATCGGCTTTGAAACCGTAGAAAAGGCCAGAGGCCAGCTGCCTCTGCTGGCTCCCATGAGTGATATAGCAGGGCGTCTGTCGATACAGATTGGTACTCATCTGCTGCATTCCTCTATGGGAGGAAAGGGTATTCTGTTAGGCGGTGTTCCGGCAGCCCCCAGAGGTAAAGTTGTTATTCTGGGAGCCGGCATGGCGGGTGGTAATGCGGCCTCTTTAGCTGCGAGTCTCGGAGCAGAAGTAATAGTATTTGACAGGAACCGCGATAAAATGGCGGCAATGCGAGCACTTGGACATAATGTTACGGCCTTATATCCTCACCCGTCCTCCATCCTGGAACATATAAAAACGGCTGACCTGCTTATAGGGGCGGTGCTGGTGGTGGGTGAAAAAACACCCCATCTGGTGAGCGAGGCGGAAGTACGTCAGATGCAGCCGGGGAGTGTTATTATTGATATTTCCGTGGATCAGGGCGGCTGCATAGAAACGACTCATCCAACCTCATATAATCATCCGACTTTTATTAAATACGGAGTGATTCATTTTGGTGTCACAAATATGCCCGGAGCGGTTCCTAGAACCGCATCACAGTCTTTATCTGCCAGTTTGATACCCTATCTGATTCAACTGGCCGATGCGCCGCAGCAGTTATCTGGGCCGCTGTTAAAAGGGGTTAATATTGATGCTGGCGAAATCGTTCATCCTGCATTAAAATAGGCGCACTTTGAATATATATGCTTTTTCTATCCTTCCTACTTCTGACAAGAGCTTTAAATTTTGGCGCCAACGGTAAAAAAGAGAACAACAAAAAAGCAAGCAAAAACCAAATCTGCCTCAGTCAGTAAAGCCACTAATAATCCCCTGTCGGCTAATGTTATTCGCGGCATTAAGGAAAGTGTTTTTTTTCTTTTCATAGCAATTAGTCTTTACCTGTTTATTGCTTTATTTACTTACTCACCAGCGGATCCTTCCTGGTCGCATAGTATTTCCGGTAAAATTGATCCCGGCAAGCTGTATAATCTGGGCGGTCTTTTTGGAGCCTGGTTTGCAGATGTTTTTTTATATCTTTTTGGTTACCTGGGATTTTTATTCCCGGTCATGATTTTGTACAGCGGCTGGCTGGTTTACAGAGGTAGAAATGAACAGGAAGTTTTTCATGGCTGGCATTTCAGTCTGAGAACTCTGGGGTTTATGCTGACTATTATTGCCGGTACTGGTATTTCCAGTCTGCATTTTATTCATCCGGCAGTTAACTTCCCCCTTAATGCCGGGGGAATTCTGGGCCAGGTTGTCACCACTCAATTGCAGCAATGGTTTAGTTTTGTGGGTACTACCTTATTGCTGCTGACACTGTTTTTAATTGGCATTACTCTGTTTACCGGACTTTCCTGGTTATCCTTAATGGATGGTATAGGTTCGCTGGTACTGAATACTAATCGCTGGTTTATTACAAAATGGCAGCAGCGACGGGAACTGGCTGCACGAAGAAAAGCAGAAAAACAGCGCTTAAAAGCAGATAAACAACAGCAGTTACAGCTTAAGGCAGAAGAAAAACAACGTCTTAAACAACAGAGAATGACTGAAAAAAAGGTGTTGCAGGATAAAAAACGGGCAGAAAAAACCGCCTTACAGGCACAGAAGCTGGCCGCTCAGGCGGCAAAAGAAAAAGCCATAAAAATTGAACCGCGTTTTCAGAGCAGTAAGAAAAGTAAACGGGTTAATAAAGACAAACAGCCGGAACTTTTTGAGTACGATGCCATTGATTGTCTGCCCTCTTTATCCTTACTTGATGAAGCACAACCATCGACTCATGTTACCTCACCCGAAGCACTGGAACATACTTCCCGTTTAATAGAAGATAAGCTTGCCGATTTTAATTTAAAGGTAGAAGTGGTCTCCGTCAGTCAGGGTCCGGTTATTACCCGCTTTGAAATTCAGCTGGCACCGGGTATTAAAGTCAGCCAGATCACTAACTTATCTAAGGATCTGGCGCGTTCTATGCTGGTTGTCAGTATCCGGGTAGTGGAAGTTATTGCCGGTAAATCAACGGTGGGCATTGAAATACCCAATGAACATCGGGAAATTGTATACTTCAGTGAGATTCTGGGTTCTCAGGAATTTGCCGACAGTAAGGCTAAAATACCCCTGGGTCTTGGACAGGATATCTCCGGTCACCCAGTAGTGGCTGACCTGGCTAAAATGCCTCACCTGCTGGTGGCGGGTACAACGGGCTCCGGTAAATCTGTCGGGGTTAATTCCATGATTCTGAGCATGCTGTTTCAATTGTCTCCCGATGAATTGCGTCTGATTATGGTGGATCCGAAAATGCTGGAACTGTCTATTTATGAGGATATCCCACATCTGCTGGCACCGGTGGTCACTGATATGAAAGAGGCGGCCAATGCGTTACGCTGGTGTGTGGCTGAAATGGAACGTCGTTATAAGCTGATGGCCGCCATGGGCGTCAGGAATCTGGCCGGTTTTAACAAAAAAATAGAAGCGGCTATTGATGCCGGTGGACCCATTCTGGATCCTTTGTTTGTGCCTAATCCCCTAATTCCGGATGAACAGCCGCAGGAACTTGAGCCCTTGCCATTTATCGTTATTGTTATTGATGAGTTTGCCGATATGATGATGATTGTCGGCAAGAAAGTGGAAGAACTGATAGCCCGTCTGGCACAAAAAGCCCGGGCAGCCGGTCTGCATCTTATTATCGCCACACAGAGGCCTTCTGTTGATGTGATCACCGGTCTGATTAAGGCCAATGTACCCACCCGGATTGCTTTTCAGGTTTCCTCTAAAATTGACTCCAGAACAATTCTGGATCAAATGGGAGCTGAAAACCTTCTGGGGCATGGTGATATGCTGTTTTTGCCTCCTGGGCAGGGTTATCCGCTGCGGGTTCATGGTGCTTTTGTCTCTGATAACGAAGTGCATGCAGTTGTGGACGATTTAAAGAGTCGAGGCAAGGCTGACTATATTGATGAAATATTATCCGGGGAAGGTGTTTCAACAGGTGGTTTGATACCGGGAGATAGTGATCCCCGGAATGAGGCTGACCCATTATATGATCAGGCTGTTGCTATAGTTACTGAAACTCGCAGAGCCTCTATTTCCGGTCTGCAGCGTCGCTTGAAAGTTGGATACAACCGGGCAGCGCGTATGGTTGAAGATATGGAAGCAGCCGGTGTGGTCAGTGCAGTACAGTCAAATGGACAACGCGAAGTTATCGCACCACCGCCGATTTAGTGGATTTTATATTCATTGAGTGGCAGAATATAGCCACTCAATAGCCGCAATGGTTCAGGACGAACTTTAAAAAACAAGTAATTATTCAGCATGCATTCCGGTTACAGTCTGATACTCTATTGGAATTTAAATGACGCTGAACAGTTACAATAAATAAAAGGATTTATTATGAATGCTCAACTGGAAGAGCAGGAACAAGCGGATACTGATACAGAAACAATCGTTCAATATATTTTGCAGCAGGTGGATTTTCCCGATTCTTATGAGGCAAACCCTCAGGCCCTGTCAGCCCTGCTTAAATTTTATCTTCTGCACTGTCCTGAGCACAAGTTTGATCCTTTTATCTGCACCATTTTAATTGCTCAACTGGAGCGAAAAATAACCCAGCATCTGGATGCGGTTCTGCATCATCCAAAATTTCAGGCACTGGAATCAGGATGGCGCAGTATTCTATTACTGGTTAAACAAACCCCTGTAAATCAGAATATCAAAATTGCAATACTGAATGTTTCTCTGGATGATTTACGCGAAGATCTGGATGATGCTCCGGAAACAGTCAAATCCGGTTTATACAAACTGGTTTATAGTCGTGAATACGGCCAGTTTGGTGGTGAACCTTATGGTGTCATGCTGGGTAATTATTATCTAACTCCCAAAGGTCCGGATATCCGTTTGATGACTAAGGTGGCCAGTATTGCGGCTATGGCTCATACGCCATTTATCGCCGCAGCCGATGCCGGGTTTTTTGATCTGAATGAGATGCGTGGGCTGGCATCCATGGTCGATATTCAGGATATTCATAACAGCCCTCGCTTTAACAGGTGGAAGCACTTAAGAAGCACTGAAGATGCTCGTTATATCGGCCTGGTGTTACCGCGTTTTTTATTACGTGAGTCTTATTCAGCTGGCGCTGAAAAACTACACAGCCTGGGGATAGAATATCAGGAGTACAGCAGTCAGGATGCAGAACCTAATTTATGGGGTAATTCAGCTTTTTTATTTGTGATCCGGCTGATAGACAGTTTTGCACGTTATCGCTGGTGCCCCCATATTATTGGCCCAGCCGGTGGTGGACAGGTAGAAAAAATACAGACCTCCTGTTATCCCGCTCTGGGAACCAGAGAGCACTCTTTGCCAACGGAGGTCATGATCACTGATAGAAGAGAATATGAACTGACTGAAAGTGGTTTTATCGCTCTTACCCTCAGGCGAGGCGAAAATGGCGCTGCTTTTTATTCAGCAAACTCCATTCAATCAAACAAGCACTTCGGCTTTTCTACTCGGGAGAAAGAAAAACAAACTGATTTCAAACTTGGAGGACAGTTAACATATCTGTTTGTTATTAACAGGATAGCTCATTATTTAAAAGTAATTCAAAGAGAAAATATTGGTACCTGGAAAGAAAAAGCGGATGTAGAACGGGGTTTAAATCTATGGCTCAAACAATATGTATCGGATCAGGAGAACCCATCAATGGAAATAAGGAACCGTCGGCCATTGCGTATGGCCCGGGTTGAAGTTCAGCCAGTTGAAGGTGAACCGGGCTGGTATCGTGCAATGGTTCAGGTGCGCCCGCATTTTAAATATATGGGGGCAGATTTTACACTCTCTCTGGTAGGCAAACTGGAAGTATCTAAAGATCTGCAGCCGCATCGTCAACAAATATAAGAGTGGTGGTTGTGGTGGTATTTGGCAGGTGTGCAATTTTTTGCTCAATCTAGGGAAAACCCGAATGCTTCTTTATGTAATAATAAAATACAATACATATAACGGAATGACATTAACCAGCAGATGATTGCACACAATGATATCAGAAAAGTCCCTACTAGGGCGTATCAATAGTGATAGTCCCCACTACTCACTCAAATTTGATTATGCCAGTTTACACTACTCAATTTTAAATAGTCTTCAAAATATGCTTAATGTCCGAAAGGGCAGTCTTGTTTCTCTGGCGGACTATGGTATGCCAGATTTCTCAGAATTTGTTTCTCAGTTTCCGGATGCTATTAATAAGCTTAAAATATCTATTCGTGAATTTTTATACCTGTATGAGCCGCGAATACAGGCCATTCAAATTACTCACGATCCCGATCCTGATAAACCACTGGAACTAAAGTTTAATATTACTACCCGGGTTTTTATTAATGAGGAGGTACAGAATATGTCTTTTGAAACGGTATTAACCAGTACTGGACAGGCAATCGTTAAATATTAAATTCCAGATGGAACCGGGAACTTTAAAACAATAACAGGATGGTCATGGATGACACTAAATAAATATTTTCAGGATGAATTAACTGCATTAAGAGTGCTGGGGGCAGAGTTTGCAGACTCTAATCCACGCCTGGCACCATTTCTGGCTACAGAGGCTCAGGATCCGGATGTAGAACGATTACTGGAAGGTTTTGCTTTTCTTAGCGGGCGCTTAAAAGAAAAACTTGATGATGAATTGCCTGAGTTAACTCACTCCATAATGAATCTACTGTGGCCGGATTTTCTTAAACCCCTGCCTTCCCTGAGTATTATAGAATTGACACCTCTTGCAGGATTAACCAGAAAAAAGCAGATCAAACGGAAAAGTATGGTATTGTCAACACCAGTTGATGGTACTCAATGTCAGTTTCAGACCTGTTATGAGGTAGACCTTTTTCCATTAAAAGTTTCAGAACTGCAGCATAATATTCAGTCAACAGGTTCAAATATTGCTATTAAACTCGTTCTTCTTGATGAAAAAGCCAGTTTTGAAGAAATGAAACTGGATAATCTACGTTTTCATCTGTTTGGAAATATCCACACATCCTATCAGCTTTACCTTTTTTTTAGTCGTTATCTTCAGGCTCTTAAAATCAGTGCAATTGATAAAGATGGTAATAAAATTTTACTGGATACTCTGGATAAACTATCGGTAAAAGCCGGTGGATTTGCGAATAATGAAAATCTGTTTCCAGGTTCAGAGAATTTATTTCATGGTTATCGTATCTTACAGGAATATTTTGCCCTGCCTGAAAAATTTTTATTTATTAATTTTAGTGGTTTAACAGGAATAGCTGAAAAAATTAAATTACTTAAACTGGATGATATCACAGGTCTGCAGTTTGACTGTCAGTTTGACAGTATTCTGGATAACTCACTGTCAATTTCTGCAGATAGTATGAAATTGTTCTGTACACCGGTTGTTAATCTGTTCAGGCATCAGTCAGCACCTATTCAGCTGGACCACAGACAGGTGGAATACCGGATACTGCCTTCGGCGAGTAATCCTGCGCATTATGAAGTATATCAGATCGAAGAGGTTGAAGGATGGGGTTATGATGATTTTAAACGTAAACGATATCCGTGTTTTGAGTCTTTTGAGCATTCCTTACAGGATAATGAAGATAATTTATATTATCGGGTCAGGGTAAAAGAAACACCTGATGGACAGGCTATGGATAATTATATTTCTTTTATTAATCATTATGAGGGTAATCAGGTGCCTCAGGAAGAGACAATTGAAGCATCGCTTATCTGTACCAATAAAAAATTATCAGCAAAGCTGGGTATAGGTGATATTCAATTAGCCGGAGAAGGTATGCCGGAATTTGTTGAAATAAAAAATATTTCCGAGGTAACGCCAGAATTTATACCACCCATGGATAAAGGCTTTCACTGGCAGCTTATTTCAAATATGTCACTTAATTACCAGTCATTAATGAATAAAGATGCTTTAAAGATAATTTTTTCAAGCTATGATTATCGTAGCTATTATGACAAACATCAGGCAAGAGCTAGTCAGCACAGACTGGATGGAATAAAGTCTATTAAGGTGGATCTGATTGATCGTATATACAAAGGGCGCCCTGTCAGAGGTGTGCGTTCGGTGATCAGGGTACAGGAGTCTAAATTTACCAATGAAGGTGAAATGTATCTTTTCTTCTGTGTTCTAAATGAGTTTTTTGCTTTATATGCATCACTTAATTCATTTCATGAATTGCTGGTAAAGGGAATTGAACAGGGGGAGGTGTATAAATGGCCAGCCAGGATCGGCCAACAGCCAGTTATATAATAAATGACTTAATTCAGCACAGTCATAATTATTCGTTCTTCCAGGCGGTACGCTTATTAGATGATTATCATCGTCTGCAAAAAACAGCTGAGGGCAGGACTGAGTTAAAACAGACATTGATTCAGTTTAGTGTTAATCCAGCACTGGATTATCACGACAGCGACCTTGACAGTATAGAAATAACGCAGACTGAGGGACAGGTAAAGGCAAAGTTACAGGTCAATTTCATGGGTCTGTATGGTGCCTCCACACCCCTGCCGGTTTTTTATTCAGAGGCCATAATTCAGGCTGATGAGGGAGACGACCATAGTAAAGATTTTATGGATCTGTTCAATCATCGTATGATCAGTCTGGTTTATAAATGCTGGGAGAAATACCGCTATTATCTTAATTATAAAAAGGGTAATACGGATCAGTTTTCAAACTGGATGTTTTCTCTGATGGGGATGTATAAGTCAGATGATATCGTTGATCTAAGAAATGATAGCGATATTCAATGGCACAAATTATTACCCTCTCTGGCCATGCTTGGAATGCGTTGCCATTCAAAGAGCATTATAGAATCGATATTAAAAAGTTATTTTAACTGGCAGAATATCAGGATCAAATCAAATATTAAACGCTATGTTTATATTGATGAAGAACAGCAGAATCGTCTGGGCTTGCAAAATGCAGTATTAGGAGATGATCTGGTGTTAGGTGCTCAGATAGAAGATCGAAGCGGTAAATTCAGAGTTATTATCAGCAAATTGCCCTATCATCTGTTTTGTCAGTTTTTACCTGACGGGGACTATCATCTGGGTTTAAAAAAGCTGATTAATTTTTTACTACGGGATCAACTGGACTACGATATTGAATTACAGCTGCTGATTCCAGAAGTGCCAACGCTCAGGCTTGGATACAATTGCAATGAAAAATTGGGACTGACCACATGGATAGGAGAAAACTCCATAAGTGATAAGTCAGTTCTGCTTCCGGGCAGATAGCAGCTATTCCGAATTGAGTGATTTATTTGAATATAAAGGATTATAAAATGAACATAGATTTAGATGCATTGATAAGTCATCTTGGCAATGATGCCCGTGAAGTGCTGGAGGGATCCAGTGGAAAATGTGTTTCCAGAGGTGGTTATGAAATAACTATCGAAGATGTACTACTGGAAATGCTTGAGCAGAGTAATAATACCCTTGCTAAGGTATTGAAGCAGTTTTATATTTCGGAACAGAAGGTTCTAAAAGCGATTAAATCTGCTCAGGACTTACGTTCCGGTAATACTTCACATCCCGTATTCTCACCATTACTGATTGACTGGTTACAGGAATCCTGGTTAATAAGTTCTTTAAAATTTAATACCCCGGAAATAACTAGCGGTATTCTGATTTACTGCCTGTTATCTAATCCTCAACGCTATGGCAGAATGAGCTATTTTCATTTACTGGAAAATATTTCCATAGAGAAATTATTCAATTTGTTACAGGGGCAGCTGGTACCTGACACCAATCAGTCGAATGGTCATTTTAATGCAGAGAATAATAATCACTCTGGAGCTGCTCTGGATAAATACACCATAGACTTTACCCTGCTGGCCCGTGAAGGAAAAATTGATCCGGTGTTCTGCAGGGATAATGAAATCAGACAGATTATTGATGTGTTAGCAAGGCGACGTAAAAATAATCCTATTGCCGTTGGTGAACCGGGGGTTGGTAAAACGGCTGTTGTAGAAGGTCTGGCATTAAAGATCATAGAATCTGATGTGCCTGAAATTTTAAAAAATGTCCGTTTGCTTGGGCTGGACATGGGCCTGTTACAGGCTGGTGCCAGTGTAAAAGGTGAATTTGAAAAAAGACTCAAAGCCGTTATTGAAGAGGTAAAATCCTCGGAGCAGTCTATTATTCTGTTTATTGATGAGGCCCACACTCTGGTGGGTGCCGGAGCACAGGCTGGCGGTAGTGATGCGGCCAACTTATTAAAACCTGCACTTGCCAGGGGAGAGTTAAGAACTATTGCGGCTACTACCTGGAGTGAATATAAAAAATATTTTGAAAAGGATCCGGCTCTCGCCAGACGTTTTCAACTGGTTAAGTTGAATGAGCCCGATGCCAGTCAGGCAATGATGATTCTGCGTGGTCTAAAACGGGGCTATGAAAAAAATCATGGTGTCTATATTCAGGATAAAGCTATTGCTGCTGCTGCTGAATTATCTGATCGATTTATTTCCGGCAGACAACTTCCCGACAAGGCTATTGATGTGCTGGATACAGCCTGTGCCCGCGTTAAAATCAGTATTTCTTCTCAACCCTGGATAATGAATGATTTACAATCAGGAATGGCTTCACTGGAACGAGAAATTGAAGCCATTCAACGTGATTTCGAAATGGGGCTCTGTAATGATAATAATCAGGTAAAAGAACTTAAACTACAATTGCAGCAAGATTTAGTGCAATTTGAGCAGGTTAATCAGCAATGGCTGAAAGAATCTGAACTGGCAAAGCAGATCCTGCAGTTGCGTCGGGATATAGAACAGATAAAAGATAATTCAGCTATTGGTGAAAAGGTTTATAATTATTCACAATCTATAAGTAAAAATATTCAGGCACTGGAAATACTGAGCAGTGAGCTTGAACAGCTGGTACGGGAAAATTCTGAATCAAATAAATCACTGGTCTCCTATGAAGTAGATGAGAGATTGATTCGTGAAGTGATATCCGACTGGACAGGTATTCCACTCGATAAAATGAGAACTGAACAGGATAATACGGTAAATAATTTCAAATCTGATATGCTGCAGCGTATTAAGGGACAGGATCATGCCATAGATATTTTAAATAATGCAGTGAAAACTTCCGGAGCTGGTTTAAGCAATCCTGAAGCTCCCAATGGGATTTTTCTTCTGGTTGGGCCAAGTGGAGTAGGAAAAACAGAAACGGGTATTGCTCTGGCAGATATAATTTATGGTGGTGAGCGGTTTATGACTACCATTAATATGTCGGAATTTCAGGAAAAACATAACCTGTCACGTTTAATTGGTTCACCTCCCGGCTATGTGGGATATGGCGAAGGGGGAATGCTGACAGAAGCCATACGCCGCAGCCCCTATTCGGTAGTATTACTGGATGAGGTAGAAAAAGCACATCCTGAAGTACTAAATATTTTTTACCAGGTTTTTGATAAAGGTATCTTAAACGACGGTGAAGGTCGGGAAATAGATTTTAAAAATACCATGATTCTGCTCACCTGTAATCTGGCATCAGAAATTATCAGTGATATGTGCAGTAATAATAAACGACCTGTTTTTGATGAACTGGTTGAAGCTATTCGTCCTGTATTAAGCCAGTATTTTAAACCGGCCCTGCTGGCACGCATGACTATAGTGCCATATTATCCGGTTCATGGTGATATTATGCAGGAACTGGCGGCACTTAAACTGGAACGAATAGCAGAACGACTGGATTTTGAACATAAAATACAACTCAGGTATGGTCAGAATGTAGTAGCGCAAATATCCCATCGGTGTCAGGAAGTAGA
>Ga0256831_1000993_pt1 | contig 15044 bp, 10 predicted proteins | sample 132544metaG_FD_189087 | JGI IMG/M metagenome (GOLD analysis project Ga0256831, IMG submission 189087) | Hydrothermal vent microbial communities from Lau Basin, Pacific Ocean - 132-544 | ecosystem: Environmental > Aquatic > Marine > Hydrothermal vents | place: Pacific Ocean: Lau Basin | collected...
AGTAAAGTATTTTTCTCCTAATCTGAACTACCTAAATAGAATATACTCACAATATTATAAATCAGCTATTTACCAATAATAATTTGGGAGCATCACTAAAAAAAAATAAAAATACAGCGGCCATTTGCTTGGTATTGATAAATAAGTTACCTTTACCCTGTTTATTATTCTCTACTTCTAAACTTAAAAAAAATGCATTTCATACAAAAACTGGCAATCACTTATCTATTCTTAGCCTTTTCAATAGCAGGATATGCCTCTGATTATTATTGGGTTGGTGGTTCCGGAAATTGGTCCGATATTAACCATTGGGCTACAAGTTCGGGCGGCACTACACACCATATTCAAACACCTACAGCAGCTGATAATGTAATTTTTGATACTAATTCGATGAATAGCAGCGCTGTTATAAACCTCAATATCAGCACACTATTTTGTAAAAATTTTGACGCAGAGAGCATTACTTCTAACCTTGACTTTATCGGCAGCTGTCAGATATGGAAAATCTATGGTGATTTTAAATTAAGTAACCTTCTTTCTTTACCAACAGCTAAACTCTATTTTGAAGCCCCCTCCGGTATTTCAGAGATAAAACCCCATGGGCTGAATTTTTCGTCACCCCTATATTTTAAAGGCGGCGGAAGTTGGATTCTCAATAGTAGTCTTTATTTCAATAGCATATCCTTTGAGAATGGCACTTTTAATAGCAATGGGAAAAGCATTCAAGGGAATAGTTTTACTTCCAATTCATCACTCAACAGAAACCTAATTATTACAAATTCCAACTTACAAATTGGCAATTGGACTGTTAACGGCAACGGTTTTCATATTAACGCCACTAATTCCAATATATATATTAACAACCAAAGTTTCAACCATACAACTAATAGCAGCCTCACTTACAACAATGTACATTTTACAGGAACAATAGGCGAACTATCGAATCCATCTGTTCTCATCAATTTCCATAAAGTTACTTTTGATGGTGCTGGAATTATCAATGGCAACAATACCTATGACAGTTTATTGTTTAGCAAAGGACAGCAATATACCCTTGCGGTTAACACTACTCAAACTATACAGCAAGCATTTATTGCCAATGGAAGCTGCAACAATAAATTAAGTATTCAGGCTGGTGGAAGTTTTGCAAGCATAAATAAAATCAGTGGCGTAATAAATTGCAACTATCTTATTCTTAAACATATTCATGCCACAGGAGGTGCTGTCTTCAATGCAATGGCTACCGATGATTTAGGGGATAACACAGGCTGGAATTTATTACCTCCAAATGCAAGAACTCTCTATTGGGTTGATGGAAATGGTAATTGGGACGACACCCTTCATTGGGCTTCAATTTCCGGAGGAGCAGGAGGCGAATGCATCCCTACTCTTGTTGATAATGTAATTATTGACAGCAATTCCATTGCTAACTTAAGTTTAATAATTTCAGGAAATATATCCGCTGAATGTCATGACTTCCTATGGCACGATAACATTAGCGGAATATGGGACCTCAATAAAGATATACATATCTCCGGTTCGTTTTACTTAGGAAACTCGGTACAGATGCAAAATACAAGTACTCTCTTTTTCGTTTCAGATAGCACAGGCGAAACAATTCATACTTCCAATATTAATTTAAAACACAATATAGAATTTATTGGTTTGGGTAGCTGGGCGCTCACCGATAGCTTAATCAATCCTAATAATAGAATAAAATTTTCAAAAGGACATCTTATCACTGACGGCAATTATATCAATTGTAATAGTTTACAAATAAACTCTTCTTTCACAAAAATATTAGATCTTTCCTCTTCCGTTATTGATATTCAACTAGGTTGTAATATCCAACAGGACAGTTTAATCATACACCCGGGCACTTCACATATTCACATGCTCAATAACGGAAGCCATTTTGAAAGCTCCGGCAATTTACCCGATTCATTATACAACCTTACTTTCAATGATAGCGCTAATCTATCAAGTTTTATTTGTGCATCAACTTTCTTTAATAGAATCAATTACCTTGCAGATGTCTCTCTATCCGGAATTGCTATTTCCGACACTTCCTACTTTAAGGCTGGCCACAGCTTTACTTTCTTCGGTAGAACAGACACCATAAACAAAGCTCTTTTTGCCGATGGCAGCTGTACTAAAACCATTAATTTATTGGAATCTACCGGCATTAGTCATTTTATCTTAAGCCTTCCTGCCTCCGCCACCATCGTAGCCAATAATGTTAGTTTACGTGGAAGCATTGCTGTTGGAGGCGCCGGTTTTATTGCCAACAGCAGCAGTGATTTAGGAGAGAATTCAGGCTGGACATTTACTAATAACGCCCAAGACCACTACTGGGTAAATGGAAACGGCAACTGGCAAGACAGCACACATTGGTCCTATAGTAGTGGAGGTAGCTCGGGTGCATGCATTCCTAAAATCGTTGACAATGTATATTTCGATGCCAATTCTTTTAGCAACTCCAACGACTCTGTATTAATACAGTATAACGATATCTTTTGTCATAATATGGATTGGACAGGAAGCACACAAAATCCATTATTTATATTTGACTCCATCCAATATTCGCATTATATCGCAGGAAGCATAAAGCTAATTAACAATATGGATTTTCAGATGAAAGCCAAAACCTTTTATATCAACGACCAGTTGAATAAAAGCATTGATATGGCCGGACAAATTTATGATGGAGAAATAATATTTTGCGATACCGGACAATGGTCTTTACTTGACACCCTCTATGTTAGAGAAAAAATATATCACCATGCCGGTAAACTTATTTGCAACCAAGAACCCATTTTTGCTCAGTCGTATATAGCCGATATTAACAAGAAAAAGACCCTTGACTTTCATGATGCAGAAATTAATATCATTGACGGAGGAACAAATAGAATCTTCTATTGGCGAAGCAACAACAACACCCACTTACTAGCAGCCAACTCCAGCCTGAACTTTATTCATGGAGGAAAACTTAAAACTAAAGGAAGCAATCAAGCCGTTTTTTATAACGTCAATTTCTTGGATCCTAGCCGACAAGGTGTTATAAAGCACGACCACAACCTTAGTAATCGTTTTAACACTTTGTTCTTTAGCGGTGATGGCGATCTCAATGCGAATAATTATATGGATACATTGATATTTTCCAAAGGAGGAACATACTCATTACAGAGCAATAGTAACCAATATATTAACTACGACTGGCAAGCTAATGCCGATTGTTATGGCACCATAAAAATACAAGGATATGGCTCAACAACAAATGTACATAAGCTCAATGGCAATGTAAATTTATCCAGCGTTTATTTACAAAACATCATTGGTATTGGCAATGGCAGCTTTACCATTGTTAATGGATTCGATCTTGGAGGCAATTCTTCCAATTGGCAAATTACGCCCCCTGCCGCACGTACACTCTATTGGGTTGATACCACAGGTGAATGGTGGGATACTGCCCATTGGTCACTCGCTGACGGGGGCATAAGCGGAGAATGCATTCCAACATCTGTTGATGATGTGCATTTTACACAACAATCCTTTCCTGTAGCAGGAAGCGCCATATCAAATTTACCCATCGAATGTCATACTATGTATTGGGATTTTACGCCCAGCAATCCTTTTATGAATATTTATAAACTTAATATATACGGCTCACTTTATTTGGGCGATACAATGACCTTACGCTCCGACGTACAGTTCCATTTTATGGCACTCGATACAGGGAACTATATCCGTTCCTCACAACAGTACACTAACATGATTTATTTTCAAAGGAAAGGCAGCTGGAAGCTTTTTGATGATTTACACTGCAATACTATTTTTCATAATAAGGGCGATTTCATACTTAACAATAATACCATTTTTGCTTATGACTACTTATCTCCCAATAATACACCAAGAAAATTAGACCTTAGAAACTCTATTTTTCACTTGAAACATACGTTTTCTATCAATAGCGATAGCATCAATTTAATGGCCAATAATTCTAGAATAATATTCAATGAATATAGTAATAACCCCCAACTGGAACTCCATTTAACAGGAACAAAAATACTTCATTTTAATAATGTTGATTTTGAACCAATACGAAAAGGATTCAGCAAGATCATTAATGAAAACAGCTCGCACGATACATTCAATAAAGTACAGATTAACAATAATGCTGATATCTATGGAGAACATTATTTCGATAGTCTTCTATTTCAGGCCGGCAATACTTATCAGCTTGAAGAAGCTAAAACTCAAACAATAGGATCATTTTGGCAGGTACGAGGAAACAACTGCTTTGCCCTTACATTACAATCTACTTCGAGAGGAAATCAAGCTTATGTTAGCAAAGCGGCAGGTAATGTAAATGGTGATTTTATCAATATGCGCGATATTCATGCTTTGGGAGGAGCCAACTATTATGCCGGAGCATTTAGCAGTGATATTTCCAATAATTCAGCTTGGATATTCTCCAATGGACCACAATATGTTTACGGACTGGGCCCTGACACAAATCTAAGTTTAGGAGGAAGCATTATTCTTAGCAGTGTTAATTTTAATGGAGGTCCCAACACCAGCTATCATTGGTCTACAGGAAGTACATCAGCCGATATTTCAGTAAACCAAACAGGCTGGTATTATATTACCGTGGACTATGCCGGCAATTGTACTGTTTACGACTCTATTTATGTGGGCTGCAATATCAATTTAAATTATATTATTACTGACAACCAATGTTTTAACGATAGTAGTGGGAGCATTCAAATAATAAATACTGACACTGTTTACTCCTACATTTACCAATGGTCAAATCAACAAACAGGACAAATTATTACTAATTTAACCGCCGGAAACTACACCCTTACCGTAAGCGCCGACAGTGGGTTATGTCAAATCCAAGACACCATAAGCATAAGCCAACCGCCCCCAATTATTATCGATTATAAAGATACCGCATTTTGCATTGGCGACAGTGTAGAAATTAATTTGGGAAATTATTTAGCTTATCGTTGGAACGACCACTACAATTTGTCACAGCGGTGGGTAAGTATGCCCATTATATTTATTGTACAAGTCAAAGACAGCTCTAATTGTTGGTCGGTAAAAGACACCATAACAGTCAGGCAAGACCTGCCTCCACTTATCACACTTCATCCTGACACCACCATCTGTATTGGCGGGAACGTATTGCTAAATGCAGGAAGTGGTTATGAAGCTTATCTATGGAATACCAATGCAACGGACAGCAGTATTACCGTTTACAGGCCGGGAACCTATTGGGTTAGAGTAAAAGAAAAAAATTGTTATTCCTACGACACTACTCATATCCTCAACTGCAAGTCTAAATTTAAAGTCCCCAATGTATTTACACCAAATGGGGATGGCTATAATGATGTATTTGAAATAGAATACCAAAATATTGAAACTTTTGAAATTAGGATATATAATCGTTGGGGGATGCTTATTTATCATAGTACTAATTTAGATAATCCTTGGGATGGGAGTATCAATGGTGAAAAAGCAGCAGAAGGAGTTTATTTTTGGGAAATTAACTATACTGTATTTGGAGAAACAGATAATAATCCCAGCATCTACCTCAAAGGAACGGTAAGTTTATATAGAAATTAAAACTCCAATATGGAATGCTATAATTCACAAGAGCGGGATAACTATTCGGGCACATAGGCATAAGATTGCTCCGTATTGATTGTTATAAATGCAATCACTAGAGAGCAATACGATTTATTCGTTATAGTAGAGAAGTAAACCCCTGTAAGTATTACTGAACTCGTTAGTAATATAATATCAATATTTCCAAATCCAACCAATAATATACTATTTATTAGAAAAGAGAACAGAAAAGGGTGTATTTATAAAGAAACTATTGATTGAATAGAAACAAGTAGGTTCGGTATCAAAGGCTCATACGTAATGTGGGGTTTATCGTAAATTGAAAAAGATAAAAAATTTAGGGACTACATAATGGTTAAATTGAATTGATTATCCTCTATAAATCAATTCTTTAGCCTAGAAGCAAGATTAATTGATACTGGGTTACCTCTTTGTATTATTATCAAACCCTACTGACAACAACAGTAAAATACCGTACAGCACAATACTGCCGCTGTGAATTTAGACAAAATATTAGCTTATGCATCAGCCGTTACCCAAGCGATAATAGTACTTTAAAGACACATTAATTAATGATATTTCGTGAATTAAATTATGTATCTTTGCTATTAGTAATCATGGTTGTGGGTATTTATAAATATAATTTCCTTTTTGTATAGATTATTAAATGGCAGATGAAGAAAATATTAGTTGTTTATTACACCCAATCGGGTCAGTTAAAGACAATTGTCGATAAGATATTAAGTCCATTATCTCAAAATAATACTTACACTATTGACTACTTTAAGATAGAACCTATTGATGACTTTCCGTTTCCTTGGACAAATGATACATTTTACGATTGCATGCCTGAATCTGTTGAAGGCATTACCATTCCTGTAAAAGCTTTCGATAAACAAGACGATTACGATTTAGTAATCTTAGCATATCAAGTATGGTTTCTCTCATTATCAATTCCATTTTGGAGTATGCTCCAGGACAAAAAATTAAAAGCACTACTTAATCACAACAACGTTATCACCATTCTTGGCATACGTAATATGTGGGTAAATGCACAAAAACGACTCCTTAATTATTTCAAAGAAAACAATGTAAATCATGTGGGTAATTTAGTTTTTACCGATCCTAATTCCAATATTATCAGCGTAATAACCGTATTGAAATTTTTAACTACGGGGAAGAAAAAACCTTATAAAAACCTCCCTCCCTATGGCATAACAAAACAGAAGTTGGAAACACTCACTAAATTTGGGGAGCTTATGGAATTATCTCTTAATACTAATAACTGGTCCGGATTTCAAGAAGGAGTAGTAAAAAATAAAGGAGTAAGCCTTAAATTTTCAATAAAGACTACCGAAATGGCTGCAGGAAGAATCTTTAAGTTATGGGCGGCTTTTATCCGAAAAAAAGGAGGCCCGGGAAATCCGGACAGAAGAGTCCGATTAAAAATTTACGAATACTACCTACTCTTTCTTATTTTCTTTATAAGTCCAATATCATCTTCTATTTTCAGCCTGGTAGGCATTATTTTTTATCCCCTTGCCAAAAAAGATATGAATCGAATACTTCTAATGCAGCAAAAATAAATTTACTATTAATAACAACAATATCACACTACTAAAGTAAACAATATGAATACAGTATATATCAATAAGATGAGCCGGTTTCTTCCAAACAAAGCCATACCTTCTGATGAAATGGAAGATTATTTAGGTTATATAAAAGGGACTAAGTCAAAAGCCAAAGGCATTATTTTACGAAACAATGGAATTAAAACACGATATTATGCTTTAGATAAAGAAGGCAACTATACCCATACCAATTCGGAGCTTGTTTTTGAAGCCATTAAGAAAATTGAGAAAAATGGTTTTGATTTAAATACACTGGAGTTGCTGGCAGTGGGCACAACATCTCCCGACCAGCTACTACCCTCACATGCTTCCATGGTACAAGGATTATTAAAAAACAGGCCCATGGAAGTAATTAGTCCTGAAGGCTCATGCAACTCAGGAATGTTAGCTTTGAAATACGCCTATATGTCGATACAAACCAGCAACAGCCGAAACGCTATTGCTGGCGGTTCTGAATTATTATCCACATGGCTACAAGCCTCTAATTTTGAAGAAGAAGCAGAGAAACTACTCTTACTAAGAAAGCAACCCACCATTCAATTTGAGCGTGAATTTCTACGCTGGATGTTAAGTGACGGTGCCGCTGTAGCCCTTTTAGAGGATAAACCCAATACCGAAGGGCTGTCCTACCGTATCGACTTTATTGATATCTTAAGTTACTCCAATGAGTTGCCTACCTGTATGTATGCCGGAGGTGAACGTACTGACGACGGACAACTTATCCCATGGCGAGCCTATTCGCAAGAAGAATTAATGGCAAAATCAATTTTATCAATCCGTCAAGACACCAAATTATTGGGCGGTAATATTGTAGAAACAGGCGCAAAGGGAATAAAGAGAGTTTGTGACAAATACAATTTTACCACCGATGAAATTGATTATTTCCTCCCTCATATGTCTTCCGAATATTTCAGATACAAAATAGAAGAAGAAGCCGAAAAAGCCGGCTGTCCGTTACCCCAAAGTAAATGGTTTACTAATCTAAGTAAATTTGGCAATGTTGGAGCAGCATCGGCCTACCTAATGATGGAAGAACTTTTTAATTCGGGACTATTAAAGAGAGGCAACCAAATATTAGTAATGAGTCCGGAGAGTGCTCGTTTTTCCTATACTTATATCAAAATGACCGTAGTATAGGTGATTTTATTACAATAACCTTAGTCGGAAAAGAGATTATGAAAGTTGAAGACATGCCCAAAGACGATGCCAATGCTTTGGAAGGGAAAACCAGTTTTATCCAATATGCAGTGGATAAAGACGGCAATTATGTACAAGAAAAAAGCCCCGGCTTTGAGCCTCAGAATATTGCATTGGCACAAGCATGGGACGAAGTAAAAGAGCGTACGGCATCGGCTCTTGAAGAAGTAATTCACGGTGATAAAAGTCCAATTTATTTTTTCATGTGTAAAGAAATGATGGATGTAAAAATATTGGCAGAATATATGAGACTTCCACGGTGGAGAGTAAAAAGGCATCTTAAAGAATCAAATTTCTCAAAAATAGATTCCAAAATACTACAAGAATATGCCAAAGTTCTCAGTATAGACAGTAATGATTTATTAAGTTTTGAAGCGAGTAAATGGAGATAGAGACTATAGATTTTAAGCATTCAATGGCGGCACATTGCGAGAATGGAGTAACGTCAAATTTATTACGATATTATGGCATAGAACTAAGTGAGCCGATGATTTTCGGCCTTGGTTCAGGATTATTTTTCACCTACCTGCCATTTTTAAAATTAAATGGCGCCCCTGTAAGCTCCTTCCGCCCCATGCCGGGAAGAATTTTTCACCGTATCAATAAAGTGCTGGGGATAAAGATGAGAGTTTCCAGATTCCGGTCTTCACCACAAAAAGCCATGCAAGCACTTGACAGCTTACTGGCACAAAAAACTCCTGTAGGTATGGTTGTAGGCGTATATCATTTAAGCTATTTCCCTGCTCCATTACGATTTCATTTTAATGCGCATAATATTGTAGCTTATGGGAAAAAGAATGGCCAATATCTTATTTCAGACCCAATAATGGAAAATCCTGAATGGCTGTCAGAAGAGGACCTGAAGAGAGTACGCTATGCCAAAGGTACTTATAAGCCCAAAGGAAAAATGTACTCTATAGAAAGTGTCTCTCAGGAATACAATTTACCCCAAGCCATTAAGCGATCTATAAAATATACCGCCATGATGATGGTTAAAGCTCCCGGGCCTGTAATTGGCTACCGGGGAATACGCTTATTGGCAAAAAGCATTGAAAAATGGCCACAAAAATATGATTCGAAAAAAGCATCTCGATACCTGGGCTCCGTAATTCGTATGCAAGAAGAAATAGGTACAGGTGGAGCCGGATTCCGTTTTTTATATGCCGCTTTCTTACAAGAATCATCAAAACTATTACACTCTGATAAGTTAGCGACCTTAAGTAACGAAATGACTGAAATTGGAGATTTATGGCGTACTTTTGCCGTGAATGCCGGTAGAGTAGTTAAAAACAGAACTTCGAATGGGGAATCATACCACTCCATTTCCGAAGAACTAAAAGAAATTGCGTTGAGAGAAAAAGATTTCTTTACGCAGCTCTATCAATTAAAACTTTAAATATGCTTTTGGAAGCTAAAGATATTGTAAAAGAATATAAATCGACCAACACCAAAGCCTTAGACCACGTAAGCATAGGCATTGAAAAAGGAGAAATCCTTGGCTTATTGGGGCCCAATGGTGCCGGCAAATCGAGCCTTATAAATATTATTGCAGGACTTCTAACAGCCAATAGTGGTGACTTATTCTGGGAGAAAAAAAAGATTATTAATCATAAGTTATTGAGTTATAAAATTGGCCTTGTACCACAAGATATTGCACTATATCCCAAACTTAGCGCTTATGAAAACCTAAATTTTATTGCCACCCAATATCAAATAAAAAGAAAAGAAAGAAAACTTCGCATAAACCATTTATTGCAATCCCTCGGTCTGTATAAGCAACGAAATAAATTGATAAGTGAATTTTCTGGTGGAATGAAAAGACGAATAAATCTTATTGCAGGATTAATTCAACAACCCGAATTGCTGATTATGGATGAGCCAACTGTAGGTATCGATATTCAAAGCAAGCAGGCAATACAGCACTATTTAATTGAATTGAATAAGGAAGGAGTAAGTATGCTCTACACCTCGCACATGCTGGAAGAAGCACAAAATATATGTCATCGAGTAGCCATTATGGACCAAGGCAGAATTATTGTTACGGCAAGTCCGGAAGAACTTATTAAGCATAATCCGGAGGCAATAAATTTGGAGGATGTGTTTATTCAATTAACAGGAAAGGAGTTGAGAGATTGATGATTGCATTTATTGGAAATATAAAAAAAGAGGCTCTTCTTTTGCTACGTGACAAAGCGGGCTTAAGTTTCTTATTTGTAATGCCCATCGTCCTGGTAGTATTAATGACGCTTCTTCAAGATAAAACCATAAAAAAATTACAAGTTGAACAAATGGATATAGCTGTGGTAAATCTTGATAATGGCATTGTAGGCAAGTCTATTCTCAAAGGGCTTAGAAAAATGAAGATTTTTCATATACACCAACAATATCATGGCGACAGTTTAACACTAGCACTCGCACAGGAAGCAGTTGCGAAGGGTGATTTTCAAGTAGGAATACTTATTCCTCCCAAGAGTAGCATTTATACTCGGCGTATAATAAGTAACGAAGTAAGAAAGCAACTTCCAACTATAGGGACACAAATAATACCTGACTCGCTGCTTCCGATGGTGGACATACAACTATTTTTCGACCCCATAATAAAAGGGAGTCTTCGCAAAGCACTCCATTCATCTTTGGAACAATTAATGGCCAACATACGCACTATTATTGTTTTTAAAAGCTATACAACTACACTGCAAAAGATTACAGGAAAATCCAATGTAGGAAAATTTCCCCTTGATAGATTTAGTCTAAGTGAATCTGAAGATTTAGGCGATAAAAGTCTAAAAATCCCCTCCTCAACGCAACATAATGTACCTGCTTGGACCGTATTTGCCATATTTTTTATGGTAATACCTTTGGCAACACAAATTATCACCGAAAGAGAAGAAGGAAGTCTCATGCGGCTTAAGATATCACCCACACCCTATTCTATTCCTTTAATAGCCAGAATCTGCATATACTCATTTTTGGCTGTTATTCAGGCTATTACACTTTTATTAATAGGTAAATATTTATTGCCATTAATGGGAATGCAAGCCTTTGATATCCATGGCAACTACATAAGTTTCCTTATTTTAACCTTATTTATCGGCTTAGCAGCAGCAGCTTTTGGCATTGCTGTAGGCAATATTGCAAAAACTCATCATCAAGCTTCGGTATTTGGAAGTATTTCAGTAGTTTTGCTGGCTGCCATTGGAGGAATTTGGGTGCCAACATATATGATGCCTGATTCCTTGCTTAAAATAGCCCAGTGGTCTCCTCTAAATTGGTCCTTACAAGGCTATTATGACATTGTATTAAAGGCAGATACGATAAATCAATTGGGAGGGATAATATTAAAATTAGGATTATTTTTTGTGCTTAACTTAGGCATAGCTGTAATTTATGGTAAACGTAAAAACACGTAGAATGAATCGATTGGAAGAAGAATTAAAATTACAAATTATTGAGCAACTAAATATGGAAGATATTGAGCCCGATGATATCAATATTGAAGACCCACTATTTAACGAAGGTTTAGGACTAGACTCCATAGATGCCTTGGAGTTGATAGTATTGCTAGAAAAAGAATATGGAATTAAAGTAGGAGACTCAAGAAAAGGAAAAGATATCTTATTTTCTATTAAGTCGATGGCTGATTACATTAGAGCCAATAAAGCAGCATAAATTAGAACAACGCATAGCTATGAGAGTTTTTGTAACGGGAATGGGCGTAATATCATCCATAGGAGTCAATGTAAACGAAAACCTCAAGGCTTTACAGCAAGGTAGAACCGGTATTAAGCCCATTAGCGGGCTCGACACTATTCATCGTGGAAAGTGGCCTGCAGCAGAGATTGATTTAACAAATACTCAACTTCTTAATTTGATTCCCAATTTCAATCAAGGAACTCGATATACAAGGGGACAACTCCTCACAATAATTGCTGCCAACGAAGCCATTGCTGAGGCAAAACTAAGCATTGAGGAGCAGAAAGATATGGCCATCGTGGGTGGGAATACCGTTGGAGGAATAGATATTACGGAAGTAAATTACCGTGATTATCAAACTACAGATCCCTACTATTTTAATCAAGCTCATCCGGGAGGAGAAACCACACGCCAACTTGCCGACTACCTTCACACCTCCGCTTTTACTTCCACCATTAATACAGCCTGCTCATCCTCAGCTAATGCTATTATTCTTGGAACGCGACTTATCAAAAATGGAAGAGCAAAGCGCGTATTAGTAGGAGGCAGCGATCCTTTAACCAAATTCTCTTTGAATGGCTTTGCCAGTTTAATGATTTATGACGAGGAGAGTTGTAAACCTTTCGATGCTCGGCATCAGGGTCTAAATTTGGGAGAAGGAGGTGCTTTTCTGGTGTTAGAATCAGAGGATGTTTTGGGAAAGAAAGATATATACGCAGAAGTATTGGGCTATGCCAACCGCAATGACGCCTTTCATTCTTCTGCCTCATCGCCCAATGGTGAAGGGGCTTATGCTACAATAAAACAAGCCTTGAAAGAAGCAGCACTAATGCCGGAACAAATTTCTTTCGTCCATGCCCATGGAACAGCAACGCCCAATAATGACACCTCAGAAGGAGAAGCCTTAAAACGTATTTTTAAAACTAATATTCCTCCTTTTGCCTCCTCAAAATCTTATGTAGGACATACTTTAGGAGCTGCAGGAGCACTTAATGCTATCTATGCTATTTTGGCTATGAAATATTCTTTTCTGTTTCCCAATCTCAACTTCAAGGAAGCCATGGATGAACAATTGATACCAATACTAAAAGTGAAAAAAAAAATTAATCTATCCTATGTCCTAAGCAATGCTTTTGGATTTGGAGGCAACAATACCAGTATCGTTTTTGGCAAAGTAAATAAAGGAGGTGATAATGAATAAACCTATTTACGTAAATGGCATTCATAGTATATCACCACAAGCGAGTTTCAATAATCTGTTTTTTGATAGCGCAGTAGAGCCTACACCACGGAAATACTTCCAGATTATTGCACCAAAATACAGAGATTATATTCCGGCAAAGCAATTGCGCCGTATGGCAAAGCAAATGAAACTTGGCCTTATTGGCGCACAGAAAGCAATAGAAGATGCCAATAGCAACTCCGTTGACGCAATAATTGTTGGCACCGGAAACGGAAATATAAGTGACACCCAAAAATTTCTCAATAGTATTATTGATAATAAAGAAAGAATGCTAATTCCCACTTCTTTTGTGCAATCTACCAATAATATTGTCGCCGGAAGCATAGCCTTAATGCTTAAAAACAAACAATATAATACCACCTACACACATCATAGCGCTGCTTTTGAAATAAGCCTTATCGATGCTATTATGCTATTTGCAGAAGACAAAGCAAAAACCATTCTCGTTGGTGGGATTGATGAAATAACAGAAGAAACCTACGAACATAAATCACAAGGAGATTTGTGGACAAAAGAAGCTCTAAATCCATTTGCAATAAAAGAGAACAATTATATTCAGGGTGCAATTATGGGAGAAAGTTCAAGCTTCTTTATCTTATCGAGTCAACGTACAGAGCATTCGTATGCACAACTACTTGATGTAAAAGTCATCCATACCTCTTTTGAATCCCTTGATAAAATTTTATTGGATTTTCTTCTACAAAACAATATCAGTCGCTCGCAAATTAATTTACTCATTGCCGGCTTTAATGGAGTAGAAAGCTACGATAAACCGCAGCAAAAATTCTTACAAAATAATTTTAAAAATACCCCTATTGCTTTCTACAAACACTATGTGGGAGAACACCCAAGTGCTTCTGCCTTTGGTTTTTGGATGGCAAATCAAATTCTTAGCTCAAGAAAAATCGATGCAAACATTTGGTATACTAAACAAAGCATTAAGCTAAATGATATTGAGTACGTCCTTCTTTTTCAACAAGCCTACCTTTCTGAAAAAGACTTTGCTCTTATATTATTAAAAAAAACCTAGATATTATTACCTCTTCATAGCAAGATAATTATTTTCAACAACCCTCTTAAGTGATACCAAGCATCAAATAATCTCTATTGGACCATCATAGGTCGTATAAATTCTCACTTATTGTATTTTACTTTATATGTGAGTTGAATAAGCGTCAACTCTTTTTCTTCAACGGCTGTATTAAAATGAGTACCAAGGAATAAACTAAGACAATACTTGTCAGTAAACTTATTGGGGGGAGACCACCATACCAATGGTCAAAATTAAACCAACCGGAATAGTCAAGCGCCACATTATGAGCAATGACAAATAGCAGGAAGAAGACAGAATTCCAACGTTTCGATATTTCAATAAATTGTTTAGCGATAGCATTAAAAAAGAAAAGGCCTGCAATACTACCAAAACTCACCACGGAAATTCCCCAGACATTAAGCATATTATCGGAGTCGAAAAATTGAGGGTAAAACCCCGGAGACAAAGAATATAGACTAATGCCAATATGTAGTACTACCAGAATATCAACCAAATAACGATACAGTTTATACTTGGTTTGAATCATAAAAGGAATAAGTAGTACCGCTGAAAAGATAAATGTTTTGTTTAAAATAAACACAACATTATTATC
>Ga0256831_1000994_pt1 | contig 15043 bp, 11 predicted proteins | sample 132544metaG_FD_189087 | JGI IMG/M metagenome (GOLD analysis project Ga0256831, IMG submission 189087) | Hydrothermal vent microbial communities from Lau Basin, Pacific Ocean - 132-544 | ecosystem: Environmental > Aquatic > Marine > Hydrothermal vents | place: Pacific Ocean: Lau Basin | collected...
ATGCCTGAACGGCTCTACCAGTTCATCGTAATCTTGTGCAAGAACACGGTTCTTTATTAAAAGATTGGTTTGCTCCCCAACATGCCCGCTCAGTATTAATTGATTTTGTGGAATAGTCTGTAATTGGCATGAGACTGTTTGAGCATCAACAATTGCGGTAGCAAAACAGATGAAAAACATAAAAGCTGTTGCATTAAAAATCTTCATAATAAACTCATTTAAATTAAAATATTTACAAATTTCTTATTCCACTAAGCACCAAGTATTAAACAGCGAATTTTCATCCCATGTATTACCGGCTGAAGAGAAGTCGCAGAAACGCAATGTCTGTTTATCTCCAATACTAAGTTCGTATAATTTCCACATCGAGCCGGGAGGTTTTATAGCTTTAATCGAAACTACATCTTTGTTTGTCGGTTTGGTCACCGAGGAAAAAATATTATTTTTTGTAATACGAATATCGCGGGATAGCGCAAGTGGACCATAAAAAAAAGTTATTGCTTTTTGTTGGGGCAATGCGTCCGTTTTATTCAGAACAAATGAATTACCATACCTCTCATTTAGTACTTGATTGGTTGATGCGAAATATTTTATATTCGCCCAAACATTATTATAAAAATCGATATTATGAAATTGTGAGTCGAAGAGTGCGGGATTAAATGTTTCCCATCGAGGTTGAATATCAAAAGAGACTTCAATTTCATCTCCATTTTTCCACTCTCGGCCAATATTCATGTAATTGTTTTCTATTTTTCCGGAGACTTGTTCACCATTAATTTTTATTGTTGTTTCGTTGCTCCATAATGGCATTCGAATTTTCAAATAAAAATAAACAGGATTATTAGATGCTACTGTTATTTTAACTTTTGAGTCGTCGAGAAAATCACCAGTAGTTTTAAAAATAACTTTTTCGTTATTAACATTAATAAATCCCTCTCCTGCATTAAACAACGACAGATATATTTCATTTTCACTTTTTTTCATCAATACAATTCTGGCTGCCTGAAACAACCCCCGAGGTAAATTATCAGTACAACATTGATGATGCATTAGAAAATGATTGGTTGCAGGCACATGAATATGCGAAGTTCTTAGTCGACGCAGTCCCCAATTCCCATCTTTGTTAAAAGCGCACAAAAGTGAATTGTACAACGATCGTTCTGTCTCTTCAATGTATTTATTATCGCCGGTAAGTGAAAAGAGTTGGTACGAAAGCCGGTTCCAGTAAACAACATCACAAATTTCCGAAACAGTATTTATCAAACCTGCCGAGCCAACAAATTTATCGTTAAAACTTACACTGCCAACGGGAGTACGCTCGTATTTTACAAGGGCTTTATGAATGTTTTTGGCAGCGATAAAATAGTTTTTGTTTCCGGTTACTTTGTATAATTCGGCAAGTCCTTCAACACATGAAGTAAACTCATATCCTTTTGCCCATTTATACGAATCGACTTTTAAGAACCAGGTATTAACAGGATTACCTTTTAACCCTTTTATTAAAATATCAGGTAATCCTTCGGGGTGTTCCGACCACTGTTTTACAATGTATTTTGCATAATCAAGATATTTCTCTTCGCCTGTTGCAATATAAAGTTTTACAATGGGATAAAGAATTGATGTGCTTGGCATTCCATAAAAATTACCCGTTTCGATTATATTAACTTTACCCGGACCAACCTCCGAAATAAGATGGTCGGTAAACTTAACAGCGGCAATTAAGATTTCTTTATCATTTAATAAATTGTATGCTTCAAGGAGACCCCACAGAGTATATTTCTGCGACCACACATTCCAATTATCACCAACTACAAATTCGGAATGTTTATACGTACCCAGATACCCATTTTCATCCTGATACTGCAAAAGTCCTTTTACTGCTAAAGCAATCCGACTTTTCAATTCTTCCGAATGGTAATATTTTGCCGCAGCAATGGCCGAAAGAATATATTTCCCCCAAAACTCACCACGCCACTGTCCATTTTTAGGATAGTTTTTATCATCCTCCTTCAGTTTAAAGGCTTCCTCAGTTTCAGGATATATTGCATCCCAGCTTTTTTTATCAAGGATTCTGTGAAATGCAATTGTATCGATATAATTACCCAGATGGCCTTTAAAATGCCATTCCCCGGAGGTCAGCTCAGGCTTAGAAATTGCTGATTCATTATGAATAGAACATCCTGGAAAACTAAAAATCCCAAAGAGAAATAATAAAGCCATATATTTCATCTTCAACTCAGTAGTATTCATAGCATTCGTTTTATATTTACAGTTTGTCTCCCTATTATTTTATTGAAGTTGTTTAAAGTCAAAATGAAAATCTGCCCCCGATGTACATCGGGATTAATTCTCCGAAGGAGTCCTTCGGACTATTGGACTTCTGCTATTTTTTTCTGAATAGTTAAAGCTATTCAGAAAAAACCGAGCTTTGCCAATAAAACCAATATGTCGCCCTCGAAAATCCTCTTTAACTTTAAACAACTTCATTGTAACAATAAATTTCGTGTCTATTATTTTGCTAATTTTTTAATTTCTTTTTCAGTTAAAGTTTTGTCAAAAACAGCTAAACCACCAATAAGTCCTTTGAAGAAGTTTCCCATCCCATTTTTTAATAACACAGCTCCAACAGTAAAATCCGCCCCATTATTCCCCATTCCATCGGGAAAATAATATGGATTTTTACATTGAATCAGACCTTGTGGATATCCCTCAAATCCTTTTGTATCGTTTATCAATTCGGGTTTACGTGATTTAAACTTCCCATTCAAATATGATTTTATATATTGCCCGTCGTACGTAAAAGCCACAAGACACCATTTATTTTTTGGAACTTTCTGCTTACTGGCTGAATAATCCATAGAATAAGGGAATGGGGGTGTTGGTTTACCAGTTTTTGAAATATGACCGCAGACTTGGTCTGCACCATTGTAATGAGGCAAGGAGATAAATAATCCATATTGCCGTTTCCCTCCTTCCTCGTATTCATTCCACATCCCGCCTATAAAACCACCTCGATCTCCAGTCCATTTTACCCAAGCAATTACGGTCACTTCTTTTTGATCTCCGTAAATGTTTAATCTTCCTGTCATTGAATTTGGCAAACTAAGGTAATTTGATCCATCGAGTTTTATAGAATACCCTGAAACAGGCCCTTCATTTATTCTTTTGATTTTTCCATTACCTTCTTTCAATGGAAATACCCCCGTTCCAATCGCTACTCTTTCTTGCCCTGCCTGTTCATCGAACTTCCATAATGCTATAAATCCATTTGTTGATTCAATCCGGCTAATTAATTTATTGTTGGGAACGGACAATAGATCTTGTCCATTTATTGCTTGATTCAGGGATAATGATATGAACAAAGTCAAAAAAATATTTGCAATCATCTTATAAATCATAATATATTTTTCTTTTATTATTGCACTTAAAAATCCAAATTGATTTTTTTGAGCCGATTTAATTCTGGCAATAAGACAAAAGCTATTTAATCGTGGCCAATTTGGTTTAACTCCAATCAAAAATATTTTCCACCCTTTGTCTTTTGGGCATAAATGCCCATTGGTTTACATATTTTAAGCTAATAAAACGCACCTCGCCCATATACTCGTGGGTTGCTTTTCATATTTTCCTCCTTCCTTCGTTTTTTATGCCGCCTCGATGAGCCTGTCGAGCTCTTCCCAGTCGGCTTTGTAAAAATGCTGTTCATATAGTTTTATTTCCTTTTGATACCCGCTTTTGGTGATTTTTGCAGGAACCATTATAAACCAATCAATAAATACCAGATGTTCTTGCCGTTTAAACGTATCTTTCTTTTGACTCATCATCACCGAAATATTGTATGCAAAAACGCTTAGTTGCCAAAGGATGTCGTTTGCCCAAAACTCTCCATGCCACTGTCCATTTTTTGGATAATTCTTATAATCCTCCTTCAGTTTAAAGGATTCCTCAGTTTCAGGATATATAGCATACTAGCTTTTTTTATCAAGGATTCGATGAAATGCAATTGTATCCATATCACTGTATTTTATAATTTATTACAACGGTTATTCATACTTTTTCACAAGTTCTTCGAACCTCTTCTTTAATTTCTCTTTTGTGTTTGCGTATTTCTTATCTTCCGCCAAATTGTGTTTTTCTTTAGGATCGACACCGGTGTGGTACATCCACTCGTAACCCGGCTGTCTGTCAATAAAGCGTACATATTTCCAATCTTTAGTTACAATACCTTCAGAACGTGGCAGGGTTTTATATTTAAATGGATGTTCAAATAAAAAATCGTTACGCCAATCGCTCTTGTTCCTATACAAAATATCCCTAATATTTTCTCCTTGCATTGTCTTTGGAATTTGTATTCCTGCATAATTCAGAATTGTAGGGGCAACATCAATGTTTAAAACCATTTGATTGTTTGTTAGACCTCTTTGTTTTTGTGGCACACGTGGATCGAAAATAATAAGCGGAACCCGTATCGACTCTTCGTGTATATACCACTTGCCTGCCATTCCATGTTCGGCAAGATAAAAACCATTGTCGCCCATTAAAATAATTATTGTATTCTTCTCTTGTCCGTTCTTTTTTAACCACTCCCTAATTCGTTTTATCTGAACATTTACACCGTAAATTAGTCGGTAGTATCCTTTTAAAGAGTTTTGATATTTTTCCGGAGTATCAAACCGAATGTGCCAACGAATGCGTGCTTCATTGTTCTTTCTGAAAAATGGAGGAAACTCATGCCAGTACAAAGAGTCTCCTGTTTCGGGGTAAGGAAAGATATAATTTTTGTATAAATCAACATAAGTTGAATCGAACAGAAACTGATTTTCACTCCCATCCTGACAGTGCGGTGCCTTAAAACTGAGAGAGAGGCAAAATGGCTGTTTCTTTGATGTCCCATTTAAAAATTCAACCGCTCTATTGCCCAGTAACTTTGTTAAGTGCAGAGGATTTCCTGCACTATCGGTATGCCAATAATACCCCTGTCCTTTAAAACATCCCCAATAATCATATTTATCTTTTGGAAAATCTTTCTCTAATCCAACTCCATATTTCCCGATAAACCCAATTCTATATCCTGCTTTTTTCAATAACATTGGGTAAGTATATTGATAAGCACTATCGGAAAAATGAGTTGAAAAGTTATCAATTTTATGTCTTCTTGCGTATTGCCCACTTAAAATACTTGCCCGGCTTATTGCACAAATAGGAGTTGTTACGAAAGCTTGAGTAAATTTAACTCCCTCCTCTGCAAGTTTGTCCATTTCGGGTGTTAAGATATCTTTATTCCCCATACATCCCATAGCATCCCAACGTTGGTCGTCGGTAAGAATAAAGATAATATTTGGTCGTACTTCCTCTTTCCTTTTGCAGCCGTTAAATAAAAAGATAATTACTACAAATCCCAATACTATATTTCGCAAATTAATAACCATTTCTTACTTGTTTAAAAATGAATTTATTATTATTTCTAACCTATTTACTCCTTTATTAATCCAATTTCGTTAAAACAGAGGTCGATCGTTTCTCCTTTTACATACCCTGCACATTCTCCCGCGACACCATTTATTGTTGTGTCTATCGATGGAGAAAAGTAGGACGAACGATTAAATTAATCAACTTCCGTTTTAAAAAATCCAAACTACCGCACCTCAAACGGGTATTTAAATTCGTACCTCCCCGAGCCAATTTTTAGTGTTAAATTATTATCGTTTTGGGTAGCTTTTGATTTTAACTCATCGCTTATTTTTTCTGAATTAATTTCTAAACTCCCCACATACGCATCGGGCAAGATTACGGTTGCCGTAGTATTTGCGGGCACCTCGACAGTATAAACAAACTCACCGTTATTATCTATTTTCCATGCCGATTTTATTTTGCCATACATCGATTGAAAAGTTGCAGAAACGCTGTCGAGTCCTCCACCCGAATGTGGGTTCAGCAAAATATGTTTATAACCCGGGTTCTCGATATCGATATTAATTCCGGCCACGTAACTATAAAGCCACTCGCCAATTGCGCCGTAAGCGTAATGGTTAAAGCTGTTCATTCCAACTGCCTGAAAAGTCCCGTCGGGTTTTTGTCCGTCCCAGCGCTCCCAAATAGTTGTAGCCCTTTGAGTTACCGGGTACAACCACGAAGGATACTCTTTACGGTTTAACAGCATAAAAGCCAAGTCATCGCGACCAACAGCCGAAAGCGTTTTGCACAGCAGTGGAGTTCCCAAGAATCCGGTTGTCAGGTGTTTAAATTTTGTAACATCGTCGGTAAAATATTTTGCGGCTTTCTCAACCAAATTGTCGGGAAGCAACCCAAATGCCAGTACCAGTGCATAAGCGGTTTGCGTGTTCGAAACCAAACGGCCGTTCGATGTTACAAACTCATCGACAAAAGCATCTTTCACTTTTTTTGCTAACTCCTTGTATTTAATTGCATCTTGCTGTTTGCCTATAATTGCTGCAATTTTACTTGTAAGATTTGTAGTGTAATAAAAATATGCGGTTGCAATTAAATCTTTATCGGTGGTTGCACCCGGATAATCGGAACGTGTTGAAGCAAAAGCCAGCCAGTCGCCAAAATGTGGGTCGCCTGTCCAGAGGTAATCATTACCGGCACGGTTGGCCATGTACCCCACCCATTTTGTTATTGCCGGATAACTTGTTTTTAGAATTCGTTTATCGCCGTAAACACGGTAAACCGACCACGGAATAATGGCAACAACGTCGGCCCAACCGGTTGCTCCTCCATTGCCATCTAACACATCGGGAATTACATGCGGAATTTTCCCGTTTGGCAACTGGTCGGCCTCAATATCTTTCATCCACTTTGTATAAAAAGCTGCCACATCGAAATTGTATGCTGCAGTCACACTAAAAACCTGAGCATCGCCGGTCCACCCAAGACGCTCGTCGCGCTGTGGACAGTCGGTCGGAACATCGAGAAAATTCCCTTTTTGTCCCCACTGAATATTATGCTGCAATTGATTAATTAACGGTTCGGAGCAACTGAAAGTGCCTGTGGGTTTCATATCCGAATGGATAACAACACCCGTAATATCGTCTAAATTGGGTGCTGTTTTAAGGCCTTCGAACAGTACAAACCGAAAACCATGAAAAGTAAAATGAGGTTCGAAAACAACTTCTTTATTGTCTTTAAACGTATAGGTTTCGGTTGCTTTTGCCGAGCGTAAATTGGCCGTATAAAAGTTCCCCTCTCTGTCGAGGACTTCTGCAAACTTTATTTTTACAACTTTGCCCTTTTCCCCTTTTAGTTTTACGCGAAGCCAACCCACCATATTTTGTCCCATATCGAAAACCATTTCGCCTTTGGGTGTAGTAATCTGTTTTATTGGTTTTATCTGTTCAATTGCTTTTACCTTATCGCCCATAGAAGCAACTAACAGCTGTTTCGAATGATTTAGAATTTTAACTTTTTCCCATTCCTCATCGTTAAACCCGGGATTATTCCATCCTTCCTTTTCGAGGCGTGCATCGTACACCTCTCCATTATAAATATCCGATTCAAGAATTGGACCGGTGCTGCTTTTCCAGTTTTTATCGGTAATAATTGTTTCCGTGCTTCCATCTACATAATCAATTTTCAGTTGCATTAACAGTGCCGTTTTGTTGCCATAATAAGCATGCTGCCCTCCGAATCCAATATGTCCCCGGTACCAACCATCGCCAACAACGGCCCCCAGAACATTCTCTTTTTTTAACATCGACGTTACATCGTAAACCTGATATTGAAGTCGTTTATTATAGCTGGTCCAGCCGGGAGTAAACAACTGGTCGCTCACTTTTTGTCCATTGATATAAGCAAAATAGAGCCCCAGCGAAGTTGCATATAATCTTGCTGATTTAATTTTTTTTGAAGTGCTAAATTGTTTTCTGAAATATTGAGCCGGTTTCGAATCTTTCTTCTCTTTCTCTTTTGGCATCGTAATCCATTCGGCTGTCCAAAGCCGGGGCTCTAAAATTCCCATTTCCCAAAAAGCAGGCTCGCTCCAGCTGCTTGCCTTTCCGGTTTTATTGTCCCAAACCCGAACCTGCCAATACACACGCTGCATCGATTTTAATGCCGGTCCTTCGTAAACAACATTTACCGATTTATTGCTCTCTGTTTTCCCCGAATTCCAAATTTGCTTACTCTTTCTCGATAATTCGGAAACAGAACCGGCAACTCTCAACTCGTACGCTGTTTGCATCACATTTTCTTCGTTGGACAACAATTGCCAACTTAAACGTGGTTTTTGCACATCGATACCAATTGGATTTACATGGTACTCAGTAACCAATTTAACAACTTGCGTTTTTGCAAATGTATTGGTAGAGAATGCACTAAAAAGAAATGCCAGTGCAACAATTTGAAGTTTGAACTTTAAACGATTCATAATATTTGGTTTTAAGTTTATTCCATGTAAAATACCTCTTCCAACTCTTCGGTAACAGGAGAATTGTCGGGGTTTGTTTCCATAATATCGGCCATGTATTTCCACCATTTTTTCATTATCTCTTTTTCGCCGAGATGCTGAGAACCTGCCTTACCCGTTACTTTTTGAAAAGCAAAAAGGGTATCGGTTTCACCGTCATAAAAAATGGAGTACTCCGTTATTCCGGCCTCGTGCAAAAGCTTTTTTAACTCTGGCCAAATTTTGCCATGGCGTTTTTTGTACTCCTCTTTTTGTCCCGAATTGAGATGCATTTTAAATGCAATTCGTTTCATTTTACTCCTTTTAAATGAGTTTGATCTTTGAAATAAAAAACCTACATTGAATTACCAATACCTACCAAAACAACCGAGAACAAAATCACAGCTATTCCAACAGTAATTGTCCACCTTGTTTTTGCTGCAACCCCTTTCCATTCTTTCCTGTATATGCCCCACATATTTGCAGTAAGAATAATTGTTGACATATGTAAAATCCACGAGCTGGCACCATTTCCCAGTTTACTTTCGCCCATTCCGTAAAAGAAAAACTGCAAAAACCACATTGTTCCGGCCAGTGCCGAAAACAAAAGGTTCTTTGAAATTGGTGTCGATTTATTTACGAAATCGCCATACGATTTGTTCTTTAAACTGAGAATGGTTGTCCATATTAAATTTGTGGTTAGTCCGCCCCAAAGAATAACAACAAAAGTTACATTGTTTTGAAACAGGGGGTTAAATCCGGCTTCAACAGCAGCGTTGGCCATCGGTTTTCCTGCTTCGATACCAAAATTGAAAAATGAACTTAAAATTCCCGACAAAACTGCGATTATCAGACCTTTAACCAAACTAAATTCGGCAACACTCTTTTTCTGCTCCTCTTCCGAAAGCTCTTTCTCTTTCATCATTCCTGCCTTCCCCGAAAGTCCTATTCCAACAAGACAGACAAACACACCAAGTAACACAAGCTGTCCACCCGGAGTTGAGAGCATATCGGTAAACGAAACTTTGCCTGCAGTAGGAACAAAGCTATAATATACCGACGGGACAATGGCGCCAAAAGCAGCACAAAAACCAAGTACTACAGAATTTCCAAGCGACATACCTAGATACCTTACTCCCAGCCCGTACGACAAACCACCAACTCCCCAAAGCAATCCCATTAAAAATGTAAAAAACAGAATCTGACCCGAGCTTGCCGAAATAATCTGTACAAATCCGGGAATTGTTAAATAAGCTGCAATGGGAGGCACAATCAACCACGAGAAAAGTCCACCCACAATCCAGTAGCTCTCCCACGCCCAACCTTTTACTTTGTTAAACGGCATATAAAAACTTCCCGATGCAAATCCACCAATTGAGTGATAAAGAATTCCTAAAAGTACCTGCATAAATGTTTAATTAGAGTTGTTTGCTTTTTTTGATTTTTATTACTTAGTTTAGAAAAACAAATATATACAAGCTTTTATGCGAAACCAATACATTAATTGGCACTTTATTTATACTTTTTGACACAATATGAATTCAAATTTTGTTAAATATCTTACTACAAGCGATGAGGACAGAAAATGGGGACTCTATTTAAATGTCTCGGGGTCGGTAAATATATTACCACACAATACATACCCATCGACAAACCACCCTTCGGAATATTTTTTCGACTGGAAAGAGGGACGTGTTTTAAACGAATTTCAAATTAATTACATTACCGAAGGTGAAGGAGTTTTAGAAAACCAGTTTGGAAAATTTTACCTGAAAAAAGGGTCGATATTTCTTACATTTCCAAAGGTGTGGCACAGATACAAACCGCTTGCTGAAACCGGTTGGACGGAAAACTTTATCGGGTTCGATGGAGCAATTGCACGAAATATTATAACCTCTCCCACATTTTCGCCAAAAATGCCGGTGTTTAATTTCGGAATAAAAGAGGAATTATTAGATACTTATCTAAAGATTTTCGATTTAATTAAAAAGGAAAAACCGGGGTTTCAGCAAATTGCATCGGGAATGATAATTAAACTGTTTGGCTATATTATTTCGTTTGAAAAGCAGAAAGGATTTTCGGGACGTAAAATTGAGCAGATAATTGAAACAATTCGATTCGAAATAAGAAAAAATCCGGAGCAGGAACTTAACCTTACAATGCTTGCAAAACAACACAACGTTAGTTATTCCTATTTCCGGAAAATGTTTAAGAAATACACCGGTGTTTCTCCGGGGCAATATCACCTGCAACTACGGATAATGCGGGCAAAAGAGCTACTTATCTCAACCGACAAAAGCATAAAGGAGATTAGCTACGAACTTGGATTTCAGTCTATTTTTTACTTTAGCAACCTGTTTAAACGCAAAACCGGAATCGCCCCTTCGAATTTTAAAAAGAAGAATTTAATGGAATAAACTCAACCAGAATCTTTGACAACTTAGTTTTAAATCATTAGTGTCCGTTTAAAATATGAGATTGCTTCGCAGGGCTACCAATGACAGATTTAGAAAAAGACCCTGATCCGTCAATCGACGGACAGGGTGACGCTCCTAATTTAGTGACATGGTTAATAAATGACGTCATGCTGAACTTGATTCAGCATCTCTGTCATCGTCTCATTGTGCCCATTCAAAAAAATGGGTGAACTCTCGCAATGACGCTCGATATATATTAATTGGACAAGGAACGAGGAAGAAGCAATCTTTCTAATTAACCCGGACAATAGTGTTTTAAGAATCATCTTCCTTAAGAAGTTATTTAAAGTTGAATCGATTATTTCAAAAAAACAACAAAAACTATCCATTAATTTTTTTATAAACCGTTTTAAGAAATCCGGCTTCGCTCTTTTTTGCTTCTGCTAGTAGTTCTTCGGCCTTTTCAATTGTAGAAGATAAAAACTCCGAATCGTCGAAACCGGCTGCATTTATTTTCACATTTAAATAAGCTCCTTCAACAGCAGTTCGTGCACACAGCGCGCCAACACCTGCATCCGACACCGAATTTGGATTCCCTATTTCGGCCATTGCCTGCATCACTTCCATCGAGTCGTGTGCTAACTGCATCACTTTTAGCGGAACCTCAATGGCATTTTTAGTGGCTGCACGAATGGCCTTTTTACGCTCTGCCTTCTCCTCGTCCGTCTGTTTTGGCAACCCGAAAGCAGCCATTATTTTATTAAATGCTTCGGTGTCTTCGTCAACGCAATTTAGCAACGCAGTATGATAATACTTCCCCTTTTCTGCCCAGTTGGAGAACTCTTCCCAACGGTCGTCCCAGCCGCGTTTATGTGCCGAAAGATTCGCCACCATTGTTCCGAGTGCAGCCCCCAACGAACCAACATATGCCGAAATTGAACCTCCTCCCGGAGCGGGCGATTCCGACGCTGTTTCATCTTTAAACCCGGCTAACGTGAGGTCGATTAATTTCTCGCCCCGATTTTCTTCAATCAAATATTCAATAATTTTCTTTTTCGGATCGAAAGGAGTTAGCTCGTTTAATCCCAATGACTTAATCGCTATTTCAATTATCTCCTCATCCGAAATTCCTGTTGAACGTTGCTGTTTGCGAAGGAAATATTTTCCGGCATCGAGCATGGCTTGTAACGGAATTAACCCGACCAATTCGGATCCGGTTACCCGAATTCCTCGTGCCCGTGCCTTTTCGGTAACCTCATCGAAAGCAACATGAACAGGAGTTACGGTAATATCGGTAAGATTTATTGAAATCTGTGCAATGCCGTACTCTTCGATATACCAGCCAATTGCCCGTGTTTTTTTCAATGTTCCGGGAATGCGAACCGGCTCGCCGTTTTTGTCTTTTACCACTTTCCCGGTTATTGGATTTCCCTCGCGTTTTACCCGGCCTGCCTCGCGCACATCGAATGCAATTGCATTGGCACGCCGTGTTGATGTTGTATTCAAATTAATGTTATAGGCAACCAGAAAGTTACGGGCGCCAATTGCTGTAGCCCCCGAACGGGCAACTTTATCGGTCCACTCTCCTGCTCCAAAATCGGGTTTCCACTCTTTTGTTGAGATGCGCTCTTTTAATGCTTCGTATTCGCCCGACCGGCAATTTGCCAAGCTCTGCCGTTGCGGAGCAAATGCTGCAAACTCATAACAAAACACGGGAATTCCCAACTCCTCACCCACTCGTTTTGCAAGTTTACGTGCATACTCAACCGTCTCTTCCATTGTTACATTGGCCACCGGTACCAGCGGACAAACATCGGTGGCACCAAAACGAGGATGCTCGCCCGAATGCCGGCTCATATCAATTATTTCAGCAGCTTTTTGTATTCCTCTGAAGGCCGCTTCAATTACATCGTCGGGAGAACCAACAAATGTAACAACTGTCCGGTTCGTTGCTTTACCCGGGTCAACATCCAGCAAACTCACCTCTTGCACCGATTCAATGGTATCGGTTATCGCTTTTATTTTTGCCAAATCTCTTCCCTCTGAGAAATTTGGAACGCATTCGATTATTTTCTTCATTCGTATATTCTTAATTAATTTTAACCATTAATTGTTTACAACTCATTCAAATAGCTTTTCGTCCCGATGGACTTCGGGATTGTATTCCATATTCGTAATTTCGCTTTCCTCAACTCCCGAAACCCTTAACAGATTCTGTATCATTTCAGCACAAACAGCAATCACATTTCACACAAACAAGTTTTGCAAAATAACAACTCAAACCATTTTTAAAAATGATTTAATCCCAATAAAACGAATTCAGAGATTTTGTATTTCACCGTTAATAATAACCGTTTCGATAAGATTTGCCCCATAAGAATAGGGAAGATATTCGATGCCGGGAATCTCGGATGTAATAAATACACTGGCAATTTTTCCGCGGGCAATACTTCCAAGTCTGTCGCTAATTCCCATTGCATATGCGGTATTTATGGTTGTTGCATTAATTACCTCCTCGGGCAACATATTATATTTTATACATCCCATTGCCGAAATCAGGTTCATATTTCCACTGGGCGACGAACCGGGATTATAATCAGATGCCAGTGCAACCGGAAGTCCGGCATCAATCATTTTGCGTACGGGCGACAATTTCATATTCAGGAAAAAAGCAGCACCGGGCAAAACGGTTGGCATGGTTTCAGAATTTTGCAAAGTTGCTATTTCTTTTTCTCCAATATATTCGAGATGATCGACCGAGAGCGCATTGTATTTAACGCCCACTTCAACTCCTCCGGTGTGTCCCAATTCATTGGCATGAATTTTTGGCCGCAATCCATATTTCATTCCCGCCATTAAAATACGTTCAGTATCATCAACCGAGAAGAAACCTTTGTCGCAAAATACATCGATGTATTCGCTTAACTCTTCGGCTGCCACCTGCGGAATCATTTCGTTAATTACTATATCGACATATTTAGAAACATTGTCTCGAAATTCCAACGGGATGGAGTGTGCTCCCAGGAAATTTGCCCGCACACAAATGGGCGTTGTGTTCTTAATGCGCCGGATCACCCGCAGCATTTTTAACTCGTCTTCGGTATTTAAACCGTAACCGCTTTTTATTTCAACTGCTCCTGTGCCCATCCGGATAATCTCGCTTATCCGTTCCATTGCACTTTCGTACAGCTCATCCTCCGACATTTCGTGTAACAGTTTTGCGGAATTCAATATTCCACCTCCACGCTCAGCAATCTGTTCATACGAAAGTCCCTTAATTTTGTCGACAAACTCTTTTTCGCGCGAGCCGGGATAAACCAAGTGAGTGTGCGAATCGCAATATGTGGGATAAACTAACCGGTTGGAACAGTCGATTTCTAACAAAATATCATCGTCGACATAAGCATCTTTTAAATGCGACATTTCGCCAAAATCTTCAATCACTTCATCGCGAATAATCAAATACGCATTTTTAATGGTGGTAACTTCTGCCATTGCTGAACCTGCTTTAAATAAAACAGGATGTTCCTCAACCTGCACAAGTTCTTTTATATTTTCGAGCAAAACTTTCATTAAATGCAATTTTTATTTGCGAATGATACGTTACGTGATTAGTTTCACCACGTTGGTCCTTTTCTTTTTTCCTTTTCTTGTCCGTTTCGCTACGCTTCACATCGCAAGAAGAAAAAAATCGCAAAAAAATGACAGCTTGTTTAAATTTGTATAATTACAAATATAGAAATGGAACAAATTTTATCACTCAAATGCAACCACAAATATACGGTTGCGAAATTAGATTAACAAAAGTACAAAGCCAAATAATATTTTGGCAAGAGCGAGAATATGGTTTAACGAAAATCCTACGGATTCTAAAACTAAAATATTACTTTTGAACGGAATGAAAACCACAAGTTTTATAGACCAACCTTGTGATACTTAACATGTAAGTATTTTCTAATAGAAGTTGTTTTAAAGTTAAAAGGCATTTTCGAGAGTGACAGGTTGATTTCATTGGCAAAGCTCGGTTTTTATAGCATAGCAAAAACTATGGTATAGAAAATAGCTAAAGTCCGATGGACCGAAGGATCCTATGGAGAATCAATCCCGATGTACATCGCATTAGCGTCAACTTAATACTGTGTTTGCATTAGTTCGATGGAGTTCTTTCTTCCTATTCTGGACTCATATAAGCAGGAGTATTTAACTTTATTAATCAATGTTT
>Ga0256831_1000995_pt1 | contig 15042 bp, 10 predicted proteins | sample 132544metaG_FD_189087 | JGI IMG/M metagenome (GOLD analysis project Ga0256831, IMG submission 189087) | Hydrothermal vent microbial communities from Lau Basin, Pacific Ocean - 132-544 | ecosystem: Environmental > Aquatic > Marine > Hydrothermal vents | place: Pacific Ocean: Lau Basin | collected...
TTGGGAGTTGTCTTTTTTCCCGGTATCGACTTCAATAGTTTTGTATTTGTTGTAGAGGACATTCGCTCCCTCTTGGATTTTCACTTCGCGCCGCTGCGTGTAATCAACGAGGAAACGATCTTTTTGAGGGGTGGTGAACTCGACACACAGTTTTGCAGCTGCTTCGAGCACATTTTGAGGAACATTTTGTTTGTCGGTTCTGATAATAAGATGCGTACTGGGGCGATCTTTTAAATGCATCCATATATCGCGTGCTTTGGCGCTCTCAAGCAGTTCGATGTTGCCTCGCTCGTTCTTTCCGAGTTGAACTTTGTATCCTTCTATGAAAAAGGTCTCAATGGAGTCACTCTCTTTTTTTTGTTTGCTTTTTTGCTGTTTTGGAAAGAGCATTTGGATTTTGGCAATATCCTTGGTATTTCGTACCGCTTCGATGAAGTTTTGCAGGTGTTTTATTTTCGAACCGAGTGACTCTTTTTCTATGTACAGATTTTTTGCACGTTGTTTGAGCTTTTTGGATTTTTTGAAAAAAGCTTCAGCAATTTCCTTTGGCTGCGCATAGAGTTTATCCAGCTCTATAACGACATCCTCACCGTTATAATCTTTAAGTGTAAGCGTTTGTGTATAGGGTTGGATGGTATGGAGATTTGAGAGTACCAAGTTACCGTAGTGCTCTGCCTTTTGAGCCTCAGCTAACAGTTTCTCTTCATTTTCGAGTTTGTTATAGCGTTTTGTGAGTTTCTCGAGCTTTTTTTCAAGTATTGCGATCTTTTGCTTTTTGAGATTCTCAAGTCGTTTTTCAGACTCCTCTTCATAGATTTTATACAAAAAGGCTTCGACATCTTCGAGTGGATACTCTTTGGGTGTAAAGTCGGGTTTTGGCAGAGGCAGCAGCTTTTGTCCCACTTTGACCTCACGGAAAGAGGAGTAGATATCGACATGGCGAAGCGCTTCCAAGATAACTTCGTTTTCATCGAGAATGATGACATTGGTATGTTTGCCCGTAAACTCGAATTGCAAAAGAGTACACTCTTTTTTATACGCCGAAGCGAGTGAAGTGGTAAAGCGGAGTACCTTGTCTTCGTTTACCAGTTCCACTTTTTCGATATTCGAGCGGTTGAAGCGCTTGGCAAGCATTACATCGAAAGGGGCATTGTAAACCTTGCTTCTTGTTATGGGTGTTTTGGTTTTGAAGATCTTGGAGTTTGACTTGCGCATATCGAAGTAGATCTCTTCATTTTTGTCAAAAACAAGTTTGATAAGATTGTCATCCACACGGTAGGCTGCGACTATCTTTTTGAACTTTTGCAGATACTCGGTGATCTGTTTAAGGTAAGAGAGTTTCACTTTTGTATACCCCAAAAGCTGTCTATTTCGCCAAAGTGACGTGCAATGCCGCTAAAGGAGTGGTTGCCACCCTCCTCTATAAGCATCTTGGCACCCTTTAGCTCCTCTGCAGCCACGCGCCAATCCAGCGTCTCATCCCCCTTTTGCAGCATCACGAAGAGATTTTCAAGCGGCGGTTTTGTCACAACGAACTCCTCAAGCATCTTTATATGGCGTTCATCCCAGCAAAAACGGCTCTCTCCGTCATAGTAGCAGTTCTGTTCACCCAGCACCTTTTTCAGTGTTTCTTGAGGGTGCAAGGATGGGTTGATCAGTACAGCTTTGAGATCATACTTGCGCGCCAAAAAGAGGGCATAGTACCCGCCAAGAGAGGAGCCGATGAGTTTGATATCGTCACAGTTTTTGATGATCTCCTCGAGTGTTCCTACAGCCAGCTCAGGGATGAAGCTGAGAGATGGCGCTAAAAACTTCTCCCCGAGTTTTCGGTAATGCTCGCGAAAGATCCGCGCCTTCTCTCCCTCCCCACTGCTTGCAAACCCGTGTATATACAAAACCATCTCACTCTCCTTGAATTGTTATGACTATCTCTCTACTGCCACCAAACTCTCGATGCTCACCAAGGTAGATCCCCTGCCATGTACCAAGATTCAGCCTGCCGTTTGTTACAGGAATGCTCAGTGAGGTGCCAAGCATCGCGTTTTTCAGGTGGGCAGGCATATCGTCCCGTCCTTCATAGGTGTGGATATAGTAGGGTTTATCATCGGCGATGTCGCTAAAAAAACTCTCAAAATCCTCCCGCACACTCGGGTCGGCATTTTCGTTTATGCTCAAACTTGCGGAGGTGTGTTTAAGGAAGATATTGGCAAGACCTGTGCGGATGCCAGAGCTTGCGACTATCTTTTCTATCTCACCTGTGATGATATGAAACCCCCGGCGGTATGCCGGAAGGCGGATGCTTTGCTGATAGACTCGCATCTAACACTCGGTTTTTAAAACCGCTCCGTTGCTGGCATTGGAGACTAAAAGCTGATAGCGCTTGAGCCACTTGGAGCTGACCGGCTGTTTGTAAGGTTTCCAGTTTTTGCGCCGTCTCTCTATTTCTTCTTCGGCTACGTTAAGCTGAAGCAGATGCGCATCGACATCGAGTTCGATCTCATCACCATCTTCGATAAGTGCGATGAGTCCACCCTCAGCTGCTTCAGGACTCACATGACCGATGCTTGCGCCTCTTGTAGCTCCGCTGAAGCGTCCATCTGTGATGAGTGCCACGCTCTCACCAAGCCCCATACCCATGATAAGACTCGTAGGTGCGAGCATCTCCTGCATACCCGGACCACCCTTTGGTCCTTCGTAGCGGATAACGACGACATCGCCCGCTTTGACTTTGCGGTTCATAATCCCATCGATGGCTTCTTGTTGCGAGTTGAAGCAGATTGCCGTTCCCTTGAATTGGCGCATGCTCGGAGCTATACCTGCCGTTTTGACAACTGCACCCTCTTTTGCAAGATTGCCAAAGAGGATGGAAAGCCCTCCAACTTTGGAGTATGGATTCTCTATCGGGTGGATGATCTCTTCATCGAGGATTTTTGCATCTTTGATACGATCGCCTATCGTCTCACCTGTTACGGTCGGGTTATCAAGATGCAGCAGACCGCCGCGTTTGCTGATCTCATGCATAACGGCACTCACACCGCCCGCTTTGTTGATGTCCTCCATATGCACCGTCTCGAGTGACGGGGAGATCTTTGCGATATGTGCGACATTGTTGGCAATGTCATTGATCTTTTCTATAGGGAAATCAACTTCCGCCTCTTTGGCGATTGCCAGCATATGCAGTACCGTGTTGGAACTACCACCCATCGCCATATCGACGACAAAGGCATTGTGCACCGCTTTTTCATTGAGGATGTTGCGGATGTTATACTGACCGTTGTCGTTGTTTTTCGCCATCTCGACGATGCGCTTGGCAGCCTTTTTGACCATCTCGATGCGTTCTGGTGTCATTGCCAGTACGGTCCCGTTGCCAGGAAGGGCAATCCCCATCGCCTCACAGAGTGTGTTCATCGAGTTTGCCGTAAACATTCCTGAACAGCTTCCTCCGCTTGGACATGCTTCACACTCGATTTCATAGAGCTCCTCTTCGCTGAGATTGCCCTCGTTGAACTGCCCGACCGCTTCAAAAGCCGTTGCAAGGTCGATAGGCGTACCGTCTTTTTTATGGCCGGCAGGCATTGGACCACCGGAGACGAAGATGCTTGGAACATTCACACGGAGTGCGCCCATAATCATCCCCGGGACGATTTTGTCACAGTTGGGGATACAGATGAGTGCATCGAGTTTGTGGGCATTCATAACCGTCTCGATACTGTCAGCGATGATCTCACGGCTTGGCAGGCTGTAGAGCATCCCGTCATGCCCCATCGCGATCCCGTCATCCACGCCGATCGTATTGAACTCAAACGGCACTCCGCCCGCTTCACGGATCGCTTCCTTGACTATGCGGCCGTATTCCTGAAGGAAAAAGTGCCCCGGAATGATATCGATGTAGGAGTTCGCAACCCCGATAAACGGCTTGTCGAAATCTTCATCTTTCAATCCTGTTGCGCGCAGTAGTGAGCGGTGCGGTGTTCGCTCGAAACCTTTTTTGATTATGTCGCTTCTCATAGAAAACCTTTAATTTGTAAATATTGTTCAAATTATAGCACGAAAGAAAAAACTAAAAATTTTTCAAAAAACTCTTTACATTTAACAAAAAAATAGCTATAATTCCACCCACTTAAAATAAGTACCTTCTTTTATGCGGGAGTAGCTCAGTGGTAGAGCACGACCTTGCCAAGGTCGGGGCCGCGGGTTCGACCCCCGTCTCCCGCTCCATAAAAATCATATTTATTTTAAGTACCGAAAATCGAAGTTTAAAAAAACATCGTGTCTTGCCCGGGTGGCGAAATTGGTAGACGCAAGGGACTTAAAATCCCTCGCCCGTTTGGGCGTGCCGGTTCAAGTCCGGCCTCGGGCACCATCGTCACTCGGAAAATGGTGCCATCGCCAAGTGGTAAGGCCGCAGCCTGCAAAGCTGCTATCCCCGGTTCAAATCCGGGTGGCACCTCCAATTTACTACCCTAAACGTGGAGCTTTGGCTGAGTTGGTCGAAAGCACCGGTTTTGAAAACCGGCGAGGGTAACACCTCCCTGGGTTCGAATCCCAGAGGCTCCACCATCTATCCATCTTACTTAAAGCGCCCATTCTAAAATAAAGTACAATTTCACCTAAACTTTAACCAGACAATAACCTGCTCAATTTACTTGCCCATTCTCAAAAATTACACTTGTTTTTGGAATTGGCGTCCCTATCGTGAAAATGATAGTTCCATGTAGTGGTTTAGTAAGCTCCTTGACGAAAGAGAACTACTTTAATCGTTTTGAAAAGTATAACGATATCTAGCCATAGCGACCAGTTCATGACATACCATTTGTCTGTCTTGACTCTGTATTCGTAGTCGGTATCGCTTCTGCCGCTCACTTGCCACAGTCCCGTAATGCCCGGTTTGACCATAAAGTAGTATTTTGCATCTTCTTTATAGTACTGATCGAGTTCCTGCTGGATTACAGGGCGAGGTCCTACGAAGTTCATCTCTCCTTTTAGAACGTTGAATATCTGGGGAAGCTCATCCAATGATGTTTGGCGTAAAAAAGCACCTATTTTGGTGATGCGTGGATCTTCTTTGAGTTTGAAATTTTTTTCCCATTCTTCTTTGATTTGAGGGTTTTCCTGCAGTAGTTTTTCAAGTCGTTCTTGGGCATCGCTGTACATGCTTCGAAACTTGATGGTGGGAATTGTCTTGCCGTTTTTTCCTACTCGGTTGTGAATGAAGAAGACAGGACCGGGAGATTCTTTTTTTATCAAAAAAGCGAAGATTCCTATCATTGGCAGTACGATTGGCAGAAGCAGTAAAGAGAAGATATAGTTGAAGCAGACCTGCAGTGCCACTCTGTATGTGGATGCCAGTCGATTTCTGAAGTAGACGATGTTGGTTCTGGTATTTTGCAGCTTGTCTATGTGGGAGTTTGTTAAATCGAACTCGTCAAATGTCGGGATGAAGAGAATCTCATGTTTTTCCGCCAAAGCTTCGCTGATAAGTTTGTTGCGCTCTTCGAGACTCATATCTTTTGCATTGATGAAAACGACATCGGCATCTTCGTCTCCAGCGTCGACATATCCGAGATAGGCGTTTTTGAAAACTTCCTGCCGAATAAGAACATCACATCCGTAAATACGTGCTTTTTTGCGCCAGAGTCCCCATTTGTAAAGCAGTTTTTTTCCGATATTTCTAAAGAGAGGGATGAAGAACATCATAAAAAAGATGGAGGTTACAAGAATGAATCTGGAAAAAGATTCGACATTTTTTCCCAATGCCAAAATAGCGAAAATAAGAACGAGAGAAATGAGCAGTGCACTGATGACATGGTAGCTCTCCTGCCAAAAATCCCGTCTTTGAGTATAGAGTTTTTCATATACGAACATCATCATAGGGACGATGTAGAGCAGCGGAAAGCTTAGATATTGACTCAAGGAGTGTTCCAAATCGGTCTCGAAAAAACCGTTTAGAGAGATACGCAGTTCGTAAGCGGCGATGATGGAGATGACAATTGAGAGCAAATCCAGAAGCACTAAAATGAGTATGGAGGCAATTTGTTTCATAATACCTGTTTTTTATAGGGTATTCTACCCAAAACAGATTAAGAACGCTTAAAACTGCAGTGCAGAGAGGTAGACTATGGGATCAATAAAGACCCATAATCTCGAATTGGATGTACCAGATGATGATTGAGAGGATATAGCCTGCAAGAACGGTCCATGCGAACTTCATATGGCTTCCGAATGTATAGATGCCGCGAAGACGTCCCATAACGCCTACACCGGCTGCAGAACCGAAACTGATAAGGCTTCCGCCTATACCGGCTGTCATAGTGACGAGCATCCATTGATCCGTACCCATCTGTGGAGAGGATTTCAATATGGCACTCATGACAGGTACATTGTCGATGATTGCCGAGAGGAAACCGACTCCGATGTTGGCTGTCGTAGCCCCGACAAGCTCATAGAGGTGGTGAACATATTCGAGATAGCCGAGGAAGTGAAGCGCACCCACTGCAGAGAGAATACCGAAAAAGAAAAGGAGTGTGTCGTTTTCGACTTTTTGCATATTGATGTAGATATTGAAATGCTCGCGGCCGCTTTTTTCAAGCTGAACTGAATAGAGTTTCAAAAGAGAAAGACCAAACATCATACCCCACATGGCGGGGAAGTGGAAGAACTGGTGTCCAAGCACTGCGATAACGATTGTAGCGATACCCAGATAGACAACACCCATCCCTCCATCTTTGAGGACGGGCTTTTTCTCTGTTGCGGCATCGAAATGCGGCTCTCCTTTTGGGACGCTCATGCTAAGCAGAAAAGCTGTGAGTATCCATCCAAGAAGTGATGCCGGGAAAAGGTACAGGAAGTCTACGAACTCTCCTTTACCCGCGGTCCATGCCATCAGTGTCGTAATATCGCCGAAGGGACTCCATGCACCGCCGGCATTTGCGGCTACGACAATGTTGATAGCACCCGGAACGAGAAAGTTGATCTTCTTTTTGTCTATGGTAAAGAGAACTGTAGAGAGAATGAGTGCTGTTGTAAGGTTGTCGGCAACCGGTGAGATGAAAAATGCGAGCAGACCGGTCAGCCAAAAGAGCTTTTTGTAACTGTATCCCTTGGAGACGAGCTTGAACTTCATAAGATCAAACACTCCTCTTTCGATAAGCGTTTCGATATATGTCATAGCAACAAGCAAAAAGAAGAAGATCTCCGCGATCTCCAGTATGAGTCTTTCCAGCTCATTGTGCATCGGTTCAGGATCGAGACCGTTTATGGCGTAGTAGATGCCAATAAGCATAAACATAGATGTACCAGCAAACAGGGCGGGTTTGGCTTTGTTTATCTCATACTGTTCTTCCGTGGCGATGAAGTAATAGGCTATTACGAACACCGCAAGACTCAACCATCCAACCCATGTGTTTGTCAGGTTTATTATTTCAGCTGCTTCATGCATCATTACACTCCTCTTTAATGTAGTGAACACCGATGGACCGGCTGCGTCTCAAAGCGGCAAGCACAATCTCTCTGGCGGTCAGTAAACGAAATTTCAATAGTTTACCAATTTTTTCATTTAAAAGAGCATTAATCTCGTCACGCGCTTCTTCAAGTCCCTGTCGTGTCCGAATAACTCCCACTTTTTCCCACATGATTCGACGAAGCAGATTTTTCTTTGCTTTGTCGTCTTTGAAGCTCATAACCTCTTCGGTTACGCCAAAATGCCTGTGGGGAATCTCTTTTTCCTTGGAAAGAATCACTTCGATGGCGCGTTTGGAAAAAACCATCGCTTCAAGCAGTGAGTTCGAGGCGAGACGATTTGCACCGTGGACACGGGTCGATGCAACTTCGCCTACGGCATAAAGACCCTCTATGGAAGGAACGGCGCCGTTTAGATCCGTTTTGATGCCTCCGATAGCGTAGTGAAACGCAGGTGATATGGGTACTCTCTGTTTTGGTACGTTGTAACCGATGGCGTGGAACTTTTTGTAGATGTTCGGGAAGCGGTGCATAAAGTAGAGCTCGTCGAAGTTGGACATGTTGAGATAGACTTTCGTTCCTGTTTTGGCGACATAGTCGAAGATGCTTTTGCTGACGATGTCGCGTGAGGCAAGCTCTCCGCGCTCATCATAGTCGAACAGAAAACGTCGTCCCTCTTCATCTTCTATGGTCGCCCCCTCACCGCGAAGTGCTTCTGTGAGGAGCATTTTCTGTGCGAGATTGGAGTTGACGAAAACAGTTGGATGAAATTGCATCATCTCCATATTTTCAAGTTCTATGCCCTTTTCTATACAGAGTCCCTGTATATCGGCGCTGATTGTCGGGGCGTTGGTGTGATATTCGTAGAGACTTCCCACTCCGCCTGAAGCGAGGATGACGTTTTTGGCGTATATGTTGCGCAGTTTACGGTTTTCAAGCACGGTCACACCGTAACATCTGCCATCTTCAATGAGCAGATCGACGACTCGGGTGTTTCCAAGCATTGGATGAGGGTTTTTCTCCAGCAAAAAGTAGTGGATATATCTGCCCGTAGCATCACCTCCGGCATGAAGAATCCGCTCGGTCGAATGGGCTGCCTCTTTTGTGTAGAGCAGGTTGCCGTTTTTATCTTTGTCGAACTCGAAGCCCATTTTGATGAGCTCGTCAATCACTTCACGGGAGTTTTTGCTGAGTGTCTCGACAGCTTTTTCGTCGCAAAGTCCCGCTCCGGCTGCAAGAGTGTCTTTGATATGGGAGGGTATGTCGGCTTCATCTTTGGCAAGCGCTACACCCCCTTGAGCGTAAAAGCTGTTGCATTTGAAAGCTTCCCGCTTGTTGATGATAAGGACTTTTTTGTCTTTGGGAATGTGAGCGGCGGCATACAGACCCGCAAGACCGCTGCCGACAATGACGATATCGTAGGTCATTGCTGAGTGTTCCTTTGATGGATGATGACCGTGACGTTGTCATCGATTTTCTCTTCGTAGTATGGAGCTTTTTTGTAGCCGCATCCGCTGAAGTTTAATAAAACAATAGCTATAATAAACAGATGAAAAAGGCGCATGATATTCTCTCTTCTTTGCAAAATCAACCTCAGTTCCGAAAGTTGGACAACGTTCGTTGCATCCACAAGATACTCTCGGTTTTTTTGCCCAGCGTACAGCGTTTCATAGAGTACGGATACATCAAAAACGGTACGCTTTTCGTGGTTTTAAACCATAACGCGGGCAAACAGGAGTTCGATAATAATATAAAAATGATTAAAGATCTGTTAAAGAGTATCGAGATACCGGAGTGTGAAGGAGTGCATTTTTCGCAGATCAAAGCTTTTGTGACCAACAGACCGAGAAGAAAAAGAGGGAGCAAAAGGGAAACAGTTCCTTTTTACGAAGAGCGCTCCAAAGGAAAGTTCGATATAGATATGCTCAAAGATGAAGAGCTGCGTAGCATAGCCAAAGAGATCCAAGAGATAATAAAGCGTCATGAACACTAAAGAGACATTGGAAAAGAAGATCAAAAATCTTCCCAAACAACCGGGAGTCTATCAGTATTTCGATGAGAACGGAAGACTTTTGTATGTGGGTAAAGCGAAGAATCTCGCCAACAGGGTAAAAAGCTACTGGAGTTTTTCGCCGTTGCGCCCGAGTGCCAATCTTTCGCTCCGCATCAAAAAGATGATAAGCGAGGCGGTCAATCTGGAGTATATCGTCGTCAAGAGCGAGCATGATGCGCTGCTTTTGGAAAACTCGCTTATAAAACAGCTCAACCCTAAGTACAACATCCTGCTGCGGGATGACAAAACTTATCCTTACATCTATATAGACTATTCGCAGAAGTATCCGCGTTTCGATATCACGCGCAAGATTATCGACTCCAAAGAGATCAAGTATTATGGTCCATACTCCGTCGGAGCGAGAGACATACTGGATTCTATTTACGAGCTGTGCAGGCTCGTGCAGAAAAAATCGTGTCTCAAAGGGGGCAAGGCATGTCTTTTTTATCAGATCAAGAAGTGTCTGGCTCCTTGTGAATTCGACGTTCCAAAAGAGTTGTACGACAAAGAGGTGGCAAAAGCGGAGGAGTATATACGGGAGAAAAAAAAGCTTCTTGGCAGACTGCAGGAGAAGATGGCTTTTTATGCCGAAGAGATGCGTTTCGAAGAGGCTGCAGAGCTTCGGGACCGGATCGAGCGCATCGAGCGAAGCAGTATACGCAGCGATATCGATCTGGCAAGCAGTGAAAACTACGACATCTTCGTTGTAAGAGACGACGATGTGCGCGCAACGGTGGTGCGTGTCTTTATGCGTGAGGGAAAGATTGTCTCAAGCAGCTCCGATACGATTCTCAAAAAAGAGAATTTCGATGCGAAAGAGCTACTCTCACGCTCCATACTCAACTTTTACGCCTACACGAAACCGCCGGTCGTCGCTCCCGTTCTTGTAAATCTCGAGCTCGAGGACGCTTCGCTTATCGAGGAGTATCTGACCCGAGAGTTTGGAAAAAAGGTGCGTATAGCCGTGCCTAAACGCGGCGTAAAGAAACAGCTTGTAGATCTGGCGCTCCTCAATGCGGACGAAGTTTTGCGGCAGGCCAAAACCAAGAAACAGAGCCGTATCGAGGAGGAGATCCGAGAACTTTTCGATCTTGAGCATACGCCGCAACGTATCGAGTGTTTCGACAACTCTCATCTTGCGGGCAAAGCGACGGTGGGTGCGATGGTGGTCTGGGAGGATGGCGGTTTCAAAAAAGAGGAGTATCGCCATTATCATCTCGAAGCAAAAGACGAATATGCGCAGATGAAAGAGATGTTGCTTCGTCGGGTGGAGAGCTTTGAAAAAAATTCGCCGCCGGATCTGTGGGTGATAGACGGAGGCGCGACACTGCTCAAGCTGGCAAGGGAGATCATTCAAAGCAGCGGCGCGAATGTCGATGTCATAGCCATTTCAAAAGAGAAAGTGGATGCAAAAGCGCACAGGGCAAAGGGAAAAGCAAAAGATATTCTGCATGCGGAAGCGGGAGAAGTACGCCTCAAAGAGAGTGACAAACGACTGCATTTTGTACAGCGTCTGCGTGACGAGGCGCATCGTTTCGCCATTACATTTCATAAAAAAACGAAACTCAAGATTGACAAAGAGAGTGAACTTTTGAAAGTCAAAGGTATCTCTGAGGCGAAGGTGAAAAAGCTTATCAACTATTTTGGAACGTTTGAAGCGATAAAAGAGGCCTCCTTCGAGGAAATTCGTACGGTTTTGAACGAGAAAGATGCAAAAATCATAAAAAATCTCTATAGATAAGAGAGTTTTATATACTTTTTTGATATATTAATGACAATGACAAATTTACATTGAGTAAATGTAAAATTTAAATTCAAGGTTGAAACATGGGGAGTGTAGTGCCGGTTGATGAAGAGTATCGCTTCGGTGATGATGATATTTTGATAAGTCAGACAGACAGGGAAGGAAAGATTGTATATGCAAACAAGCACTTTCGCAATGTGTCCGGTTATGATTACGACGAGCTGATAGGCAGGCCGCACAGTATTGTGCGGCATCCGGATATGCCGCACGCTACTTTCGCGAAGATGTGGGATACGATAAAAAGCGGTCAGGTGTTTAACGGCGTCATTAAAAACATGCGAAAAGACGGCAAATACTACTGGGTCGATCTCGAGATATTGCCCGTCAAAAACGACAAAGGCGAGGTAACAGGCTATATCGCAGCGGCGAGAGCTCCTTCGCGCAAAGATATAGAAGAGAATGCGGAGCTGTATGCCAGAATGCTCAAGACCGAGAAGAATCAAGGAGAAGATGTTCATGATACTATATAATAGTAAAAAGGAATTTGTCGGGATAGAGGAGCAGGATTTAAAAGCGTTGAAACTGAGCACTCTGGCAGAACTGCAAAAGGAAGCATCGGATTTTGCGGATCTTTTCGTCAAAGCTCCCGGCTACATCCACAATTTCAAGTATGTGCACTGGATCGACTTCATAGGCGGTACCGATTCTATCGATGAGAATCGTGTCATTATCGAAGTCAAAGGGCGCAGCTTCAAAGCGACCATGGAAGTGCGAAAACTCTATATGAACGATGAGCCCGACAAAGAGGCGTATGGAATAGTCCTTAACGGTCTCCGTGAGCTGACACGAGATGAAAAAGAGGATATTCTCAATAATCGAACACAGTCGGAGAATGCCGCGCCGACAGTCACAACCGTACCGCCGGCAGTCGAAGAAGAACCCATACAAAAATCTCAATCTCAAGAAGAAGAGCATAAGGTTGTCCAAATTGAAGCGGAACCTAAAGAGGAGAAGTTGGATGACGAACCGTTGACACTGGATATCGAGCCGTCCGTTTCGCAAGAAGTGCCGCAGAAGACAGAAGAGACCACAACGGCAGATGCCCCTTTGGAGATTGGGCTTGAGCCTGAAGAGACAAAGCCACAAGAAGAACTGCTCATGATGTACGAGGAGGACGAGAAGTTTAGAGACTATCATTACAATCCCGAGATCACTGCCAAAGAACTCGGATTGCCGAGTGACCTTGTGGAGGAGTTCGTACAGGACTTTATCGTTCAGGCAAAAGAGTTCAAACCCGAACTCTACACGGCACTCGATACGGGTCGGTTGGACAATTTGCGAATGCTTTCTCACAAGCTCAAAGGAGTTGCCGCGAATCTTCGCATAGAGGATGCCTACGAAGCACTCATAACTATCAACACCGCCGACGACATCGATCTGCTCAAGAGAACGCTTGACTACTTTTATATGATAATCCTTGAAAAACTCGCGGGCAACGAAGTGCAAATCGTAACGACTCCAAAAATGGAGTCTTCTCTGCCGCAAGAACAAGAAGCGGACAGTGATGCGATTACGTTGGATTTGGATGCGGATGAACCGTTGTTGGAGGCTCCTTCAGAAGAAAAAGCGGAAGGGGTTCAACCCTCTGCTGAAGAAAATGAGGAAAAGATAGAGCTTCTTCTCGATGACGAAGAGCCTGTAGAAGAGAAGGAAGATGTGCTCGAGCCGATTGTAATCGAGGAGGAAGAGACCCCCATAGAGTTAGTACTCGATGAAGATGAGAACAACGACACGGAGCTCCCTGTCGAAATTGAAGAAGGTGTGGTAAGTGTGGAGCGTATAAAAATAGACAAACTCCATATCGCTAGTGAACTCGGCATAGAAATCGAAGTGTACGAAGAGCTGCTTGTAGACTACATCAGCGATATGCAGGGAGGACTTGTTCAGCTTGAGGAGGCGGTCAAAAAAGGTGAGAGCGAGAGTGCGCAGAAACTCGCCTTCCGCCTCAAAGGCATGAGTGACAATATGCGTCTTGAACCTATCGCCAAAGAGCTCGAACATTTCATTAAAGATGAAGAGGCGGACAAAGCCGCGATTTTGAAAAAGATAAAAACGCAGATCGATTCAATCGAGGGAGTGTAGATTATGAAATTACGACTGAAAAATAGACTCCGACTTATCAGTTTGGTGCCGTTGGTCATTTTGTTGAGTGTCGCGAGTTATTTCGTGTATACTTCTTATGAGAAGTATGTCGATGCGGCGAAACTGAAGAACAAGCTTGTCGAGAACAAGTATCTCAACAGCATTTTGACCAACATCGCCCGTGAGCGGGGAATGAGTGCGATGTATCTCGGAAAGGCATCGAAGGTCGTGTACGTTTCGCTTTCCAAGCAAAGAGCGTTGACGGACAAGTCCGTCGTGACTTACTTCAACTTCCTGAGAGAAAACGCTAAAGAGGATGAGGCACAAGAAAGAAGCTTCATCCAAAAGCTCAAAAGTGCCATAGCGCAGATAAAAAAAGTACGTCCTCTTGTCGACAAGCGCAGTATAGAGTTTGAAGAGATGTTCAAAATATATACCAAAGCCCAAAAGCTGCTTATCGACGAGATCCAAAACCTGGGCATCGAAAATGTCGATCCTGTCATATCGAAACTCTTCAGCGTCTATGTCACGTTTATCAAGGCCAAGGAGTATAGCGGGATAGAACGTGGATACGTCGCATATATTCTTTCCAAAAAAGCGGCCATGGACGAGGAGGAGATCAGTCATCTTATCTCCATTATCGGAAAAGCGGACGCTATGGGGTATGATGTCATCAGTGACAAAAATCTCAAAGCCCAGCTCGATGCGATTTTCAACAACGAAGATGCGAAAGAGCTTTTCGATGACATCAACTCAGAAAGAACGAACATTCTCGCGGTGGCCAAAGAGGGTGATTACGATATCAGTGCGGGTATCTGGTTCGCCATGATTTCGGAGAAGATCAAGCTCTTGACTGAAGCGGAAGAGGTTCTCAGCAAGGCTATGGATGCCAGAGCGGCAAAAATTCAGGAAGAGTCGATTCAGGTGCTAATCATCGCCGTTACAATTTGGATTGTCGCCATTTTGCTAGCACTTCTTGGTTATTTCATCTCCAACCAGATTGCCAGAAACATTAAGGGTCTGCAGGAAATTCTTGTCAAGGTCGCAGAAGATACGGGAGGTGCTGCAAGTTTCAACATCGACCTCGATACGGCAGAAGGTACACAACAGGCATACAAACTGCTTGAGCGTATCATCGAACAGACCAAAAAAGACAAGGAAGCGGCACTCGAAGCGAACGAAGCGAAGTCGATGTTCCTTGCGAACATGTCTCACGAGATTCGTACACCGCTAAACGGAATCGTCGGTTTTACGGAGTTGTTGAAAGATACGGAACTTACCGAAGAGCAGATCGAGTTTGTCGAAATTATTGAAAAATCATCTGAAAATCTTCTTGAAATCATCAACAATATTCTCGACCTTTCAAAAATAGAGAGCAACAAACTCGAGATCGAAGATATCGTTTTCAATCCTATCGAAGAGTTCGAAAGTGCCGTCGAGGTTTATGCCGTGCGAGCGAGCGAGAAAAACATCGATCTTGGCTGTTTCATCGATCCGCGGCTTGAGACACCGCTTAAAGGAGATCCGACGAAACTCAAAGAGGTCATCATCAACCTTCTTTCCAATGCGGTCAAATTTACAAGCAGCGGTGGCGCTATCAATGTGGAGATCCGTGAAGTGGAATCCCGTCAGGAAGGTTTTAGAC
>Ga0256831_1000996_pt1 | contig 15037 bp, 7 predicted proteins | sample 132544metaG_FD_189087 | JGI IMG/M metagenome (GOLD analysis project Ga0256831, IMG submission 189087) | Hydrothermal vent microbial communities from Lau Basin, Pacific Ocean - 132-544 | ecosystem: Environmental > Aquatic > Marine > Hydrothermal vents | place: Pacific Ocean: Lau Basin | collected...
CTCTTGAATACATTCATAAGAATAGAGAATTTAAGCGAATTTCCAAAAATCTTCTAACAAAATATTATGTCGATTCTAAAGGACAAGAGTGGTATGTGTTTGATAGAAATAAATTATTTGTAAAACCAAGGCAAAGTACTTTGTTTAATTCTTGCATCTATGATCAACATATAACGACTTGTTATAAAGATAATGATAAAATATATTATAGTAAATATCAAGAGACTAGTATCAATGTTTTTGATACTAAAACCTTAAGTGTTAATGTGATATCGTATATTCCTAATAATAATATAGGTTTTAATTGGGTTGGTGATATTTACAATACGCCAAAAAGTGAATTAATAATTCAAGAAAGTAAAGATTTATACACATTAAAAGATGGTAAGATATCATTGTATTTTGATTTGACGACACTTAAAAATCAAAATGTTTTTTTTGATGATGTTATTATGAGCTCAATTATTGATAAAGATAATGAAATTTGGATCGGGCAAAAAAAACGTGGAATCCTAAGAATTAACCAAGATGAATTATCGCATGAATATTATACTGAAAAAGATGGAATGACTAATTCCAGATGGATTAACACATTATTTGAAGATAATAACCAAAGAATTTGGTATGGCTCTGAAAAAAGTTTAGGATTTATTGATAAAAAGGATGATCGTATATATAATATAACAGACTCAACTAAGTCTAATTTATATGTATCTTCAATTTTTCAAAGTGCCGATAGCACCATTTGGGTAGGTGAAGATAAAAGTATTTTAAAAATAAAAATCTTAGATGATAATTCTTATAATATAAAGAATATCACTCCTCCTCTATTAATTGGAAATAGTATCGAAATTAATGCAATTGATACTCTAGGAAATATATGGGGCTCATCATCACTAGGTCTCTTTTATTTTAATACAAGTACTGAAATTTTTAAATTTTGGGATTCTACCTTTGGTTTTAAATCGATATCAAATATTTCATTGTACAATAAGGATTCAATGTATATCGCAACAAGAAATAAGATATTAAAAGGCAGAATTTCTGATTTGTTCTTTGATGAAATAAAAGCGACATTGAATTATACATACTTGAAACTTTTCAATAAAGAGATTAATTATCAAGATAAACCAATGTCACAAGTGAAAGAATTGAATTTTGGTTATAAACAAAACTTTATCACAATAGGATTTGGATTACTTGATGTTTTAAATCCCGAAAGTTTAAATTTTGAATACAAATTAGAAGGTCAAAATAATAGTTGGATACAGCTTGGTAAAAGAAATTATGTGGAGTTTCCTCACCTAAATCCCGGGAATTATCAGCTACAAATAAGACAAATAAACGTTGGTCATAATCCTGTTTACAGCAATGTACTCAAAATTAATATTCAAGCCCCTTTTTGGCAAACGTGGTGGTTTCAGTTAATAATTTTAATGGTAATAGCTCTTGGGTTTTTTGCCTATTTTTCAAGAAAAAATAAAAAAGTAAAATTAGAATTTGAAAAGGAAATTGAATTTCAAAAACAATTAGCCAATGTAGAAATGATGGCATTAAGATCACAAATGAACCCTCATTTTATATTTAATTGTATGAATACCATAAAACTTTTTGTAAAAGAAGACAGGAAAGAAAAAGCCAGTAAATATATAGGAGATTTTGCAAAACTAATGAGAATGGCATTAAACAATTCACGTGTTAATCTTATATCTTTGAGTGATGAATTAGAACATTTGAGGCTATACATTGAAATGGAGAAAATGCGTTTCGAGCAAAGAATAGATAGTGTTATTTCTTTTCCTGAAGGAATGGATTTAAAACAATACCAAGTTCCTCCGATGCTAATTCAACCATTTGTTGAAAATGCAATAAAACATGGGATTTTGCCCTTAAAAAGAAAAGGGAAATTAACCATTAACATAAAAAAAGAAGCAAACTACTTGATATATATTGTCCAGGACAATGGTATTGGTAGAAAAGCTTCAATTCAAAAAAATAAAGGTAATCACTTAACAAAATCACTCGGTATCAATATCACAAATGATAGATTAAAACTTATTAAAACTATATATGGAATGCAAGCATCTATTGATATTATAGACTTAGAAAAAGATGGAATAGCTAAAGGCACTAAAGTTATAGTACGCATTCCTGTTATATTAAGAACCTAAATATTTATTTTTTAGTGGGTCATTACATTTTGTCTCGTATGGGATGACTTTTCTTTTTTTCGGCACAGCCACCCCCTCTTCTTTCCCGCAAAAGCTATGCTCTCCCCCTAATAATTTTTCTTCACTTTGTTACGAAAAATGATAGGGGGATGTAGCAATGCTCCATATCATACTATAAAATTCTTGTATATGATGTCTATCAATCCATCACAAGTCAATAAAATTTAATGCGAAAAATGAAATACACCTAAAACAAAGAAATAAAGCTTTTTTGCGAAACTTCGAAACGACATCTTATACCAAATTAACTTTAAAATGTCGTATAAATATTATAGAATTAATTTTTCAAGATTGAGTTAAAAAACACAGGCATAGCCTAGCTATGGCGAGTATTTTTAACGAAAATATTGGAAAATTAAAATGTAATATATGCGTCATTTTAGTGTTAAATTGGTATTACTGCCAATTTCACAACCAAATCAACCATTCTCACATCGTACTGTGCCATTCTCACAAGCGCTATTGTTTATAATGCATACCCGGCATATCTTTGTATCATAAAATTAAACCCTAAATAATATCCAATATCATGAAAGTAAAACAACTGGTTCTTAAACAAAAAGGAGATATCTGGGAAAAGAGAAATTCAAATCTTAATGAGTTTTTAAATGACAGATTAATTATTCGTACAAATGATTATATCCATATAATAGATATAAGAAAGATATCTTTTATTCAAGCTTCAAGTAATTATAGCAAAATAAATATTATGGGCGAGAAATCAATTCTTTCTTCCAAAACCTTAAAGCATTTTGAAGAAAAATTGATAAATAAAGGATTTCTAAGGATACATAGTAGTTATTTGGTTAATTCAGCATGTATTTCCGGTATTATAAAAAACGGGATTTGGACTATAGCCCTTCAAGACAATACCAAGTTACCTATTTCCAGATCATATAAAGAAAGACTTTTTAATATATTACGCTTAAAATAATTTGGTTTAGGCTAAAAATTTGACCTGAGTAGATACGGTGTTAAAAATCTAATAAATTTTAATAAAATAACTAAAAATTAATATTATGAAAAATGTACAACTATTTTTAATTGCAGTTATTATGATTGCAACTTATACACTTACTGCACAGGTAGGGGTAAATACTGATGGTAGCAGTCCAGACGCTTCGGCAATACTTGACGTAAAAAGCACAGACAAAGGTATGTTGATACCCCGTATGACTATGGCACAAAGAGATGCCATAAGTTCACCGGCAAATGGCTTGTTGATATTTCAAACCGACAATTCATCCGGGTTTTATTATAATAGTGGTACACCCGGTTCAGCGAACTGGGTGAGTTTGTCTGATCCAACAACCAGCTGGAGCATAACCGGCAACGCGGGAACCACATCCGGCACCAACTTTATCGGTACTACTAACGCACAAGATTTTGACATACGCACCAACAACATATTGCGTGCACGCATTACACAAAAAGGGCAAATAGAAATTTTTAATACAGGAAAGTCTGTTTTTATAGGCGAAGATGCCGGAAACGGTGACAATCTTTCAGATAATAGAAATGTTTTTATCGGATATAATACCGGCTCTTCTAACACCACAGGATATGACAATACCGCCAGTGGATACAGAGCATTGTATTCCAACACTTCAGGAAAATACAATACCGCCAGCGGGTACGAGGCATTGTATTCGAATATTGTAGGAAGTGAAAATACTGCAAGTGGGTACGAAGGATTGTATTCTAATACCACAGGAAATTACAATACCGCTAGTGGGTATCAAGCATTGTATAAAAATACCACAGGATATAACAACACAGCCAGTGGTTTGAAGGCTTTGTATAAGAATATTACAGGAAATGATAATACTGCAAATGGGTACACAGCATTGTATAATAACACCACAGGAAATAGCAATATCGCCAATGGAAAAGGAGCATTGCATGATAACACCACGGGTACTTCCAATGTGGCTATTGGTGTAAGCGCACTATATTCAAACACAGCCAGAAGTAATTTGGTAGCGGTAGGTGATTCGGCTTTATATAACAACGGAAATGGCGCTACCAGTTCTTATCAAGGTAGATTTAATACAGCTCTCGGCTCCAAAGCTCTTTATTCGAACACCAAAGGATCTTATAACACCGCCAGTGGTTACGAGGCTTTGAATAAAAATACTGAGGGGAAAAAGAACAGCGTTAGTGGATACAAGGCTTTGTATAAGAATATTACAGGAAATGATAATACTGCAAATGGGTACACAGCATTGTATAATAACACCACAGGAAATAGCAATATCGCCAATGGAAAAGGAGCATTGCATGATAACACCACGGGTACTTCCAATGTGGCTATTGGTAAAAATGCACTGTATAAAAACACAGTCAGAAGTAACTTGGTAGCAGTAGGAGACTCGGCTTTATTCCACAACGGAACGGGCGCTACTCAAAATTATCATGCTATAAACAATACTGCTTTTGGCTCCAAAGCTCTTTATTCTAATACCATAGGAACTAGCAATATCGCTCTCGGTTTTGAAGCTCTTTATTCCAACACGACAGGAAATTATAATACTGCTAGTGGACGTGGGGCTTTGGGGGTAAACACTACAGGAAGTCACAATTGCGCAAATGGAAGCTATGCCATGTATTCCAACACCACAGGGCATTACAATACTGCTAGTGGAAAGGATGCATTGTATTCCAATACCACAGGAAGAGATAATACTGCAAGCGGGAGCGCTGCCTTGTATAATAACACCACAGGAAATAGCAATACCGCCAACGGAAACGGAGCATTGCATGATAACACCACGGGTATTTCTAACGTGGCTATTGGTAAAAATGCACTGTATAAAAACACAGTCAGAAGTAACTTGGTAGCAGTAGGAGACTCGGCTTTATTCCACAACGGAACGGGAGCATATAATACTGCCCTCGGTTCAAAAGCTCTTTATTCCAATACAACAGGATCTTACAATACCGCCAGTGGGTTTCATGCCTTGTATTCCAACACCACAGGAAATAGTAATACCGCCAATGGAAGAGAAGCCTTGAATTCCAATACCACAGGATATTCCAATGTGGCTATTGGTGCAAGATCATTGTATAAAAATACGTCCAAAAGCCATTTAGTAGCGGTAGGAGACTCGGCTTTATTTAACAACGGAATGGGGGCTACTTATTCTCACCAGGCAAGAAAAAATACTGCCTTAGGTTCCAAAGCTCTTTATTCCAACACCACAGGATATCAGAACACCGCCAGTGGGTTTCAGACATTGTATTCCACCACCACAGGGTATCAGAACACCGCCAATGGATACAAAGCATTGAATAAGAACACCACAGGATATAACAATACTGCTAGTGGGGACTTATCATTATATTCCAATATCACAGGATATGCTAATACTGCTAGTGGGTACGTAGCATTGTATTTTAATACCACAGGACATAATAATACCGCTTTCGGAGATTATGCTTTTTATGCTGGAGCAAGTTACTCAAACGCAACAGCTATAGGTTATGATACCCATATCAGTGGAAGTAATCAAGTACGGCTCGGGAATAGTTCTGTAAGTAGCATCGGTGGTTATGCTGACTGGACCAATATTTCGGACAGGCGTTTTAAAACTGATATACAAGAAAATGTGGTGGGCTTGGATTTTATTCAAAAATTACGTCCGGTTACGTATCATCTCGATATGGATGCCATTGCCAATTTTATTAAAACTCCGGATAGTTTACGTCTCTTGGAAAGCGAACGCTTAAAAGCTGCTGAACTGCAAACAGGTTTTATTGCCCAGGAAGTAGAACAAGCAGCCCAAAGTGTAGGCTATGATTTCCACGGTGTAGATACTCCCGATAACGAAAATGATCACTACGGGTTACGCTACGCTGAGTTTGTCGTTCCACTCACCAAAGCTGTGCAAGAGCAACAGGAGATTATAAAACAGCAAGAAACAAAACTGCAACAACAAGAAATAAAGCTGCAAAAACAAGAAAAAAGATTACAAGCCTTAGAAAAAATGCTTTTGAAAAACAAATAGCATAAAAAACTTGATGTTTATAAAAGCGGGATTTCTTTATCAGATTTCCCGCTTTTTTAGTACCATGAGATCATTACATACCATATAATAAAGTTTGATGATTTAATCATGATTATATTGAAAAACATGGTCATGGTATCTATGGTTATGGTATTTTTTGATATAATCTTGCGCAGTGAATTAGGCATTTCTTTTTTTACAGAACGACATCTTATTACCAATTTCACAACCAAACCAACCATTCTCACATCGTACTGTGCCATTCTCACAGGCGCTATTGTTTATAATTCATACCCGGCATATCTTTGCATTATAATCAGGTAAAGGTTGGAGATTTATTTCCGAGTCAATGATCTTTGACCTTTTGCCAAATTTATAAACATAAAAAGCATTGATATGAAAAAGACAATTTATTTTTTATTAATTTTAATTCTACCCGGTTTTAGTTTTGCTCAAAGCTTTGAAAGAAGCTTGATAGGAAGTGCAGGCACTCAATCCACAAAAGGGAATGCGAGTTTGGATTGGTCAATCGGTGAAACTATGGTTGCCGATTTTTCAAATCCAAATGTAAGTCTTTCCCAAGGATTACATCAATGGATAAAAGTATTGACAGCAGTACGAGAATTGCCTGATTGGCATGAGGATGTATCCATTTTTCCAAACCCTTTTGTTGATATAGTCACTTTAAAGTCTAGCAACTTAAGGAATTACACCATAGAACTATATAATGTTTCAGGCAATTTCATCTTAAAACAACAATGGGACGGGGAAGAAAAAAATCTCAATTTGGGAAATTTACACGAAGGGATTTATCTTTTTGTAATAAAAGACATTAAGGGTAAATTCATAGCTCTAAAAGCAATTAAACAAAACATTAACTAAATTAATTTAATCATTTAAATATATTTTTTAATTCATAAAACCTCAGATATGAAAATTTCAAAACTTCAATTCGTAATATTTTTATTTATCAGTACAACAATATTTGCACAGGTTCCAAGCGGATTCAATTACCAAGCTGTTGCGAGAGATAATGATGGCAATGCTATTAACAAGAAAGAGATAAGTGTAAAGTTCTCAATACTTCAAGGTGGTGAAAACGGTACTACTCTTTATATAGAAACCCATAAAGTTACCACATCAGATTTAGGTACATTTTCGGTAGTAATTGGGACAGGAACTGTGAAAGAAGGTGATTTTAGTGGAATTAAATGGAGTCAGGGAGAGATGTTTGTCAAAGTTGATTTTGATCCCAAAGGAGGAGATAATTATGTAGAGATGGGGACACAAAAGCTAAATGCTGTTCCTTATGCAATGTATGCTTTGAACGGGAATAAAGGAGACAAAGGACAAAAAGGAGACAAGGGAGATAAAGGCGATAAAGGAGACAGAGGAGAAAGAGGAAAAGAAGGTCAGCCCGGACCTATTTATGAAGCAGGAGAAGGTATAAATATAATCGAAAACAAAATCAGTGCACACGATGACTCTCCCAGTAATGAACTTCAAAAATTAACTTTATCAGGTACTAAACTATCAATAACTAAAGGAAACTCTGTAACTCTTCCAAGTGGAGGCGGTAGTGGCGCTTCAAAAATAGATGACCTTAGTGATGCAAAGTCAGATGGTTCATCTCTTTTCTTGGGTGATAAAGTTGGTGATAAAGATGATGGTTCAAATAAAAATGTGGGTGTCGGAGCTCTGGTTTTAGGAAATAATACAACCGGAAGCAATAATACGGCAAGTGGTTTTTCTGCTCTTTTCACTAATTCTACAGGTTCAAATAATACTGCTACCGGAAATGGAGCACTTGCCGGGAATAAAACAGGTAATAATAATACGGCAGCAGGTAGTAATGCACTGTATTTTAATTTTAAAGGAAGTAATAATACTGCAATTGGAGAAAGTGCTTTATTTAGAAATCAAGGAGGGAGTAATGGTACAGCAGTTGGATATAAAGCCATGTTTTACAATAATAGTACAGCATTGGAGTTTACCAATACTAATGTGGCAGTTGGATATGAAGCATTACGGGGGTCAGACAATGCACCAAAAAACACCGGAAATCAAAATTTAGCTTTAGGATATCAATCTCTTGTTAATAATCAAGTAGGATCTGATAATATTGCTACCGGTTTCAAGGCTTTATATAATAATGTAAAAGGAAAGGAAAATACAGCAATTGGAAATGGAGCACTGTATAGTAATAATTCCACTAGCAGAGGTACTGCCTTAGGATTTCAAGCTATGTATAACTGGAATAATAGTGAAACAGAAGGAGTTAACTTTAATACCGCAGTAGGTTATAAATCTATGTATAGTTCAGACACAATTGAAAATAACAGCGGAAATTTTAATACTACACTTGGATATGCGACTTTATTCAAAAACTCAAAAGGAGGACAGAATACTGTAATAGGTGTAAAATCAATGTATTCAAATATCACAGGAAATCAAAATACAGCAGTTGGAAATGAGGCATTAAATAAAAATACAAGTGGTGGATATAATATTGCCATCGGAAACAATACGCTTCATGCGAATACAAAAGGTAATTATAATACAGCAATTGGCACAAGTTCACTTGCAAATAATACTATTGGGGGTTATAATACGGCAATTGGAGGAAGTGCTCTTATAGCGAATACTAATGGAAATTATAATACTGTATTAGGAAGCGCTGCGGGTTTTGCCAATAAGACTGGAGATAATAATGTATATATTGGACACAAAGCCGGATTAGTAAACAGTGCGGGAAACGATAATGTCTTTATCGGTGAAAGTGCAGGTATGCTTGAGAAAGGAAGTGGTAAATTGTACATAGAAAATTCAGGCGCTAATAATAAATCTGCCTTGATTTATGGAGATTTTTATAAGGACTCTCTTCGTGTCAATGGTAAACTTACCGTTAGAGATGATGTCGCTTTAGATGGAGAATTAGTAATTGCCGAACAAACCCAAATTAAAAGTGGTAAAGAAGCTAAATTAACAAGTGGGGGATTCTTAACATTAGGAGAGAATTCAGAGAGAAATCTAATTATAGATAATAATGAAATATTGGCAAGAAATAATGGTGAAGGTTCTCCTTTATATTTACAACAAGGAGGAGGTGCAGGTAATACTTTAATCAATAACTTGTACGGTAAAGTGGGTATTGGTTTATCAAGTCCGACTGCAAAATTACATGTAGGTGGAGATGTTAAAGTAAAATCCACATTAGATGTAACAGGTACTATATCAAGTAGTAGCGATATAAAAGCTAAAAAAGATTTTAAATACGATTCTCCTAAAACTTATTATTATCAGATTCATCCTTATGATTGTGTATTAGAAAATGGAAATGAAGGGAAACTGAAAAGAAATTATAGAACTATTTGGCTTCACCATGATTATGATTTGGATGCAAATTGGTATAGCGGGCATGCAATTTCACAAATCAAACTTCCAGAAGGTGCTATTATAAAAAAAATAATATATTATTATAGAATTATTGAGGGGGGAGATGGTGTTGCAAAATTTGGAATATCACTCATGAGGAGAGATATTACTAAACCGGATGATGCTGAGGAATTATCTTTTAAACAGCATAACACGGTAACCGGAGGAGCTTATGAACCAACTTATTTGGCTAATGTTGAAAATATTCGTATAAACAATAAAAAGTATATTTATTTAATAGGTTTTTACTTAGAGGAAATTGCATATTACCTTGAACATACAGATAATGTAGAATTTTTTAATGCTACAATCGAATACACTTTAGATAAAGTATCACAATAATTTATATCAAGTTTGACACTGTCAAGTCACAAGTCACAAAGAAATTTATAAAACAATAAAAATAACACATACGCCCCTAAAATTATTCACACAGAAACAACACAATATTCCAGTGAATCAAATCAAACAACTTTATGTTAAAGAACATTCTACCAATAGGTCTGTCAATAATGTACCATTGAAAGCTTTTGGAATATATCTTGAACAATCTAATGGTGAAGAAATTAAACTTATCGATGAGATGAATAGAGAAACATCTCTTTATTTGGAACAAGAAATAGAAGAATTCATCAAAATTAAAGATAAGGCTATTAAGGGTGAAATTGATAAGACTTAACTATATTCTAATATCCATCAACATCTATATTAATCCGTAGAGTTTTTAGTCCCTCTGATTTTTTTACTTTGTCTTTACAATCTTGAATAAAAGCTTTTACTTGGGGAATATTTAAGCCTGTTTTTTCAAGTTTAATCATTATTCTATACTGATAAAACCCCCTGACTCGTGCTATGCCTGGAATTGCCGGTCCAATGACCCTTTTGAGCAATCTTGATTTTAATAATCTCGCCATATTTTGCGCTCCTTGATAGCATTTGTCAGGTTTTTTGTGCATAACTGTGATTTCTATGATCCTGATAAATGGAGGGTATTTGAATAGATGTCTTTCCTCCAATTCTCTTATCACAAAAGAATCGTAATCTGTATTCTTAACATCGGTCAACATCGGATGTGAGGGGTTGTGAGTTTGTATTATCACAAGCCCTTGTTTTTGTCTCCTTCCTGCTCTACCTCCTACTTGAAGGACAAGTTGAAATGCCCGTTCAATGGCACGAAAATCCGGGAATTGCATTAACCTGTCAATGTCGATTACACCTACCATACCGATATGATCAAAATCCAAACCTTTTGTTATCATCTGTGTACCTACCAAAATATCTATTTTTCGAGCATCAAATTCCGCCATTATCCTCTCGATATCATTCTTTGTCCGGACAGTATCTATGTCCATTCTTCTTACCTTGGCATCAGGAAAAATATTTTTTAATTCATCTTCTATTTTTTCCGTTCCATACCCTAAAAATGATAATCCCGGTTCGCCACAACGGGGACAAATCTCAGGAACTTTTTCTCTGTGACCGCAGTAATGACATTTCAGTTCATTATGAAATTTGTGGTAAGTCATACTGACATCACAGTTTGTGCATTGACTATTCCAGCCGCATTTGCTGCAAATCATCGTAGGAGAATACCCCCTTCTGTTTTGGAAAAGCAGCACTTGCTCATCATTATTAAGTGTGTTTTGTATCATAGATGTAAGAGCGATGCTGTATTTGCTATTATTGGGAAGCAACATCGATTTGTGTCGCATATCAATGATTCTTATCTCCGGCATTGATACATTACCAAATCTTTCTGTTAACCTTACATATCCGTATTTGCCTGTTCTTGTATTGTAATAGCTTTCGAGGGAAGGAGTGGCACTACCAAAAATCACTTTAAGGTCGTTAATTGCACCCAAATAAGCTGCTACATCCCGGGCATTGTATCTTGGAGACGGATTTTGCTGCTTGTAAGAACTATCATGCTCTTCATCGACAATAATAAGTTTCAGGTTTTGAAAAGGTAAAAATATCCCTGATCTAGCTCCAAGTATTATCGGTTTTCCGGTTTTTACAGCATTCCATATTTCAACCCTTTCATTTTGATTCAATTTGCTGTGAAATATATAGACATCCTTTCCAAACACTGCAGCAAGTCTATTAATCAATTGAGTCGTAAGCCCTATTTCCGGTACGAGAAACAATACCTGTCCGCCATCGTCAATTGTCCTTTTTATGTATTCCTGATATATTCTAGTCTTGCCGCTTCCTGTGACACCGTGAAGCAAAACGTGGTTTTTTGTCTTGAAAATTTCATCTATTTCTTCGATTGATTTTTTTTGCCCTAGTGACAAATCCGGTAGAGTAGTTTTATTTTCTGCAAAGGGTATTAGTCTGCTTATAGTCTTTTGATATTCTATAAAAATATCTTTTTCTACTAGTTTTTTTATCACAGATGAATCCACTTGAGCAAGTTCTTTTAAAGCAGCTTTGCTTATTTCTTTTTGGGTATTTTTCAGTTGTACAAAAGCCAATAATGCATTTGTTTGGTGCTTTGACCTCTTTGTTAATTCAAATGCTTCAATCAAATCTTCATCCTCCCTGTGACTATCCGTCAGTTCAACATATTTTATTTTTTTCGGGTTGTAATTCTTTATCATTTCTTCTCTGATATTGACAATTTGTTTGTCCAATAATGAGTGAATGACAGGGTACACTGTCTTCTTATCAAGAATATCCCTGATATCTTTTAGATTGAGGTCGTTTTGTATCCTTAGTGCTTCATAGACCATATATTCTTCATCATTAAGCTCTATATGATTTATTTCTTCTTCGCTCATCAGTCCCAGAATAGTCTCGCTTGACATCTTTAGCCCTGAGGGTAAGGCTACATTCATCACTTGACCTATAGTGCAAATATAATATCCGGCAATCCACTTCCACAAATCAAAATGAGCTTTGTCAATTATCGGTAATTGATCGATTATAGAAATGATATCTTTTGTAGGGTAATCAGGTTGTTTATCGGTAATTTCCACTACCAATCCGGAGTAAAATTTTCGTCTTAAAGGTACTTCTACTCTTATCCCGAATTTAATTTGACTGCTCAGTTCATCAGGAACAGAATACAGATAAGATTTTGGCAATGCCAAAGGAAGAACTATACGTACATATATTGTTTTGGATTGAGCCATACTCTGGCAAAGGTACGAAAAAAATGTATATATGTGATTTCAATGTTAAAGGGAAAGGGGTGCATTTCATAATTTCTAAAATCTCTAATCCTTGTTCGGTGTTCGATATTCGGTGTTGTTTAATAATTAATATCGAATAATGATTAACGATTTTTGATTTTTTATGTAAACTTACTGCTTTTTCATAACAAAGTGAAGTAAAACTACAAGGAGGAGTGTTGAATTCTATAAGTAAAACTGAAATACCCCTATCTTTTAACCCGAATTTTGATTAAATGTGGAATTTTTCCTGCTAAGGTATGCAAAGTACACGCAAAGTTTCGCCAAGGAAATCCATATGCAATTAATAAAAGGATTTAAAGGATTATTTGTTAATAACCATTTATAGAACTTAATAAGGAAAAAGATTGTTTTTTAAGTGTAAGCGTTCGGTAAAGTACAGGTCACAGATTTTGTAAAGACGTTGGGCTAATAGGTAGGAGCTCAAAAAGTTTATTAACTTTATAGTCATTAATTTTATTAAGTACATCAAATAACCAATCGTAAGGGTTTAAGTTATTTATTTTGCAAGTTGCAAAAAAGGAATACATCATGGCATAGCCCATTGCAGCATCGTGACTTCCTGCGAACAAATAATTTTTTCTACCAACCGCTAAAGGTCTAATAGTATTTTCTATCATATTGTTATCAATTTCATAACGTCCATCTTCTATATATCTCATTAGGTTTGGGAATATATTTAAAGTGTAATTAATAGCTACGCCAATTGAACTTTTAGGTAACACCTTTATTCTGTTTTCTTTTAGCCAAGATTCCAATTCTAAGAGTATTGGTAATGCATAAATATTTCTATATCTTTTAAGTGTTTGAACACTGACTTGCTGTTCTTTAGCTTTTCTTTCTATTGCATATAACATTTGTATTAGTGACAGGACATACTCCGCCCTTGCATAATCATTGTCTTTTGCTTTGACAAAGTATCTTCTGGCATGTGCCATACAACCTAATAAAATTATATTTCCTTTTGTTTTTAAATCTCGATAAACTGTATATCCATCCGTTTGTAATGTCCCATTAAAACCATTTAAAAGTTGTTCGGGGACAGATCTGCTGCGCCCCTTATTATATTTAAACAATACTAATCCTTTTATCGGGTTTCGAACTACCCACATATAACCTTGATGCAACTTACCTTTTTTATCTATATCTTGTACTTTTAGTGGTGATTCGTCTATTTGCAAGTATGTAGATTCATTTAAAGTCGCTTTTTTTAATTCTTCGTATAGAGGATGTAATAAGGATGCTGTTTTTGCAAACCAGCCTCCTATAGTAGATGCGCTTATTTTATATCCAAAGCGTTTAAATATTTGCCTTTGTCGATATAAGGGAAGATGATCCACAAACTTTGATACATTGATATGAGCTAAAACACTAGCTCCTGCATTACCTTTGGGTATTGGTAAACTTGGTAAGTCGGCAACTATTATTTTTTCAGTTTCTACATTAATATACTTTGGTCTAATTATTTTGCGAACATAAAGTTTTGATGGTACCATTTCTAATATTTCGGTAATCTCTTCTCCTATCTTCTTATGATTTGACGTAATCCCTTTGGGTTCTATTATTTCCTCTTGTCTTGGTAAATGGGGAGGAAGTGATTTTCGAACCGGTTGTTTTTTTACTTTTTTATTAACCCTTCTGCTATAGCTTATTTCTTCTTTTTCTACTTCGGCATCTTCTACTTGAACATTATCAAATAAACTTAACTGCTTTATTGAATCAAACTCCTTACTTGGTTGGAATCTCTCTCTCTTCTGACCAAATATCAAACGCTTTAATTCAGCTAATTGATTCTTCTGATACTCCAATTCTATTATGAGTTTATCATAATCTGCTTTTGGTATCGTTATGTATTCAACCGGCTGTATCTCTTTGTTTAACATATCGTAAAGATACGAATATCTTTACAGTTATCAAAGAAATTTATAGACTTTTTTATATTTATTTTGAAGTAAATCTTTTAGATTTATTAAGATTAATTATACTTATCCCGTCTATCAACATTATCATTTCTGTATAGCTTAATTCTATTAGACCTCGCTCTATTTCATAATGTGGAAATTTGAATGTGCCCTGTTCCAATCGTTTATAATATAACAAATATCCACTTGCCTGCCATTGCAATATTTTTATCTTATCTCTACGTCTGTTTACAAATAAATATACT
>Ga0256831_1000997_pt1 | contig 15028 bp, 16 predicted proteins | sample 132544metaG_FD_189087 | JGI IMG/M metagenome (GOLD analysis project Ga0256831, IMG submission 189087) | Hydrothermal vent microbial communities from Lau Basin, Pacific Ocean - 132-544 | ecosystem: Environmental > Aquatic > Marine > Hydrothermal vents | place: Pacific Ocean: Lau Basin | collected...
GTGCCCTGGCTTTGATTAACCCGGAGACTGTCTGGGATCTGAGTGCAATGATTCTCCTTAGTGAGAACCTGTTCCGGGCCCATGTAACCGGGTCGTCGTGCAGGGACGGGGAACTGGATCCCGGGGCTGTTGTGAAGTAAATGTTAACTTTAGGGTACCCGTGTTCTCCGACTAGAATCGAAGGCGGAGTTGGGGCTTCTAGGTCCTGGTTCTTTATGAACTGTATACTCTTTATTTGCCACTTATACCTCTCGAGTAGCGGGCAGTATGGGAGACCGCATAGTCTCTTGTAGCCCTTACATTTTGCGCAGAGCGAGGGGTTTATTCGGACCATTTCTAGTCCTCTAATGGTATTAGAGACTTAGACCGTAGTTCCTTGTAAATCTTGTCCTCCGCCTCATCTGTTAGTATATAGAACTTGACGAGGAGCTCGTCCCCTTCTTTTAGGAGGAAAGTCTCTGGTGGGAGGGGGATCCATTTCCTGGAACGGTACACGGCTAGAACCAGTCCCCCCATATCGGAGAGTGAGAGTTCCTCAAGGGGTTTCTCTCCATTAGTATACTGAACCCTGATAACTGTTTCCCGGCTCTCCTCACCAGCCTCCTCCACGATAAAATGTACTGAGCCCTCCAGTACTGTCATCGCTAATAGTTTAGCAGCATCTCCCAGGCTTTCCAAGCTTTTTGCAAGTATGGCTATAGCTGGCCCATACTCTGGCTTGTCACGGTATTCTTTGTATGACGTGGCGAGTAGGTCTACATACATCTGGTCTAGGTCTTCCTCCATATTCACTATTTCCACAGCAGCCGTTTTATCTAGGTTGAACACTGAGTGGAAGGCTAAGTCCATCATCAGTGACGCCAGATTGTATGTTTCTAAGACAAGGTCGGCCAGTGGATCAGCCTCTTCTGACTCCTCTATCCTTGTCACAAGGTCGACGGTGTCCTCGTCTCCTAGGAACCTGGCTAGATCCTCTATCTCGTCGAGTGTGCCTCTGACTATTAGTAGATCGCCGACTTTAACCTTGAAAGAGGGGTCTGGAGCTAGGATGTACTCCCTGTCCCTTTTCACCAGGAGTACATCTATACGTGAGACATTCTCTTCTATTTCAGATATTGATATGCTTTCCTTGGGAGCTTTCACCGTTTTCACTAGGGCTACTGTTTCCTCTCCCCTTAACAGGGAGTTTTTGACGGCTTGGCTCACACTGAGGCCTTGGAGGACTATTCCAGCTATGTCCCCCGCGGCATTGCTTATCCTGTCAAACGCGACACCCAGATTGCCCAGTGAAACCATGTCACGGGCTTGCGAAGGAGACCTGGCGGCTAGCATTATCTTATACAGTAACCGCCGCCACATTTTGTCTATTATTTTCTCTACATTCGAGACCTCGAGCGCGGCTCTCTTATCGTTCCATATGAGGCTGTAGAATGATAAGTCGAGCGCTATACTAGAGTAATCCTTAGCTTCTTGAAGCAGGTCTAGTATAGTATCAGCCTTCAACTCGGAGTTCACCGCTTTTATTCAAAACATATAGTGCAAGAGACGCGGCGGCAACAACCGGGAGCCCTCCCGGGACATCCTCAAGGTATACCTGTACTCCAAGCTTACGCTCCACAGGATCGAAACCCGCGTCAGACCCGTCGAAAACAAGGCTGACCCGTTTCTTGTCTCTATTAGCGTTTAGAACCTTTGAGAGCTCCTCGCCTTTCCCTGTAAACAGTAATAGTAGGTCTGGCTCCACTGTTTCCAAGAAGTCTTCTAGAGTCGGCATGACAATGAGGGACAACCCGTTCTTGTATGCAAATTTGAATGCGTCGGGAATACCTGTCTGAGCAGCTGCACCATATACTTTCGTGTATGCGAACTCTTTTACCCCCATAGCCGCGCCTATTCTGATGAAATCAATAACTCTGCTAGGGCTGGAAGTATTGTTAAGCACCAGTGTTACATTCCTCACGCCGTTCATTCCCCTCTAACCCTCTTGATATCACTCGGTATTACAGGTTTAAAGGTTTGAGATACCTGTCTCCAACGCCTTAATGGCCTTGAGAGCTATTCTATAGGAGAGCGGCGGAGGGACAGCCTCCCCTACCTGGTTGTACTGTATGTCCCTGCTTCCTAGGAATACGTGATAGTCTGGAAAACCCATGAGCCTAGCTTGCTCTCTCACGGTGAGAAGCCTATCCTCGTAGGGATGGATGAACTGGGACGAGCCCAGTACAGTAGGCGCCGGTTCCCGTGGGTTGAGCCGTATCATGTTGGGGAGCTTTCGTCCCCCGGCTCCAGTATATTTTATGAGGCTCTTACCCCATTTTAACCCTCTTATTCTCTTGAGCTTTCTCGGTGATATAGTAGTGTATTCATGGTTTGGTGGGTATGGTGACCCGGGCGGGGGAAGCCCTTCTAGTGCCTCTCTGACACTTATTTTCCTTTCTTTTTCTAATTCGATTTTTATGTTGGAGACGAACACTCTTGTCCTCCGGCTGGGAACCCCGTGGTCCTCTGCTTTTAAAATGTTGAAATGAACAGCCCTGTAGCCGTATCTTCCCAGCTCTCGTTTTATAGCCTCCACTATTTCCCCGGCCATTATTCCTTTCACGTTTTCTATGAAGAAGACTTTAGGCTTCAGTTCTCCTATTATTCGTATAGCGTGGAGAAACAGTTGACCGGCGGGATCACGGTATAATCTGTCAATGGGATGCTTCTGTCTCTTCGGATTCGCACCTGTGAAGGGCTCGCATGGAGGGCTGGCTATAACAGCATCTAACGAGTCGGCTTCGCCTCGGAGCAGATCCCTGATTTCCTCTATTGAAACCCGTTTTATGTCCTCTGAAAGGACTATGGTATGAGGGAAGTTCTCCTTGTAAGTCTTAGATACAGGAGGATTGTTTTCTATAGCGAGTAACCCTTTGAACCCGGCTTCCTCAAACCCTCTGGCGAACCCGCCTGCCCCAGAGAAGAGGTCTATCATCCTATAGCTGGGCTTCATCTTGCTCTATTTCCCTCTGCAGGCTATCGATAAGTCTTCTAAGTATTTTCAGGTTGATCTCACGGTCCTCGTCGAGCTGTAACTCGCTCCCACATCTCGGGCAGGTGAACTCGTATTCTAGTGCCTCGGGGAAAGCGTATCTGGCACCGCATCTAGGGCATACATATATTTCATTCTCTGACTCGAACTCATATCGGGCTTTGAGCTTCTCGAGAACATTTTTCTTCCTGTTAAGAAGTATGAGGTTGAGCGTGCTCTTGTTTATTCTCCAGAAGAATCTCGTTTCACCTGTCTTAGTTCTGCCCCGCTGGTAGGTTACTAGCTTGTTTTCGAGGAGTAGTAATAGGATTCTCCGTATCTGGGTTTCACGCATTCCAGTTATTTGTTCTAGTTCTTCATCACTCAGCCCCTTGGCTTCGGCTTTCTCGTATAGAATGCGGAATATCCTGGCTGCATCCTCTGGCTTTATGTTCGCTAGAATTGACGATCTTTTATAGACTTTCTCCTTGTAGAATAGGATTTTTATAAAGGCATCCAATTCCCTCATTATCTCTTTCTCATCTGCCTTACTGTTCCTATGATTGTCCTTTCCGTTCAACTTTTTTGCCCCTCGCTGTAGGTATTATTTTCACGGTTCCTCCACTAAATTCTAGATATAGTTCTCTACCCTTAAATAGCCTGTCCAAGAATATTGCAAGAGCAGCTATCTCGGAGTGCGGTTGGTTGCCGACTGCTACGTTATAATCTGCTACTTTATAATATACGGGATCTACCTTTGGCCCGCCTATTATAACGAGTTTACTACTAGGGTTCGATCGTATTTCATCAATAACGTCGTCTATATGGAGGCCATACATCGTCAAGTGAATTATTTGGCCTCCTTGTTCACGCCATTTTCTACAATAGGATAATGGATTGGTGACACACTCGAAGTCCATTGTTCCACCCCACCTTTCATTCACTTCGATAATATTATCTCTGATGTTACTATCGCATACGCCTGATACAAGGAACTTGGATGCACCGAAGGCGCGTGATACCAATGCTGCGTGAGTGGTTACCCTTTTATCCCTCTCCGGCCTGTGGTCAAGTTTTAATACATGAACCCTATGCTCCATAGGCAATTATCTCTTCCCCTTCCAGAGACTCATCCCTAGATATTTCAGTATAAACGGTGTCCACTAAACGATCTAGATTCCACCCGGTGAGCGCAGAAACTTCTATTACTGCTGATACGTTGTACGTCTCCCGGTACACTATGCTGTCAAGCTCTTCTCTTACCCTACGTACGTTACTTGCCCTAGCACGGTCGATTTTATTTAATGCTATTACCAGTGGAACCGTGTCAGCGTCTATCCTAGACAGAACTGACAGCCCGGCGTCAAGCTTCTGCATTACTTTTTCGAAAGGCTCGGATACATCGAGGACGAAGATTATGAGGTCGGATGAAGCGGTCTCCTCGAGCGTCGCGTGGAAGGCTTCGATAATCTCGGGGGGAACGTTTCTTATGAACCCTACCGTGTCAATAAAAACTATTTTTCTCCCTTTGAACTTGACGCTCTTATGCTTTGTTTGCAGGGTGGTGAAATATTCTTCACCTACAGGTTTAGCCTCTCCCGTCAGTTTGTTGAACAGGCTTGTTTTACCTGCGCTTGCATAACCTACAATTGCCACGCTCGGGATTCCACGCCTGTTTCTTCTCATTATTTCTCTTCTAGTTTTAATTCTAGCGAGCTCCCTACGGAGACGGGTTATCCTCGCCTTTATATGTCTATAGTACTTTTCTACGTCATACATTCCAGGCCCCATGAACCCAGGCATTTCACCCATTCTTTTCCTCCTAACAAGCTCCCGGACAAGCGGTATAATATGCTTCAGCCTAGCCAGTTCTATCTGTATTTTCGCTTCTTTGGAGCCTGCATGCATTTTGAAGATCTCCAATATGAGTAGAGTCCGGTCGATAACGTCTTTGCCTGTCACTTTCATTAATCTAGATACTATCGAGGGCTTTGGGTTTCCATAGAATACTATTCGATCCACATCAGTCTCTCCTAGCAGATACTCGATTTCATTCAGTTTGCTTCTAGAAATGTAGTTTTCGGAGCGCACTGGGACTATGTGAACAGGATCGTAGCCAGCAGTATCTAGCAGTGCTAACAGTTCATCCATGTTGTCTCTCTCTGATCTAGGAACTATAACGAGAACTTTACCCATTACTCTTCATCCTTCTTCAATACCGCTATATCGCCGAGAGTTAGCACTGATTTAGGTTTGTCACTAGGGTGAACAGGTGATTCTTCCTCATCGTCAATTACGGGTTCCAATAGTTTTATTTTGAGAACTCTCTCAAGCCTCCGGGCCAGGTCTATTGTAGGCATGAGTCTACCAGTCTCTATTTTTCCTAGTGTAACCTCTCTCTCCTGAACTTTTCTAGCTAGATCTGCACGGCTTAGCCCTAATTTCTCCCGGGCTTCCCTTATTCTCCTCGCATAGTCCTCTACGATGTCATAGTTCTCAGCCTTATTCCTACGCACATGCCTAGTCTTACTGGTAGGCTGGGCAGCTCGTTTAGAGGGCTTAGCTTGCTCCTTGGCTTTTTTAGCTAGTCCTTTATTCTTGAGTAGTTTCAGGTAGCATGAAGCGCAGACGGTGAGTTCGACTCCTTCAACCACGACCTTATACGCTTTACCATAAATAGGCCTTCCGCACAGCTCGCATGTTTGGAAGGTTTTGGTCAATCCTCCACTCCTCCGCATGGAAAAGAGGATTATCTGAAGGTATTAAGTTATTAACACGCTGTAGATACTAGGATTATACGTCATAGATAGTAGGTCGACCCTTTAATAAAGCTTCAATGACTAAAAGACATTTGGTGAATAGTGCTTGTCAATGGCTAACGACGACGAGATAACGTTAACAGAGAGTTCTATTATGAGACAAATAAAAGAATTGGAGGCGGAAAACGCTAGCCTTAGATCCCAGCTTGAAATACTGATGAGGCAGAACGCCAATCTCTCCGCGGAGCTGCAGTACTATAAGAAGGAGGTTGAGAAGCTAGTATCTCCACCGTTGATCGAAGCTTTGGTACTCGAGGTTTTAGACGATGGTGAACGAGCCGTCGTAAAAAGCACTACTGGCCCCAATTTAATCGTAAAGATAGATAGTAAAATAAGAAAAGAAGAGCTGAGGGCTGGTGTGAGAGTAGCTTTAAACCAGCGTGGATCGACTATAGTTGAAGTACTTAAAGATAGGGAAGACCCGATAGCACAGGCAATGGAGGTTATAGAGCGCCCACAGGTATCGTATAAAGATATAGGTGGTCTATCAAAGGAAATAAGCCTGGTTAGGGAAGTAGTAGAGTTACCGTTGACAAAACCAGATCTATTTAAGGAGCTGGGCATAGACCCGCCGAAGGGAGTGCTGCTCTACGGTCCTCCGGGAACTGGTAAGACGCTGTTGGCTAAAGCTGTTGCACACGAGTCAAACGCTACTTTTATCAGGGTAGTGGCCTCAGAGTTTGTCCAGAAGTTTATAGGGGAGGGTGCTAGAATAGTTAGGGAAGTATTCAAGCTGGCAAGGAAGAAGGCTCCTGCGATCATTTTCATAGACGAAATAGACGCTATTGGTGCCAAGAGGCTTGACATTGGAACGAGCGGTGAAAGAGAGGTTCAGCGCACTTTAATGCAGCTTCTAGCAGAAATGGATGGGTTCAACGACTTGTATAACGTGAGAATTATAGCTGCAACCAATAGAATAGACATACTGGACCCTGCACTGCTTAGACCCGGGAGATTCGACAGAGTAATAGAGATACCCGCACCGGATCTCAAGGGGAGAATAGAGATCTTCAAGATTCACACTAGAAAAATGAAGTTAGCCAAGGACGTCGACTTCCATAAACTAGCCGAGCTCACAGAAGGATTCACAGGAGCCGATATAAAGGCTGTTTGCACCGAAGCCGGGTACAATGCTTTGCGCGCGAACAAGAAGTCAGTAAGGATGAAAGACTTCTTATATGCAATTAACTTTATCCGCAAGAATCACACATTGGAATACCGTGGATCTCAGAGACACAGTAAGCAAGAGCATGGTGTAAACATACTCTAACCTCCCTTTACCTTGGTCTCCACAGTCTTCTCAGCAAGAAACCTGATCCTAAAAATTATCAAATAACAATATCCTAGTACAGGGGAGAGCTGGTATTGATGGGGAAACATGTTGTTCCAGCAGATGATAACATTAGGGAGCATATAAGAGTTATACTCGAAAGACAATTCGACGAATCTATAGGAGACTTTATTTCGACTAGGAATTCGTTGAGTGTTGAATTATCCCCTAGGACTGGCAGATTGAAATACGTGTTCGTGGATGGAAATAGAATTCTAACTTTGAGAGCTAGTGATGGATGGTTCACTATAACAACTATGTTCGCTAAACTTGTCAATGAAGGGCTGGGAGCCTTTTTTAACAAGGTAGTAATAGAAAGTGGTATAGATCTGAAAGGATCACTGCTTGCTCCAGGGGTAGTAGACTGTGATACCAACATAAGACCTGGAGACGAGGTAGTCCTCGTAGACGAGGAGGGTAAACTTGTCGGTGTAGGGAGAGCTAAGATGTCTTGTGACGCTATGAAAACCAGTTTAAAAGGTGAAGCTGTAAGGGTTAGAGAGACCGTTTAACCAATTTCCTCTATCATTATGCCTTGTTTCTTTAGCTTATTTCTTATATAGTAATAGCATGGTATTTCATTCGTCCTGTAAAAAGTGATCTTCTTTATACCTTTTTTGAGGGTGAAGACGTATAGTATCATGCTTGTTTTATTGCATATTTCCGTTGAGGGATTAATGCTGTATTCGTGCTGAGAGTAGGGGTATGAGCGGCATAATGCTAGTGGGACCACTCCGAAATACGGGATGAACACATAGTCCCCTGGCTTTCCTATGCTACCGCATAACTCGTAACTGGGAGGGTATACATTTATCTCCTCTGTCCTCGGGTTATGTTTATTGATGAGATATTTTATATGACGTAGGACCAGTGGGTTCCAAAAGCTTTCTGTACCGATAAGCCTTCTGCCTCTGGGGTTAGGTAGTGTTATAGGGGTGTGTTTCTCTATAATTGGATAGTATTTCCTGAATTTCATGAATAGATTGTAGGTGGATTTATGGGTTCTCGAGTACTCATTCAATAACTCCCATAGTCTCCCTTCTTTTATCGCTTGCTTGGTTTCCCTTATCGCGGAACTAATCACCTGCAAATTATGGAGTGCAAGAAGCCTTGTCCGTTCATTTTTATCCATCTCTAGTAGTTCTTTGGGAGTGTATTTATTGCATACATCAGTGTCACACGGCATGTAATCCAGAGAGTTAAGCCTATGAACGCCCCGTCTAGTCATTATCCTATTGTCCCGAGCGTATAGGATATATGAGGCAGAATCAAAGGTATCCACGCCTAGTGCAACCATATATGGAATAATTAACGGGTGTCCTGCACCGAACAAGTGCAGTGGTCTTCCCCAGGGAAGCGTTTTTCTAGCCGTGTAAACCATGTCTCCAATTACATCGTACATATACTTTTCCAGGAAAACGGTGGGGCTTCCAATGCTGTACATTTTATATGGAAGTTTAACGGCTTCTTTAGCTGATCTCTCTACTAGATCTAGGTATTTGCCTCCTTGAATTGGCAGGACCCATATGACCTTATCGGACTCTGGGTTAATATGTTCCAGCGCGTCTCTAGCTCTCTTTAGTGTTAGCTCAACAGTTCTTCTGGCAGTAGGGTAATCGGAGTTCCCAGTAGGTATGTCTAGTATTACACCTATATCTACACCTATTTTTTTCTGGTAGTCTAGAATAGTCTCCTGCGTGACTTCTATATTTCCGTATTGGAGTATTTGGTATGCGCCGGAGTCAGTCATTACAACTCCGTCGAAACCAAGTAGCTGGTGGACGGATTTCAGTTTTGCCCCATACCTCCTGTAGAGGAGGTATGAATTGGTAATAACTTGGCTAAACCCTAGACTCCTTATAATTTCTATTTCTAGTTCCTGTCGGTACGCATCGATCACCGGGAACAATGCAGGTGTTTCGATTTTACCATGCTTGGTTTCTAAGAAGCCTATCCTGCCCCCGAGATCCGTGTGTTTTATTTCGAACAAAACTTCTCCGCCCTTTCAAGGAGGTTTTGCCTAGAAGGGGAAAATCTAGTGGTTAGAGGAAAAAGCTCTTTTCAGCTCTTCTTTTTCATTTTCATATACTCTTGGAAAACCGCGTGTATGCTATTAACCATGGGTCCTACTCCTTCAACACCCTTCTCGGACACCGTGATCTTTTTCAAAACTACAACAGACCCGGCTTCTTCTATTACTGTTACGTCGTATGGTTTGAGGTTCAGTTTTTTGATGAGAAACTCTTTAAACTCCACGGGATCGAACAGTTTCTGTTCAACCTCGATTATCTCAGCGACCACTTCCCCCCTTATGATGACGGAAGAGAACGAGTTGCCTTCCTTGTCGGTTGCATTGGTGATCAGCAGGTTGAAGTGTGGGTGATCGAAACCCTCTAGTGTCCCAGTGTACATTTGTCCGTTGACTAGTCTTACGCTAATCTTCCTTCCTAGAAGTGTGTTTAACTTTGTGACAAGCTTCCTCTGGGCGTCAATCACGCTCATACATAACCACCCATCGTATCAGGTTGTGATAAGTATTACTGGTTCCCTTAAATATTGTTTTAAAGGCGGGTTGTAGTTAACCGAATACTAGGGTGGAGAATATGGCTACTATATATGAGTCCGAGTGCAAGATCTCTTCGAAAGTGGAGAAATCCGAGCTTCCTAGAACTCGTATTTATAAATGTAAACCAGTATCATCCAAAGAGGCCTTAATTCAGTTTGACATGCTTGAAGATGTAATGTACCTAGGCCCTGGAAGGAAAATAGTGGTATCATTCATGGACGATAAACCGGACTCTCTGGACGAATATTCTTTCTGTGGAAAAGCAAAGCTAGTAAGTGTTGAAAACAACAGTTTGATTTACTCGATAGGGGGGTTCATCTTCAAAATAGTGAACCCGGATGAAATAATCAATACGCGCCCCGAAGAGTTTTATTTATGTATCAAAACATGAATACATATGTCCCACTCCCCCTATTATCTAAAGACTAAAGTTCTAATGGGAATCAAATGGATGCCCGCAGACTTATAACTGGCAGTCTAGGAGTAATTCTAAGCATCAATATAATCCTTTACGTTCTCACCGGCCCCAATCTTAAGATTCTAGCTTATTTTTCCTTTTCCCTCATACTACTATTCTTATTCCTCCTGTTTCCCAGGGGAATATTTACTAGATTACACCAGTCTAACACTGTTGTATCCAAAGACACCATTCTCTTAGAGCTAAAAGTAAGAAAGGAGTCATGGCAATGTGTGAGGAATGTAATCAGGGAAAGAATGGTTTCATCCCACGTAGACTACTATTTTATAGCTTCCTCTGCCCCAGGGCAGAGATCTTCTGTGAAGATATTGCTCCGAGGCGAGAAGCCGAAGGTTGATGTAGAGAAAGAAGTAATCAAGACAGCATTAAGCGCTACATGCAGTGGGTTTCACTTGAACTTTCTTAATGTCAGTTTAAAGGAAGACGAGATCCGTATACTAGAAAGACTGGTTAACGCTGGATCTGTAAAAGGGAAATTATGGGATTTTGTATTTCAGAGTACCAGTGATCTTGTTATACCCCAATACTATTCCTATCCAGTTGACCCTGATCCAGATAATATCGTAGCGACAGACAACTCTGTGGGAAAAACGATTAAGATAGGGCACTCTATTAGTAGCAGGGAACCATTCGAGGTTCATTTATCGATAGAGGACATTATGGGTAGAGTAGGGATATTTGGCTCAACAGGTTCAGGTAAATCCACGACATCTGCACTGATAGTTTCAAAGCTGCCAGAAATAGTTGGCCCAGATGGAATAAAGATCGTTATAATCGACTGGCACTCAGAGTATCCTAGGCTACTGAGAAGAATGGGGTTCTCCAACTATAGGGTAATAGATTTTGATACCTCTCAAATAGAACTAGGATTCTTCTGTTACACGAAAATGGGAGTGGAAGGTATTTCCGAGGTCTTATCTGAGGCTCTCTCGTTAACGGATCCCCAGTCAGTTACTCTATCAAGGTTGATCAATAAATACCGACCGAGGAATCTTAAAGAACTGATGGACGCACTAGAGAATTCTATAAATGATGGCTACTGGTCTAGAGAGATAAGGCATGCAATACTCCGCAAACTCTACGTGTTATACCAGTCCAAGTACTCGAAAGTACTCTCGGATCCTTGTGGGAACCTAGATGAATTTCTCAGAGATACGGGTAAGGAGCTGGTTATGGTTTTCGACATGTTTAAGATTAAACATGCAACGCTAAGGCGTCTAATAGCGTATGCCGTTATATCTAACATATATTACTGGGTTAGAGAGTCGAGGTCTAAGGTTCTCCTAGTATTGGAAGAGGCGCAGAACCTTATAGGGACTCTGAACTCCGAGTTGGTATCGAACATTATAATTGAAGGTAGAAAATTTGGTCTTGGAGTGATTTTAGTGACCCAGAATCCATCAATAATGCCTAGGGAAGTGCTTGCAAACCTTAATACTAAAATCGTTCATGCAATTCGGTCGGGTGCTGACAAACAAGTTATAGCTAACTCGATGAGTCTAGACGAGGAGTATCTGCAATTGCTTGATAAGCTAGATAAGGGCGAAGCTATAATTCAATCCAATATTTATAGGAGTCCAATTCTAGTGAAAATAGACTTACCTTAATACCACGTAATCCAGTTTTTCCAGCCAATCTATAGGTTCTTCGAGCTTTCCACCTATTCTATATGGATCTTCAATTAATCTGTAAATGATCTTCAAGGTTTCATCCACCGATTTTCCAGTAGTATCGATGGAATAAACTCTAGAAAACACGCTACGCGCCTCTTGATCTACTATACCCAATAGTTCAGCTTCAGCGTTCTCTAGAACTTTGTTTCTACCCCATCCCCTCTCTTCTAGGCGTTCAATGAGTGTTTCAGGGATTGTTCTCAAAACTATTACTAGTGGATCGTATTTCTTCAGGAATTCAAGGATGCCCGGGTAGTGACTATCTATAACAACACATTTGCCCAGGCTATTGTTAACAACTTGTCTTATCTCTCTAATTAACACTTCTTCCTTAATGACTGTGGTGTCTCTTCCAGTAGGATCTTTGTGTACGGCTCCGTGTTTTAACGCGAGTTCTGAAGTATTGATATAGATGCAATGCAAATCTTTTGAAAGTCTTTTAGAGACAGATGTTTTCCCCGTTCCAGGTGTTCCAGTGACTATAATTATTTTCTCCAACACTGCATCCCGCGGTTTCCAGATTAACCAATGATTTTTGTGGATTTAAAAACAAGAAGGAGAATTGTTTGATATCACGCTTAGCGTGCCTTAAAATAATGGTGTTATGTGTGAAGATGAAATTGAGTGAGTTCAGTCTTCTTCTCCACCGGACTCTTCAGGTTTCTTGCTCTCTTCCTCCTTTGTCCTGCTAGCCGCTATTACATCGTCTATTCTGAGAATCATTGTAGCAGCTTCTGTGGCGGCTTTTAGAGCATTGGCTTTTATTCTAGCGGGCTCTATTATACCTTTGCTAGCTACATCTACTATGTCTCCAGTTGTAATGTCTATTCCGTAGAATTTCTTGCTTGGATCTTCGTGGGCTGCCCTCAGCTTCATTAGTGTTTCTATGGGGTCTAGGCCAGCGTTCTCGGCAAGCACTGCCGGTAATGTCTCAACGGCTTTTGCAAAGTACTCTATAGCAAGCTGCTCTTTACCTCCTATTCTTGGTGCTAGCTCCCTTAGCCTCTTAGCTATCTCAGTCTCAGTGGCTCCCGCTCCTGCGACAATCTTCCCATCCCTAATAGCGTCTGCTACTGCGCTTAGAGCATCATGTATCGCCCTGTCTGCCTCTTCCACCATTCTCTCAAGTCCCGCTCTAATGAGTATTGTGACGCTCTTCGGGTTCTTCGCACCCTCTATGAATATCATCTTATCGTCTCCAACCTTCCTCTCCTCAACGAGCTCGGCCTCACCGAGGTCCTCTGGTTTCAGATCTTCGATGTTGCTTACAATCCTAGCGCCAGTAGCCCTTGCTATTTTCTCTATGTCGCTCCTCTTCACCCTCCTCACAGCCATTATACCCTTCTTGGCTAGGAAGTGCTGTGCAACATCGTCGATGCCCTTCTGTGTTATCACTACATTAGCACCGGTTGCAGCGATCTTGTCAACCATTTCCTTCAGTATCTTCTCTTCTTCCTCAAAGAACTTGTCGAATAGTGTTGGATCGTTTATCCTGATTTCAGCGTCTATTTCAGGCTTCTCTATTTCCAGAGGAGCGTCTAGCAGTGCTATCTTGGCTTTCTCAACCCTCTTGGGCATGCCTGGGTGGACTACTTCTTTGTCGATAACTATACCGTGGATGAGCTTTGTATCTAGTATTCCTCCACCATGCTTCTTTATTATTTGAATATTGTCTAGATCCACGTACCAATAGCCGTCTTCTCCCCTCTTCTCCGCGACCTTTTTGACAGCCTCTACAGCTATCTTAGCCAAGTGCTCTCTAGCTCCGTGAACGGCCTTGCTGTTCAAGCTCGTCTTCGCTATCAGGAGTAGCTTTTCGTCGTCGTTAATGTCGATTTTCTCGGATATTTCATCTATGGTCTTGACAGCCTCTTCCAGCGCCTTCTTGTAGCCTGATATTATAACTGTAGGGTGTATGCCTTTGTCGAGCAGGAGTTCGCCCTGTTTTAGTAGCTCGCCTGATAGAATGACTGCAGTCTTAGTGCCGTCTCCAGCCTCCTCGTCCTGGCCTTTTGATATTTGGACTATCATCTTTGCAGCAGGGTGCTGGATGTCCATTTTGTCTAGGATTGTTGCTCCGTCGTTTGTTATTGTTATATCTCCTAGGCTGTCTACTAGCATTTTATCCATGCCTTTTGGCCCGTAGGTTGTTTTGAGCATTTCTGATATTGCTCTAACAGCCATTATGTTTGCGCGGAGAGCGTCTCTACCAGCTGTTCTCTGGGTTCCCTCCTTCAGGATAATTACCGGTATTCCAGTGGGTTCCATAGCCATATTCTGTCACCCCTTCCTACGTGTGCTTCACGTAAAACCATGTAAAATGGCTTCTATATAAAGTTTTCTCATATTATTATAGGTTCAACCAATCGTGGAAAGACAGAGTTACAAATAAAAACCATGTAACTCAATAGCCGGACATTGAGGTGTATAAGATGGGTAAGGTCAGACCTACAGTAGTGAAAAGGACGGCCAGAAAACTGTTAACGAAGTACCCGGATATTTTCACGGACAGTTTCGAGGAGAACAAGAAAATAGTAGACCAGCTAATAGAGTATCAGTCGAAGAGGGTCAGGAATAGAATAGCGGGATACATAACGCATCTAGTCAAAATACTTAAGAAGAAAGAGCAGTAATCCTGTAATATACCTCCTAAGGTTATTTATAATATACAGTCTACTACCCAGGTTCCCTCCTCAAAAGGGGTTGATTCAATGGACATAAAGGTCAGATTATTAGGGCAATTAAAACATGAGGTAGGGAAAGACTCTATAACTATAGAGTTACAGGAAAGTGATCATCTATCACTGCAGGGTATTCTTGAAATTCTCGCGAATAACGAATTACTAGGAAAATACATGGAAGACGGTGAGCCTAGACACGACATAATAGTCTTCGTGAACGGTAAGGACTACAGGGTTTACAGCAAGAATCAAACATTTAGAGAAACGGTAGAGGTGTCTTTTATACCCATCAGTCATGGAGGAATAGAACTTCAGTACGTTACTTGGAATGAAATAGACAGATACTCTGAGCTGATAGCTTCAAAGATAATGAAAGACAGATACAGGGCAGACGTCATAGTGGGCATAATGAGAGGAGGCATTGTACCCGCTAGAATCATAGCAGATTACCTAGGTATCAGAGACCTTGGC
>Ga0256831_1000998_pt1 | contig 15019 bp, 16 predicted proteins | sample 132544metaG_FD_189087 | JGI IMG/M metagenome (GOLD analysis project Ga0256831, IMG submission 189087) | Hydrothermal vent microbial communities from Lau Basin, Pacific Ocean - 132-544 | ecosystem: Environmental > Aquatic > Marine > Hydrothermal vents | place: Pacific Ocean: Lau Basin | collected...
CTACCCCTTGAAAGAGTGGACATCTTTACTTGATAATAAATTTACTCCCAAAAAGTTTAGCACTATTATGAATAAACCCAAAAGGTTGAGGTAGCAGAACCTTTTACCCTTCCACTCTCCGTAAAGGTAGAGGTGAATTATTCCTGCGTACACAAACCATGAGATAAGTGTTGCAACCTGTTTAGGGTGCCAGCTCCAGTAGGTTCCAAAGAGCTTTTCAGACCAGACAGCCCCGGCAAACATTGAAACGGTTATAAAGAAAAACCCAACGGCAACGGCGTGGTAGATGACAGACTCAATGAGTGAAAGCGAAGGGAGTTTCTGAAAGAAGACGGAAAACTTCTTCTTCTTAAGGTGGTTCTCAAATATCAGGTAGAGGATAGAGAGGAGAGCTCCGAATATAAAGGCGCTGTAACCTAAGAATGCCGAAACTATGTGAACCATTCCCACAATCCCAACGGGAAAGGCCGTTTTGGGAGCTCCCGAAACCAAAGAAGCCACAAAAGAGAAGAGTGTAGCCCAGGGCATCAAAAAGGCGCCGGAAAGTGAGAGCCTGTGTTTTGTTGAGAAGTAGAGGTAGATGGTAACAACGCTTAATGCAAAGAGCAGAAAAGCCCCTTTTGGTGTAAAGAGGCTCTCAGAGCCATTCTTTAGAACCAGAAAAATCAGAGCTGCAAGGTTTGTGAGGAAGCCGAACCTTGCAGAGTAGAGGCCAACGGTTGACAGCTTCTCCTTCTTGAAAATCAGGTAGAGTAGGTAGTGGAGAGTTGAGATACCGTAAAGGACAGCTGTTGAGTAGATAAAGACTTCCGGGCTCATGGCAGAGATTATATCAACTGAAAGAACTCCTCAGAGAGGAATTTCTCCCTTTTCTTTCTGTAAGATGGGTAGAGGTTAGACAGCAGCTTTATCAACCTCTCTGCCTCTATCTGGCCGGGAGCTACAGGTTTACCAAAGAAGGTGTAGGTAAGGAGTGAGCCAAAGGAGAAGCCCACAACCCGGGTGAAAGAACCCACTTCACCCATAACCATGAAGATTTTAGGGTGGTTAAACCTATAGAGAACACAGCAGACCCTTGCGGCATCTTCCTGACTCTTCCCCATAAAGGCAACTTTAACGATGTCTGCTCCCGCCTCTCTACACCTGTTCAGTATCTCCTCAATCTCAGGTTCAGAGGGAGTCTTTTCAAAGTCGTGGTAGGAGACTATCAGCTTCTTCCTCTCCTCCCTCACCATTGAGGCAACATCGGGAAGGAGGGAGCTCCTCAGCTCAACGTCAACAGCACCGGTAGCCGGATGTTTTACTATCTCATTAAAGAGTTTTAACCTTTCAGACTCATCTCCTTTAAATTTTCCACCCTCCCAAACGGGCCTAAGGGTTGAAACGGCGTAGAAACCAAAATCGGCAACTGTATCTAAAAATTCCCTGATAGTTTCAGGAGTTACTTCAGCTAACAGGTCTAAACGGGCTTCAACAAGGTCTATTCTTAACCTTCTGGCCTTTTCAAGGTTCTCTTTCAAACTTTCATCACTGAGGGCAACTATTACGGCAGGCTCTCTCCCAAGCTCAACTGTTCCTATCTGCATTATTTCTCCCTCACTCCTTTAGGTATGATTCTAACTGATTGATAAAGAACCTCTTAACCTCTTCCCACTTCTCCTCTATCTCACTGAAAGCCTTCTCCTTTTCCGCATCTGAGAAGTAAACTACCGCTTTAAGAAATACACTCTCTGAAAAAACTTTCCCAAACTTCTTCCGGCTTATTTCTACCACATCTTTCAGAGATAGCCGATGTTTCTTCATAAGGAACCAGAGGTCAAAGAAATCCCTCTTTACTCCCCTTCCAACTATTGCGCTGGTTTTCATCGCAATTAAATCGTAGTCGGAAGCCAACTTTACTTTTCCGTTTAGAAAACTTCCAGGTTCTTTAAGCAGAGGGTAGGGATATTTGAAAAAACTTACGTAGATCCCGTTGAGAACAAACGCCAAAGTGTCTGGCGTGTTTATCACTATTTCCGGATTGTAGCTCTCTATTTTCTTAAGAAAATTCTCTTTTTCGGTAAAGGAGAAAAAACTATCAGAGAAAAAGTCAAAGTCTAAAGAGGGCCTGTGGTTATACTTAATGGAGATCGCAGTTCCCCCTGCTAAGTAAAACCTGTCAGTAATTCCAGAGTCTATCAGAACCTCTAAGACTTCTCTCTGCGCTTTGCTCAAGTTCGTCATCTTTCACTTTCAGTATCAGCTTCCAGAAATTCCTGTTTCTCTTATCAAACTGCCGGTATTTCTCAATAAATATCTTTTTAAGTTTCTCTACCCCGTAGTCTTTCAGGACTTCCTTCGGGTTGTCGTAGAGCATTCTCCTGAGAATAAGAGTATCCCTGTCTTCCGCTTTATCCCACGCCCAGGAGAGTTCCTTCTCCCTTGAAATTTTTTCCATAGGAATCACTTCTCCCTGTGGCGGTAGGTTACAACCTCAACGTCTTCTAAAACAACAAGCCCTTCTTCAAGAACTTCGTCTAAAACGTTTAGAAACTCCCTTACCTTCTCCTCACGGTCTATTATTTCAACAACAACGGGAAGGTTCTGTGAGAGGCGCCAGACGGAGAAGGTGCGGAGCTCCGAGTGGGCTCCAATACCGGCAGCAGCCTTGAAAACTGTTGCTCCGGCAAGCCCTTTTTCCTTCACGAGCCTCAAAATGTACTCCCAGAGAGGTTTTCCCTCGTACTTATCGTCAAGGTCTATAAATATCCTCAGGAGCTTCCTCTTACCAACAATCCCTTTCATCAGTAGCTCCTCGTAACCCTTAAAACTTCCTCAGGAGTTGTAACTCCTTTGGCTATCTTTATCCTGCCTATTTCCCTTAAAGTTCTCATTCCGTACTTCTTAGCAAGTTTCCTTATCTCATCGGCATTTTTCCCTTTAACTATGGCATCTCTGATTTCAGGAACAACCTCCATAACCTCATAGAGGGCAACCCTTCCCTTGTATCCCGTGTAGTCACACTTCTCACAACCCTTCCCTTTGTACGTCTGAAGGTGGGCTATCTCTTCATCTGTAAATCCAACCTCTTTCAAAACTTCAGGTGGGTATTTGTAAGGCTCTTTACAGTAAGGACATATCCGCCTTGCAAGTCTCTGGGCTATAACCAGAATTACGGATGAGGAAACAAGGAATGGTTCAATTCCCATATCAACAAGCCTTGTTACGGTAGAGGGGGCATCGTTCGTGTGGAGTGTTGAGAGGACTAAGTGACCGGTTAAAGCAGCCTCAATACCGATTTCGGCGGTTTCTGTATCCCTTATCTCTCCAACCATTATGATGTCCGGGTCCTGACGCAGGAATGCCCTTAAAGCCCTTGCAAATGTTAATCCAATTTCAGGGTTTACCTGAACCTGGTTGATTCCGTAAAGGTTGTACTCAACCGGGTCTTCAACGGTCATTATGTTGACTTCCGGTTTGTTAACCGTAAGGAGCGAGGAGTAAAGGGTTGTTGTTTTACCTGAACCCGTAGGACCTGTAACGAGAACCATTCCGTAGGGTGAGTGAATGGCTTTAAGGAGTAGCTTATACTCCCTTTCTTCAAGTCCCAGCTCAGAAAGGTCTAATTTAAGAGCTCCCTTATCCAGAATCCTCAGAACAACTTTTTCTCCGTAAACGGTGGGAACTGTTGAAACCCTGAAATCTATCTGCCTTCCTTTAAAGGTGGCTTTCATACGGCCATCTTGAGGTAGCCTTTTTTCGGCAATATCTAAACCGCTAAGAACCTTTATACGGGCAACAACAGCATCTTTTATTTCCGGCGAGTACTTTGCCACAACCCTTAAAACACCATCTACACGGTAGCGGATACGGAGCTCTTTTTCAAAAGGCTCTATATGGATATCTGAAGCGCCCTTTTGAATAGCCTCCAGTATCAGGGCATTTACCAGTTTAACTATAGGAGCTTGAGAAGCAAGACTTTTTAAGTCATCAAGACTTACAACCTGGGAAGTGATGGAGACAGTTTCAAATCCTTCTGTTTCAGAAGCAACTTTCTCTTTTTCAAGTTCAGACTTTAAACGGGAAAAAAATTCCTCTTCCGCCTTTCCATAAACTTCAATCAGTTTCTCCCTTATTCTGAAGGGAAGGGCAACGTAAGGTTGAACCTTAAAACCGGTAGTAAACCTAATCCTTTCCCTTATCTGAATATCAGAAGGGTTTGCCATTGCAAGTTTTAAAACAGGCCCCTTTTTATCAAAGGGTAAAACCAAAAATTTCTCAGCAGTAACCCTGGGAACTATCTTAACGATATCGGGGGGGATCTCTATCTTCCGTAGGTCTACTGCTGGAAAGTTGTAAAACTCAGACAAAAGGGAGAGAAGTTTATCTTCTGTAACAACCTTCTTTTCTATAAGAGTCCTTTCCCAATCGGGACCTTTAAGAAGCTGGGGAGGAACCCCCAGCCTTTCAGAGATAAATTCTTTTAGCTTCGCCTCATCAGCTTTCTGCATTATAGGATTTAACCTCCTTTAACAGCAGCTGCCAATTTGTGGAGGAGCTCCGCCGGACTTTTAATAGGAAATTCTATCTTATCAATGAGTTCCTCAGCTGAAACATCTTTAACTTTAATTCCCTTAAGTCTATCTTTGAGCTCCTCCTTTTTGGACTCATCAACGGGGAAATCCATACCCTTAATGGCTTTAAGAACATAAACGGGCCATACAAGACCTATATCAGGACAGGTTGCAGCCGGCTGGCCAGACTCTGCAGCCTCCATGGGCTTTTTAATGTACTCTTCACACAGGTAGGCAACGAAGGAGACGTAATCGTTACCCTTCTTAACCTCCTCGTAAGCTTTTTTAGCAAGTCCACCAGCAGTGTGAACTTTAACTTCTCCGCTCTCAAGCTCACCTTTCAGTTTCATCATTACAAGCTCTGGATCTGCAGAGAGCATATTCCTGACGGTCTGTTTTGTAAGCCCAAGGAATTCAGCTATTTCATCTTCTGTCTTCATCGCTTCGTACTTAAGAACAACCGCATAAGAGGCCTCCATAAGGCTTGGCACCCAGGTCAGGTTCCTGTACTCAAATAGAGCTCTCGGACCACCTATCAGCTCTATAGCCTTAAGGAAAACCCTTAAAGCAAGAGCATCGTAGTCTACCTCTTTCGGTTTCACTTCTATAACCATCACTCCCTCCTTCAAAGGATTTTTCACATTTTTTAAATTATATTCTGTCCGAAGCAAATTGTTAGAATTGGGCAAACTAAAAGAGGAAAAAGAGAATGGACAGGAGAGCTCTCCTTAAATCACTACTACTTGGTAGCCTGTTCGCAGAACTCACCAACGAGGCAGAGGCAAAAGGGCACCCTGTTATTTTAAGAATCCGCTACTCCTCAACAGAAGCAAGAACCAGAATAGTCTTTGACTGTACTCACACAGTTCCGAGGAAGAGCATAAAAGAAAAACTTAGGGGAAATACACTCTGGCTTGACCTTAGAGGAGTTGGAGCCGTAAGGAAGCTCAAGAAGTACCTTAAGAGCCCACTGGTTAAGGAAGTTGAAGTTATCCCGATAAGCTTTAGGCGAACAAAGGTAAAACTCGTTTTAAGAGAACCTCACCGGTTTAAGATATTTGGGCTTAGAAGATGTGGTAGAAGACCATTCAGAATAGTTATTGACGTATTCCCTGAATTCATAACTACAGAATGTAAAGTAAGGAAAATTCCCCAAAGGGTTGTCGTTATTGACCCGGGCCATGGAGGGAAAGACCCGGGAGCCGTATGGCCTGTCCACTCAAAACATCCAAAAATTGAGGAGAAGTGGATAACTCTCTCCATAGGGCTGAAGGTTAGAAAATACCTGAAAAGGAACCCGGACATAAAAGTTGTGATGACCAGAACCCGGGATGTCTACGTTCCACTCCTTAAGAGGGCTGAGATAGCTGCAAAGTCGTGTGCTGACGCCTTTGTGAGCATCCATGCAGATTCAATGCCAAGATACCCCCAGTGGAGTGGCGTAACTGTATTTAAAGCATCTCCAAGGCTTTTCGCAAAAGCTGAGCACACGGCAAAGGCTGTGGCAAAAGGGGTTAAACTGTGTAGCGACGTTATGTGCTGGAGTATAAGCCCTCTCCTTATAAACTTGGCAACAACTGTAACATTTGCCGAAAGCTCTAAGTTGGCAGAAGCGATAGTCAGAAGCCTGAAAGCCCATGTAAACGATGACCTTATAAATGGAATTAGGGATATGTACAGGAACATTCTGGTTCTTAAGACTCCTGGAAGACCGGCTGTTTTAATTGAAAGCGGTTTCATGACAAATCCCTTAGACAGGGAAAGACTTGTTAAAGACTGGTATCAGGAAGAGATAGCAAAGGGTATAGCCCAAGGAATTGAGCGATACATAGAATCTCTCAACACTGTTGCAATGGTAGAGGAGTGATATGGCAGTTTTCCACTTTAAGGGAAAGAGATTAAGTGGGGAGCTCCGTACTCCCAGTGACAAATCAATCTCCCACAGGGCAATAATGCTTGGAAGCATAAACAGAGGAGAGGTTGTTGTAAGGGAGTTTTTAAGATCCGAAGACTGTTTAAACACCTTAAAAGCCTTTTTAGAGCTTGGAGCAGAGATAGAAGATAAAGGAAATCAGATAGTAATAAGAGGGAAGGGAAAACGCTCTCTGAAAGAACCCTTTAACGTTATAGACCTTGGAAACTCTGGAACTTCCATAAGGCTTATAAGCGGAATCCTCTCGGGTCAGCCTTTCTACTCAGTTTTGACGGGAGACCAGTATTTAAGGCGAAGGCCAATGGATAGAATTGCCGTTCCGTTGAGAGAGATGGGAGCTCTCATCCTTGGAAGGGAGAAGGGAAAGTACCCACCGCTTACAGTTGTTGGAAAAGAGAAATTAAAAGGAATTGACTATAAAAGCCCGAAAGCCTCGGCTCAGGTAAAGTCTGCAATTTTATTAGCCGGTCTCTTTACAGACGAACCGGTCTCGGTTACAGAGCCTGCAAAGAGCAGAGACCACACTGAGAGAATGTTAAAGGCTTTTGGTGTTGATGTTGAAGTTAAGGGGTTAACTGTTAAATTGGGGAAAAACAGGAACCTGGAAAGAGATCTTGAAATAACCGTTCCTGCAGACATTTCATCTGCCGCTTTCTTTATGGTTGGGGCAGCAATTACTCCAGGTTCTGAAGCGGTTTTAAGAGAGGTAATACTCAACCCTACAAGAACGGGAATTCTGAAAGTTTTTGACAGGATGGGGGTTAACTACGAGATTATCAATAGAAGAGAAACCTCTGGAGAGGAAGTTGGGGATATTCTTGTTTCATACTCTCCAGACCTTAAAGCAACAGAGATTAAGGGAGAAGAGATTCCAACTCTTATTGATGAACTTCCAGTTATAGCCCTCCTTGCCACTCAAGCTGAAGGGGAAACTGTTATAAGAGATGCAGCGGAGCTCCGGGTGAAAGAGAGTGACAGGATTAAGTCAACCGTTGAGAACCTGAAGTCTATAGGGGGCGAGGCAGAGGAGCTCCCCGATGGAATGGTAATAAGAGGGAAAACAAAGCTAAAAGGTGGAAAAGTCAAATCCTACGGAGACCACAGAATAGCAATGACCTTTACCGTAGCCTCTTTAATAACCGAAAACCCTGTTGAAATAGACGATACTGAGTGTGTTTCAACATCTTACCCGGGATTTTTCAAAGACCTTGAAAGGCTCTTAACTTGAAAGTTGACAGGAACGTTCTTTTATTAGGACTTGCAAGTTTTATAAACGACGTATCAAGCGAGCTCATCTCTGCGGTTCTTCCCCTCTTTATCTCTCAGCTTGGAGGGAGTGGAGTTGCTCTCGGTATGGTAAGTGGGTTGAGGGAGCTCCTCTCAAACCTCCTTAAACCGCTTTCAGGTTACCTATCAGACCGGTTTCATAGGAAAAAGCCACTTATAGCTTTAGGCTATCTCATCTCCGCCCTCTTTAAGCTCCTTATAGGTTTATCAAAAAACGTAAGCCAGGTAGTTCTAAGCTCAACACTTGAGAGGATTGGGAAAGGGGTAAGGACAGCTCCAAGGGACGCCCTCATCTCACTCTCAAAGGGAAGAAGCGGGCAAAAGTTTGGCGTTCACAGGAGTATGGATACGGCAGGAGCCCTTACAGGGGTTCTCCTTGCAACCCTTTTGATCTATACAGGTTTTTCAAACAGAACGGCGATACTTATCGGAGGAGCCATAGCCTTTTTAAGCCTTTTCCCGGTTCTACTTGTAAAAGAGCCGAAAACTGAAAGGAAGAGCTACAAAGAGGAAAAAGAAACAGAGGAGAAACTCAGCAACAATTTTCTGAAAACCTTAATAGTTTTAACCCTCTACTCAACAGGAGTTCTTAGCTTTATGTTCCTCATCTTCGTTGCAGGGAAGGAGACATCGGAGAAGATGGCGCTGTTTCTCTACTTCTTCCTGAACGTCGCCTACCTTTTTACATCTCTCCCTGCCGGGAATCTATCGGATAGTTTTGGAAAGGAAAAGATCCTCGCTTCAGGATATTTCATCGGCGGACTGTCACTACTACTCCTTGCCATCCACAACAACCTCATACTCCTAACTCTATCATTCATCCTATACGGAGTTTCAATAGGAATTTCGGATACGGTTCAGAGAGCTCTGGTGGGGGAAATCACAGGAAAGAACAGGAAGGGAACAGCGTATGGCCTGTTCCACGGAGTAACGGGAACGGGAGCTCTGGTTGGGAACCTTACGGCCGGTTTTCTCTGGAACTCCTATGGAAATGCTGCCTTCCTTCCATTTTCACTTCTCTGCCTGATATCAGCAGTTCTCATAAAGAGAATTTGAATTTAAAATTTTCAATCTTTAAGAGTTTGCTAAATCTATTGACTACTACATCCATACATTGGTATATTCCAATCAGGCGAGATTCTAAATCTCAAATCGTGAGGTAGGAAATGGAAGAGAAAAAGTTGGGAGTCGTCCTCTGTAGTTGCGGCGGTCAGATAACAAAAAAGATAGACTTCTCTCAGCTGAGATCTCTATCTGAGGAGCTCCCCGGGGTTGTAGAGGTAATAGAAACTCAGGATTTCTGTAAAAACCCCGAAAAGCAGATAGAACACCTGAAAGGAAAAATAGACGGCCTTATCTTTTGCGGCTGCTCCGAAAGGTCATCACTCCAGTTCAACGAAAACAGAATCCAGAAACTCCTTGAGAACCTTGGAATTGACCCTGCAATGTTTGAAACGGTCAACCTGAGAGAACAGGGGGTAATGATCCACGACAATACTAAAGGGCTCAACAGAAAAGCAAAAGACCAGCTTCTCATGGCCTACGAGAAGATAAAGACAAACGTTAAAGCACTGAAAGAAAAGTTTAAAAAGAGAGTTCTCATCATCGGAGGAGGCGTTGCAGGTCAATCTTGCGCTCAGGCCTTTTCAGACCTCGGCATAGAAACCGTCCTTGTTGAGGAAAAACCCTACTTAGGAGGGTTTGCCGCTTCAATTCCCGTTTTATGGCAGTCTGAAAGCTACCCATCGGGTTGTACAAGCCAGTGTGTAATTCCCGTTGTTGGAAGGGAGACCCTTTTAAGGGACAAAATCAAGCTGCTGGTCAACTCAACAGTGGAGGGAGTTGAGAAAGAGAAAGGTACATTTAGAGTGAAGATAAGGCAGAGAGCTTTAAAAGTTGATCCATCTAAGTGTGTGGCCTGTGGAGAGTGTGAGAAGGTCTGCCCCGTTGAGGTTCCCAACGAGTTCAACCTTGGAAAAACAAATAGAAAGGCCATCTACAAGCCATTCCTCCTATCAATTCCAGATACCTACACAATAGACACTGAAAACTGCATCCTTTGCGGAAAGTGTGAAAAGGTCTGCCCAACAAAGGCAATAGACCTGAGCGTAGAGGACAGAGTGGTTGAAGAAGAATTCGGAGCCGTTGTTATCGCTACTGGCCTTAAAGGGGGAGATGTTTCAAAGTATAAAGAGCTTGGATACGAATACACTGAAGTCATTACGTTAACAGAGTTTGAGAGGTACAGGGCAAACAACTTCTTCGGGAAACCTCCTAAGGAGCTCTCCTTCGTCCTCTGTAAAAAAGATGAGGAGAAATACTGCTCAAGGCTCTGCTGCCTTGAAACCGTAAAAACTGCATTCCAGCTCGCCAACCAGATGCCGGATATGAAGATAAGGGTTTTCTACAAGAGCCTAAGGACAACGGGAAGGGCTTTTGAGGAGTTCAGACGGAGGGCAGAGAAGAAGGATGTTGAGTTTATCCAGACTCCCGTTGAAAGAATCAGAAAGAGGGAAGACGGAAAACTGGAGATAGAAACTCCAAAAGGAACCTTTACCTCAGACCTTGCAGTTGTTGCAGACCCTCTTATACCTGCACAGATAAGGATTACTCAGATGTTTAACGCATTCACAGACGCCTACGGCTTCCCGTTAGAGTTCCAGCCGAGGGTTATCAACCCCCTTGAGAGCTTCGTAGAGAGGGTTTACGTAGTAGGAGCGGCAAAGGGCTTCAAAGACGTTCAGGAGAGTATAGAGTCTGCCCTTGGAGCAGCTCCAAAGATATACAGAGACCTAAAAGGGAGGAAGAAAAAGTACTACGCAGAGATAGAGCAGGAAAAGTGCTCAAGGTGTGAAACCTGTTTAATGTGCTGCCCACACGGAGCAATATCTATCAAAGAGGGAGAAAACGAGAACAGTGTTGAGATAGACCCCAACCTCTGTAGAGGGTGCGGGCTCTGTTACGCAGCCTGCCCCTCTAAAGCCATAAGGTTCTCCAACCTTGAAGATGAACAGATACTGAAAATGGCCGAAGTTGCCTTTAAGAACGTAAAACCGGGAGAGCCCAGGATCCTCGCCTTCCTCTGCTACTGGTGTGCATACGGAGCCGCAGACCTTATGGGACTCAACGGAGAGAAGCTTCCTGAGAACTTCAGAAGTATAAGGATACGGTGTTCTGCCTCTTTAAGCCTTGACGTTATTTCAGAGATCCTGGCCAGAGACCTTGCCGACGGAATCATCGTTGCAGGCTGCCCCGTTGATAACTGCCACCACGCCTGGGGCAACTACATGCAGGAGAGACGCATTGAGATGCTGAACGAGAGCCTTCAGCTCCTTGGCGTAACAGATAAGTTGGTTAAGTGGGAATACATAGGCGTTCCCCACTGGAAGAAGCTGGCCAACTCAATAAGGCAGATGAACAGGAAACTGAGGGAGATGAAGGAGGGCTGCTATGCAGAAAATTAAAATGGCCTACTACTTAGGAGGCGGTTGTGCCGGCTGCGACACATCCCTCCTTGACACGGCAAAGGGCTTGATTGACTTCCTTGAGAACGTTGATCTGGTTTTCTTCGCCCCAACACTTATAGACAGCAAATATAAAGACCTTGAAGATATTCCCGACGGTTCAATAGACGTTGGTTTTTTTACGGGAAACGTCAGGAATTCAGAGCACGAACATATGGCAAGGGTTATGAGGAGAAAGTGTAAAACCCTTATAGCCTTCGGAATCTGCGCAAGTTTAGGGGGAATCAAAGGGCTGGTAAACCTCTTTAAACAGGACGAGATAGTCAAAAAGGCCTACGTTGAGACGGTAACGACCGACAACCCGGAAAAGATAACTCCCCAGACAGAGTTCGTTGTTGACGGAAAGTATCCGTTAGAGCTCCCCGCCCTCAAACCCGCAAGGGCTTTAGACCAGGTAGTTGAAGTTGACTACTACGTAGGCGGATGCCCTCCCCACTACAAACACATTAAGTGGATACTTGAGAAACTCCTGAAGAACGACCTTCCCCCAAGGGGTAGCTGGCTCACAATGGGAACTGCCGTATGTGACGTCTGCCCGAGAAACCCGATAAGACACGGGGGAATAAAGAGAAAGCCAGACAGGGTTAAAAGGATGCTTGAAAAACCACCTGAGGATACGTGTCTCCTTGAGGCAGGCTACCTCTGTTTAGGGCCGGTAACGCAGGGAGACTGCGGAGCTGCGTGTCTCAAGGCAAACTCACCGTGTAGGGGATGCGGCGGCCCAATTCCAGGAGTTACAGACTTTGCAGTTAAGGCAATAAGCACCGTAGCCACAACCCTTGCAGACAAGAGCCTCCTGAGGGAAATTCCAGATCCGGTTCGCCTCTTCTACAGGTACAGCCTTCCAAAGTCAAAACTCATAAAACCCAAAGGTTAGGGGGCAGAGATGAAAAAACTTGTAATAGAGCCCATTACAAGGCTTGAAGGCCACGGAAAGATAACGGTTTTCCTTGATGAAGAAGGAAAGGTTGATGAGGTCTTCTTCCAGGTTGTTGAGTTTATGGGATACGAGAAGATAGTTGAGGGAGCTCCCATAGAGGAGGTTCCAAGAATAGCCAGCACAATCTGTGGAGTGTGTAGAGCCGTCCACTTTATGGCATCACTGAAGGCGGGAGATCAGGTCTTCTCCGTTGAACCTCCGCCGGTTGCTAAGAAACTGAGGGAGCTCCTCCTCTCAGCCCACCACATAGAAGACCACACAGAGATACTCTACGCCATGGGACTACCCGACTTCATCTGCGGCCCAACGGCTCCCCCGGAAAAGAGAAACATCTTGGGAGTTGCCGAAGTTGTTGGAAAAGAGTTCGTTAAGGACGTACTCCAGAAGAGGTTCTCTGCTGCAAGGATCGTTGAGATATTGGGAGGGAAGACTGCCCACCCGGCGGCATCCGTTCCCGGAGGCTGGTCTAAGAGCCTCTCTGAAGAGAAGGTTAAGGAGATACAGAAACTCGCAGATGACTGCTTAGAGCTTGGGAAACAGAGCGTAGAGCTCTTTAAGGAGGTTGTTCTTAAAAACCCTGAATACTCACAGCTCCTTAAAAACGAGAACTTCAACGTTGTAACAAACTACATGGGAACCGTTGATGAGAAGGGAAAAATCGCCTACTACGAAGGAACAAAGGTAATAATAGACCCCGAAGGGAACAGAATAGGAGAGTTTGAAGGAAAGGAATACCTCAACTACTTTGCAGAGAGGACAATTCCCTGGAGCTACGCAAAGTTTCCCTACCTGAAAACGGTAGGCTGGAAGGGATTTGCTGACGGCACTGGAACTCCGTTCTGCAGCGTAGGACCTCTGGCAAGATTAAACGTTTCAGAGGGCTACTCAACTCCCCTTGCACAGAAAGCCTACGAGGAGATGGTTGATTTCTTCGGGGGGAAGCCCATCTACAACATCTTCGCCTACCACTGGGCAAGGGCAATAGAGATACTGAACCACGCCGAAATTGTAAAGGAGCTCTCTCAAGACCCGGAAATTACAAATCCTAACACCTGCAAACCGGTTGGAGAGGTCTCCGGAGAGGGAGTGGGAATCATTGAAGCTCCCAGGGGAACGCTAATTCACCACTACTGGACGGACGAAAATGGAATGGTAACCGACGCAAACATGATAGTTCCAACAACGTTCAACAACGGCTCCATCCAGATGGCCGTTAAAAAGGCCGCCAAATTCTTCCTGAGCGACGGAAAGTACGACGAGTCAAAGCTCAACCTTATAGAGATGGCACACAGGCCTTACGACCTCTGCCTCGCCTGTGCGACCCACGCATTTCCCGGGCACAACCCCTTTGAGCTCAACATCTACTCCCACAACGGGAAACTGATAAAGAGGATAAGGAACTTCTGATGTTAGTTGTAGGGCTTGGAAACCCCTACTTCTCAGACGACGGGCTGGGTTATAGAGCTGTGAGGGAGCTCTGCCGGGAGCTCCCCACCGTTCACCTCCTCTCCCCCGGAACAGACTTTTTAAGGGTTATTCTGAGAAAACGGAAAGTTGCCGTTATAGATGCAGTTAAAACGGGAGAGAAACCGGGAACTATTTTGGTTTTAAACCTGAAAGAGCTAAAGAGCTATCCAAAGAGCTCCACCCACACCCTTTCAATCTCAGACTCCATCAGCCTTGGCTACACACTCTACCCGGAGGAGATGCCGGAGGAGATATACCTGTTTGGAGTTGAAGCAAAGGACTTAACCACGTTTAAGAGGGAGCTCTCAGCCGAAGTTAAAAAAGCCCTCCCAGAACTTTTAGAACAGGTTAGGGAATTCTTAAAAGGTTGATTTATTCATCCAGTTCCAAAGCTCTAATAGCGTCTCTAACGGTTCCTGAAACACCTAAAACAACGTCAATTCCAAACTGGTTGAAAAACATCTGTGCCTTCTGTCCCATTCTGGTAGCAACAATCCTATCAACTCCCCAGTTCCTTAAGAGCTCCGGCAGCGCTCCCGCCGTATGTTCAGTTAGGGGATTTTCTTTAATTTCAACAGAAACTCCGTTTTCGTCAAGATCAACAAGTGCAAAGTAGGGAGCTCTCCCGAAGTGTTCACAGATTAGAGAGTCAACTCCTCTGTTCTCCTCTACAGGTATCGCTATCCTCATCTCCACCTCTATTTAGCAGTTTAGAATTCGCTACCACTAACAATATAACGTAAATATTTCACCAAGCCACACTTGACATCAGAGAAATTTGTGATTTAGATTTTAATCGGAACCTTAATTAGGAGGTGCTAACTATGGAAGCAATCCCAAAAAGGAAGTTCAAGTGTTTAGACTGTGGAGAGGAGTTTGAAGTTCCCTTCGGAAAGCCCCGCTGGATGGTAACCTGCCCTAAGTGTGGTAGCGAGAACATTGTAAGGGTTGACGTTCCTGCAGGTCAGGGCTGGGGATTCAGGAGAGGAGCCGATAGAGGCTGGTTCGGATTCGGTCGTGGCGGCGGCTGGGGCCGCGGTAGAGGTTGCGGCCGCAAAAAGGGATTCTGCCGCTGGTGGTAATGGAGGGGGAGCTCCCTCCCTTTAAACTGCCACAGGTTCGGTAACCTCTTTCCGTCTGAGGATTGCCTTTTCTGGAATTTCCACCTCTCTGTCAAAAGTAATTACGGCCTGCTGGTTGGGGTTGGCCGAATCTGAATCAACAGGCTCTCCCTTCTTCAAAACTTTTATTCCCTGAACTTTCAGTTTCAAACACTCTGCAGAGGGAGTAAAGATTTCAACCTCATCTCCTACCC
>Ga0256831_1000999_pt1 | contig 14991 bp, 5 predicted proteins | sample 132544metaG_FD_189087 | JGI IMG/M metagenome (GOLD analysis project Ga0256831, IMG submission 189087) | Hydrothermal vent microbial communities from Lau Basin, Pacific Ocean - 132-544 | ecosystem: Environmental > Aquatic > Marine > Hydrothermal vents | place: Pacific Ocean: Lau Basin | collected...
TCCTATAATAGCTATATTAAAAAATAATTAAATATAGGATATAGTTTTGTCACTCCATTTTTTGAAATCTTTACTGATTGCCACTATTCTTACATTGACTGTTGTTCCTATGTTTCTATTGATTGCGTCTGATGACACAAAATGGATAGTAATCGCAACTTTAATTTGGGGTATTGGTACTCTTTTACTATTTTACCCATCTATTCGTTATATCTATCCTCACCTTATTAGCAAAATAGGTGTCTACCTTTTAAGTTCTATACTAATTATTATCTCTGCATGGTTTAATATTATGATAATTCAACTATTGCTATCTTATGACTATATCTACTATGCACTTTTTAATGCAATATTCACAAATATAGCATCTATAGGAGTTATATATTTAACTGTTAATGTAATTATTTTAAATCTTGTATTGCTTTCTCATATTGAGTTTTATGAGGAGGAGCGTCTTTTTTAAGACGCTTATTAAGATGTGAGTCCTACTCTTATTTATTGCTTTTCACTTTAAAGTATTGTCATGATTCCAAGAAGTGGATGGGTCAAATGCATTCATAACAACAATTGTACTTTTAAAATTTGGATATAAAGCATACTCTTCTCCCTTTTTAACTCCAAATCCAATTAGCCCCTCTTCTCCTCTATCTCCACTATTGTCATTTAGTTTATTTACTAAACAGAACTTTCTATGTCCCCAAGATGAACCACTATCGCTATAAATCCAATTATAAATTGCTTTTGCTATTGGATTTTTAGTATACTCATTAGATGCTCCTGATGCATAAAGATTTTCTGCAAAACCTAAAAAATCTTTATTATTTTTTATTGCTTCTACTCTATCTAATCTATCCCAAGGAGTTTCATCTTCTCTATGTCCAAACTTACCCTTAGCATAGAGTAACTCTGCATAATTTTGTGCAACGCCTACAACATCAGGACTAATTCCCTCAAATGGTTTTATACCTCTATCATATCGTTCTGAATTCAATAAGAAAAGAGCTTTTCTCTGAATACTCATACTATCCCACTCATCTTGTGATGGCATAATTAATCTTTTGCTTACTGTTGAGTCTTGCTCTCTTGCCTTATTAAAAGCATTCTCTATATCTTTAACAGTTTCACCTTGAGCTGAATATTCAATGTTACTTGAAGGAAAAGTATCTGTAAAAGCACTATCATCAGCTATAATAGTTGAAGAAGTATCATTCTCTTCTCTACTATTATCAATTGAGCCTTGTGTATCACTATCTGTATGAGTTGGAGTATTATTTTCTACTAAGCCTTGACTACTACTATCTGTAGAAATTGGATTACCATTTCCTTGTGAACCTTGACTCTCACTATCTGTACGATGTGTACTATTATTCTCTTCAACAATAGTCTCTACATCATTAATAGCTGTAGTTAATGTAGCATCACTCAATGCTTCCTCTTTATTTTCCCAAAAGCTATTGATACTTTGAACAACTCTTCTAGTCTCAACTCTCACTTCTTCTACTAAATTACTATCAAACAATACTCTATCACTCATTACAGTATCTAATACTTTAAGCAGTGCTTTATCCTCATTTTTCAAGGCACTCTTTTTTAGTTTTCTTAACTCTATTCCCAAGGCTCGATATGATTTTAAGATTGACCTTTTTAATGTTTTAACTTCACCTTTCATAGCCTTTTTCATTATCTGTGCCGATTTATGCAGTTGTAGTGATGAATTCAAAAGAGTCGTATCTCCCTGTTTTGCTAATGCAATAGGGTCTCTCTCTAACAAACTCTCATTTATTCCAAAGAGTTCTGCTAAACTCTTTTTAATTTGAGCTATCTTCTCTTTTAACTCATCTGCTATCTCTTGCGTTGTTTTATTTGAAGTTTTTGAAAAAACAGTACTATTATCTTCTAAAGAACCTGCTATCAATGTTGTAAATGGAGTAATATTTACCTCATCTTTTCCATTTATCATGGAGGTTAAGTAGTCTTCAAACACTTTCCCACTTCGAATATCTGTTCCTCCAAATGCTACCAATGGAGCTGTTTGGTTTTTATAGTTCTCCTCTTCTCTATTGGCTTTAGTTAAAACCAACTCAAATGAACCCTCTTGTTTAGTCTTTGTATTTGGTTCATTACTATCTAATTCTCCATCTCTATCTAAATCCAAAAAGACTGTTGCATCTTTTATCTCTGCATCAATTACTTTTCCTATGATACTGCTGTTACTCTCTACTTCTGCATTTTTATCACTACTACTCGTACTTCCACAACCTGTTAAGGCTATTATAGTACTTAGAGTTAAAGCACTTATTTTTTTTTGCATCTTTATTCCTTTCCTTTCATGTTTACATCAATCCAAACTCAAAACCAACTCAGGAGAAAAACTCCCCTCTTTACTAGATATTTTTCCTGTAGCATCTACTAAAGTTTCAATCTCTAAACCGTACACTCCTTCAGATTTAATATAACTACTCACATCAAATGTTACCCACGAATTACCCCTTGCTTCTGCATTACTAATAATTTCTCCCATTTGAGGCATACTGTTCCATGTTAAGGCTGATTCATCAAAACTTCTATCTGATACAGATTTCAAGGTAATATTCCCGTCATGATTTACAGAGTATAAACGTAAAGTAGCTTTACTTATTGTTCCGTTAATATCTGCAATATTGAACTTTAAAAATGCTTTTCTAGCAACAGAACTTTCACTATTACGAATAATTAGAAAATTATTTGCTCCATAGTTTTTATCTGCTTTATTTTTCTGAACAGTAGCATCATCACTTGGATAAATAGTCATTTTAGGGCTATCTTCTACTCTAATATTAAGTTCTGTTTGAGCTGTTCCACTACGATTAGTACAAGAAAAAGTAAAATAATTAAGACCCTTATCTTCTAAACTTGGTGTTCCACTTAGAGTTCCGTCTACAGAGAGTGTTAACCAATCAGCACCTAAGAGTTTACTAAAAGTTGGTTGCTCTCCTCTATCGTAGGCACAACTTGTAGCTATGGTTTGATTATATTCTTTGTTTATATATGCAGAAGTAAGTTTTAAACGAGATGATATAAAACTCGGTGCAAAACTTTTTCCCTCTAATCCTTGACCATGAGTATTAGAAATCAACGCGTCACGCACAGCTATTGGGTCTTGAAAACTTCCAACAGGAGTATCAGACCATTTACTGTTTTCAAAATCCCATATCCACCATGATTGTTGAAACCCACTTGGTAGTCGCACACGTTCTCCACTTGGTTTCACTGCTTCGGTCTGAATACCCTTTTGATACCAATTTACATAGTCTGCATAGATGGCATCATCAGGAGCAACACCATTAAGATTGTTATCAATTGCACTCTGTGCAACTCTTGCACCCCATAGACTTATCCAAATAGGGATATGGGTTTGATTGTAATAGTCAACAGCACTTCCCCATGTGTTTTTTCGTGCCTCTTGAAGGTAAAGCTTTTTTTGAGTCTCATTATTTTCACTCGATGCACATACATAGTCTAGCTTTAGGTTTGCACTACCCCCAATAGATTGAAGCCAATAGGCTGTTTTTTGATTAACAATACCAAACGGGTCTCCCTCACTTCCCCAACGCCAAGGAGAGACATTTGCCAAATCATAACGCCCTATTCCCAATGGTTTATAGAGTATAATTCGTTTAGGATTGGTTACTCTAATAACGTGTGATAGTTCAGACATCAGATTATTATAGCCTAGATTACGAACATAGTTGTCTATCTTTTTTCCTCTTATATCGCTGTAGTTAGGGTAACGATTTTCACCATTCTCTACTTTTACTTCCACCTCAAACTCTATGGCTTGGTCATCAAAACCATGAAACTCAATAAAGTTTTCAAAAGCTACGGTATAGCTTACATCTTTAAGTGTCTCGGCTATCTGTCGCCACCACTCAACAATGACTCTAAAAGACTCTGCTCTATTTTCATTGACATTAATATACTCTTTATGTGAGTCAAGTGAAATGACTAAGGGCATACCATTGTCAACAAAACGCTCAACAACACTTTTTAACTCTAGTAACGCACTCTTTTTAAGTGTTGCACCTGTAGGGTCAAGCTCTAAATCTTGAAAGTTTGGGTCTGTAGGCTTAATATGAAACCTACCTGTACGAAACCCTTTTGCTTTCCACTCTTTTATTACCTCATCACTGTAGTTGTAGACTCCATTGCTAGAGGGAATATCTATCTTCATACTCATTCCCAAACCTGAATTTTCCATCCAATCTTGAGGTAATATAGGAGTATCGGTAGGGTCTCCTGCTACCAAATCTGAATTAGCTGGAAATGCATACTCCCACCAATCATAACTAAATTGATTGTTAGGGTGGGTCTCATTCCATGCTTCTTTGGCAGGTTCAAACCATGTTGTTTTGTAGTAGGTATCTTTTTCTATTGTGTTGCTTTGTTGTGTCGTTGTATCTCCTTTAGAAACCTCCAAATAAAACTTATTATTTCCCGTTATATTCTTCTTATCACTAAAGATAATTTCATAACCATAAATCTCTTTACCTTTAGGCGTTTTAAATGTTCCCAATTCAGATATTGACTCAAACCCTTCAACCTCTTGGACTAATGCTTTAATTCTCTCTTGTTGATACTCATAATATTTTTTACTCTTAACGGCTCTCTCTTCCCCATCTATATTAAGCGTATAGTTTGTAGGGGCAACATGGTAACCTAAAGCTTCTACTCTCTTTTTAAGTCTCTCAAAAGTGGATTGTGAAGCTCCTGCTCCTGTTGAGGTTTTAAAGTCTAGTTGAGATGGGTTATTGAAAATATTCGTTGTAATGGTATTGTTACTTAAACATTTTTGAGACTCTAAAAGAGACATGCCACCCTCAAAGAGATTGTCACGACAACTAATAACTTCTGCTGTTTTAGAAAAATCTATAACATTCATTACATCTTCTTTCTCCATAACTTTTAGTTTTGTAGCAACTGCATTCTCTCTTAAAACAATACCTTTACCTCCATTTGAGCGAAATCCTGCACCTTTTCCCTCAATGGTTGTTCCGTTATTGTAAAAAGTATTGTGCTTAAAAGTAGTATCATCCCAACGAATACTCACCCCTTTACCGTTGTATAAAAAGAAGTTATTCTCAATTAGAAAGCCTAAATCATAAGAGCTACCATTATCATTTTTAATAAGCATAGATGACCCCTCATCTAAACTTAAATGAGAGAATCCTTTGGAGTAGACACGTGAAAAGATACGACTCTCTGAGGCAAAGACTAAATTATCTTTTACCACAATATGAGCTTTATTATCTTTTTTTACACCCTTAGGCTTATCAAAGTTGACCAATCCAATAGCTGTTGTACCTGCGACGTTCCACCAAGAGGCATTAAAGATAACATTGTTTTCAATAATCAAATCATCAATAGTTCCTCCACTTCGTACGCCAATTCCTGCACCTGAAGTATCATGAATAATATTATCTCTCACACGTAGCCCAACACCGTTAAGAAGAATCCCTCCTCCATTGTAGTATCGTGTAGATTTCCACCAATGGTTGATAGCATCTTCATAGCTAATCTCTTGTGCCATTCCCTCTATCTCAAACCCTTCAAGTTCAAGATAATCTCCACTCAACTTTATACCTATAGCTGAGTCAAATTTAATCTTTACATGTTCATCTTTCCAAGGCTTAATTACAATAGGATGTTTTTTTGTACCACTACAATAGATATCAGGAGTGGTCGAACTCTCTGTTGTATTAAAATCAGGATTATGGTAAACACCCCCTCTAAAGTAGAAAGTGTACCCCTCTAAAATAGGTTTATCTTTACAAAGCCATCGTGTATTTAACATTGGGTCGTCAAATGTTCCTTTGGGGTGCTTCTTTTTAGTTCCATAAGAGGCATTCGGAGAGAAAAATATCATTTTGTTAGTGATATTATTATCATTTATCTCACTATTTTGAGATGTTTCATTATTTTGGTTTTGATTGGTTACATCATTCTCATTGTTTTGAGATGTTTCATCATTTTGGTTTTGATTGGGTTCGCTATGCTCTAACTCTTTAATACTATCTTCATTACTCCTAATAGCTTCACTTAAATCATTCTCTTCTAATGTTCCTTCTTGTCCCTCCCAAAAAGTTTGAATCTCTTTAATTAGCAATTTTGTCTCTTTTTTAACATTAGCAACCAAATTTTGCTCAAAAAGAGTCTCATCTTTCATCGCCTCATCCAATGCACTAACTAATGGAGAGTCTCCCTCTTTGATTGCATCTTTTTTGAGCTTTTTTAATGCTTTAGCTAAAACTTTATAGTTTCGGAGAATAGACTTTCTAAGCTTTTTAACATCTCTTTGCATCGCTTTTTTCATTGCTTTAGCTGACTTATGTAGTTGTAGTGATTTACTTAATAATGAGTTATCTCCTAACTTTGCTAACTCAATGGGGTTACTATCTATCAACGTGGTTTCTATTCCAAAAAGTTCAGCAACTTGACCTTTAATCTCTGCTATTTTTAGTTGAATCTCCTCTAAAGTAGCTTTTTGAATTTTGTTTGTAGTATTTGAGTCTAAATTACTAAAAAGCTCTTGTGCAATTAGTGTTGTAAAGGGTGTGATGTTGACAAGAGATTTATTATCTTCTCTTAGTCCCATCAAATAATCTTCAAATGGCTCATTTGTACGTATATCTTTACCCCCAAAAGCCACAAGAGGAGCTGTTAAATTTTTAAAACTTAACTCTTTTTGCTGTTGAGGAGTAATTGTTAGATTAAACTCTCCTTGGCTATTGGTACGAACAACAGGTTCTCCACTATCTAAAGTATCATTTCTATTTAAATCTAAAAATACCTCTGCTCCCTCAATCTCTCCATCAATAACTGTTCCTGAAATGGTTACATTTGAGGGTCTACTAGGTTCAGTAGTTTCACTATTTTGACTGCTACTACCTCCCCCACAACCTAAAAAACTTAATCCAATAATAATTGGAGCTAACATCTGTATTTTATTCATTCTATTCCTTTAAATATATTGCAAAACTAGGAATTGATGACCTTCAGCCTCATCTTATTTGGAACCCAAATCTCCGATTCTAAATTGTGCTTATTATATTCCATCAAAATCAAGTTAATATCCTATGAACTATCATAAATATTTACCCCATAAACCCTAAATCTTTCACATCAAAATTACTCAACTCAGACACAACTTTCTGAAGCATAGCCTCATCTACACCAAACCACTTAACAATCGTTCCATAATATTGACTCATAGAGGTAGTAGGAATGAGCCTTCCTTTACGAGATAGGTCATCTTTGCTACCAAGTGTTAAATCAGGAAGTGTTCCATAGAGTCCACCTTTAACAGCTCCACCTACTACAAACAAGTTACTACCCCACGCATGGTCTGTTCCATCTCCATTATCTCCTATGCTTCGTCCAAAGTCTGAAATATTAAAAGTAGTAACCTCATCTTCCATGCCCATCTCTGCTAATGCTTTTTGAAAATCTCCAATGGCTAAACTAAGCCCTCTTAGCTTTCTTGCATGTTGAGCCGATTGATTATTGTGCGTATCATACCCACCATCATATATAAAGAAAATTTGTCGTTTTAGACCTCGATTTTTACCAATATAGGCTAGTTTTGCTACGGCATGTAACTGTTTTAAAACTTCAGTATCAGCCTTAATTAAATTTGACTGTTGTAGTTGCTCTTTAGATGGCTCTGAGAAGAGTTTCCCACCATAAGCATTTTTTGAAGTGAATGTAGGAGCATTGTTTTTCCAATCATTTACAAGAGTATCTTGCATATCAAATGAGTGCTTTTGTAGCTCTTGATAGAGCTGTTTAAACTTATCACTCTGCTCATTTGCTAAAAGCTCCTCATAAATTTCTCGTTTAATTTGAGAATAAGATGTAGGACCACCTGAGCGAATAGTTAAGCCCTCTGTCTTATCTCCATAGAAGAGATGTTCACTTCTTCCTATAGAGATATTCATTCCATATATATCTCCACCATTTAAATCTATCCAATTATCAAAAAGTCGTCCTGCCCAACCTGTATAGTCTAGTTTAGAAGCTTCACCATTCATAGCAAGTTTAGTTTGATGATTATGAGCAAATAGAAATGGAGGTAGAGTTTTAGTTTTAGCTTTAAACTCCTCTTTTGTAGCAGGAGCAATTAGGTTTCCTACATTCGTAACTACAGCAACTTTGCCTTGGTTGACTAAGTGTGCAACTTCAGGCATAAGAGCATTTGTTGCTAAGTCCATATTTGCATGTCTGTAGAACCCTTTAGTGTAAGAGTTTACAAGGTCATTACCATCTGCATAGGGGTTACCTCCACTTAAGTTTAGTTGATTGTCTGTAATAGGAAGTGCTAAATCAATATTTTTAACACCAATATTCTCTCGTGCCTTAATATAGTTGCTATAGCCTGTTAATGGGTCATCACCAGATGGTATAAATGTGTTAAATCCATCATTTCCACCACCATTATAGATAACCACTAAAGCTTTATAATCACTAAAATTTGTTGTATCGGCAAATAGCTCTTTTGGAAGCGTTAAAGCCGATATAGCAACTGCTGAAAGTTTCAAAAAATCTCTTCTGTTAGTCATTATAGTCTCCTCCTACTCTGTCATATACTCACTAGATGTCACCACTGCTCTAATAGCACGGAAAACTACTCTCTCAAGAATTTGTCTCTTTTTATTACTTCCTGACTCATCCGTACCTACTGCATTTGGGTCACCCACATTATATTTATTAAAGATTTCATATTTAACGCCATTAGTAATAATAGCCTCTCTCTCTTGGCTCAATGCTCCAGCTGTAAGTTTTAGATTAAGATGATGAACCAATGCTTCAACAGCCTTTTCATCATCTGTATACTCTTGGACTTGATGGTCTTTAAGGTTTGCAAAATCTCCATTTGTATCACCATCTATTACCTCTTCCATAACATTTAACTCCTCTGTAACATCAAGTAGAAATTTATCTGCTCCGACATAATAGAAAGGAATATATCTTCTAATTGGTGCATCATTTACATAATCTACAATAGTAGCATACTGCTTACGAGGTTGTCTATTGCCAGAGTAGTCCCAAACCCAATCATTTAACATATAGTTTTTCTCATGTCCAAATAGACTATTTCTAATAGTATTACTAAAGTTAATAAAGGTTGTATCGTTCATAATAGAGATTTCAGGAGCTACACTCTTGCTATCTTTAAATGGTTGAGAGTTTGGAACAAAACTGTTATCATAAAAGTTAAAGACAGTAGGAGCAAGTCCAGCACCCTGATTTAGGTAATCTCTTGTATCATTAAAGAGGAAAGCATCTTCTACTACTTGACAGTTTGAAGCATTTGCATCACTAGGACCTCCATAGCCACAGTAGAACCATTTAGGCATTGGCTTAACATTAAAAGCTCTTAAAAATGAGGTGTAGGCAACGAGTGGCTCTTTAAACTTCACTACATTTTTCTCTTTTAAATCTTGCCATAGCTCTTCATCTAAAAAGATTGCTTTGACAACTGCTTTTAAATCTCCTCTTGTAGAGTTAAATACAGAGGCAACTCTTGCAATATAACTTGGGCTAGGATTTGACTTAACCAATCTCATAATAAGATTTTTAGAGATATATGGAGCAACACTATTTTGAGACATAATAATAGAGACTGCTCTTTGAATATCCTCTTTACCACTTAATCCAGCAGGAATAGTTTGTCCTAGTACCTTCTTTTCTCCACTATCATGATAACTAGCTGTAAACTCTAAAGGGTGGGTGTAGTCACCTCTTTTAAATCCAACTAATCCAAAACGAGGATTACGCTTTAAATCCCAACCTGTAAAGACGCGAGAGAGTTGATTTACATCCTCTTGAGTATAGGTAGGAGTTGGGTTACCATTATCATCTAAAATAGGTGTTCCATCTATATTTAGCTTCTCTAAACCAAGAGAGAAGAGTTGCATAATCTCTCTAGCATAGTTCTCATCAGGATATACAGTACTGTTTGCCTCATTTTGATACTCTTTTTTACTTCCATTAAAGGTTAAAAAGACTCCCATTCCAGAGTTAAGTGAAATTTCATTGAGTAAATCCTCATATCTTCCAAAAGCGTGTCTTTGTAAAATATCAAAATAGGTGGCTAGTGCCTCTCCTCTTCTTGTAAAGATAGGCTCAAAGTCTGACTCAACAATAATTTGACTTAAAGCATAGGTTACTTTTGCTCTTAATTGGTCAGGAGAACGCAGAGATATATCAAACCAAGCAGTCATTCTATAGCGAGGAGAGTGAAAAGAGCCTACATTTTTATTAAATACTATATCATTATCGGCTAGATACTCATCAATGGTATAGGTATTCTCTTCAGGACTCATCTTTTTTGCCATCTCTATGGTTTTAATAAGATATTGATTATCTTTAAGAGGCATAGACAGCTGTTCATCTAACCACTTCTCTACACCTTTGCTCATTAGCTCTTCAATACTCTCTTTTGTTGCTCCAAAAGAAGCTTTATTTAAAAATCTAATGGCTGTTGGTTTATCTATTTCTATTTTAGTATTATTTTCAGCTAAAGAACTACTACAAGGTACTTTAATTGTATTGCTATGATTCCAAGAAGCAGATGGGTCAAATGCATTCATAACAACAATAGTACTTTTGAAATTTGGATAGTAAGTATACTCATCTCCCTCTTTAAGCCCAAATCCAATAAGTCCCTCTTGTCCATTCTCTCCACTATTGTCATTTAGTTTATTTACTAAACAGAATTTTCTATGTCCCCAAGATGAACCTTTATCACTATATATCCAATTATAAATCGCTTTTGCTATTGGATTTTTAGTATAATCATTAGATGCTCCTGCTACATAAAGGTTTTCTGCAAAACCTAAAAAGTCTTTATTCTCTTTTATTGCATCTACTCTATCAAGTCTCTCCCAAGGGCTTCCATCTTCATTGTGTCCAAATTTTCCTGAATCATAAAGTAAATTTGCATAATTTTGTGCGACTTCTATAACCTCTGAACTAACTCCCTCAAATGGTTTTATTCCTCTATCGTATCGTTCTGCATTTAACAAGAAAAGAGCTTTTTCTTGAATAGTCATACTATCCCATTTCTCTTGTAACGGCATGATTAATCTTTTGCTTACTGTTGAGTCTTGTTCTCTAGCCTTATTAAAAGTATTTTCTATATCTTTAACAGTTTCACCTTGAGCTGAATATTCAATATTATCTGAAGGGAAAGTATCTGTAAAATTACTATCATCAGATATAGAAACAGTTGATAAACAATCTTCTCTATTACTGATATTGTTATCTACTGAAGTTTGATTTTGGTTAGAGCTATCTTCTTCTCTATGAGTTGTGCTACTACTATCTGCTCTACCTTGGTTTTGACTACCATTATCTCTATTTGTAGAATTGCTACTATTTCCTGTTGGGTCTTGGGTATTCTCTTCAACAATAGTTTCTACATCATTAATAGCTGTATTTAAAGTATCATCACTAAAAACTCCCTCTTGATTCTCCCAAAAGGTATTGATGCTCTGAATAATAGTTCGCGTCTCTGCTCTTACTTCTTTTACTAAGTTTCCATCAAATAGAGTCTCATCATTCATTGCTGTATCTAATACTTTAAGCAGTGCATCATCATTCTTTTTCAAAGCACTTTTTTTAAGTTTTTTTAGCTCTCTAGCCAATGAACGATACGATTTTAAAATTGACCTTTTTAATCTTCTAACATCTTTTTTCATTGCCTTTTTCATTACTTTTGCTGAATTATGCAATTTTAATGATTGAGCAAGAAGAGTTTTATCTCCCTGTTTTGCTAGAGCAATAGGGTCACCTTCTAACAGAGCCTCATTAATTCCAAATAGCTCTGCTAAATTCTTTTTAATTTGAGCTATCTTCTCTTTTAACTCATCTGCTATCTCTTCTGTTGTTTTATTTGAAGTTTTTGAGAAAACACTACTATTCCCTTCATCTAAAGAGGTTGCTATTAGTGTTGTAAATGGAGTAATATTAATTTCATCTTTTCCATTTATCATTGAGGTTAAATAGTCTTCAAACTCCTTTCCACTTCTAATATCTCTCCCTCCAAAAGCTACCAATGGTGCTGTTTGATTTCTATAGTTCTCCTCTTCTCTATTGGCTTTGGTTAAAACCAACTCAAATGAACCATCTTTTTTTGTTTTTGTATTTGGTTCACTCTTATCAAACTCACCATTTTTATTTAAGTCTAAAAATACAGTAGCATCTTTTATCTCTGCATCAATTACTTTTCCTCGGATACTGATGTTACTCTCTACTTCTGCATTTTTATCACTACTACTTGTACTTCCACAACCTGTTAGGGCTATTAGCGTAGTTAATGTTAATACCATTAATTTGTTTTGCATCTTTTTCCTTTCCTTATATTTGTATCTATTTAATTTCCTGTAAAACTCTCAATAGCAGGAGAAGGAACAGCACTATAACCTGTATCTAAATCAGTGCTAATAGCCTCTGAACTATCATAAACATTTACCCCATCTACACTACCAATACCCTCAACACCTGCCTTCCATGCTTTAAAGAAAGGTTTTGTATCAAGCTCTAAAATAACAGAAGTACAAAGAGCTAACATATCTGTTTTAGTAGCTCCACTCTGCTTCATACATTTGTCATATTTATCACTCTCTACTACTCTATCTCGTGCTTCACGGTGTAAAATCTTGTAGATGTCAAATCCATCTCCACTTAAAAATGGATACTGGGCTTTAACATCTCCATTAGCTTCATAGTACTTTGAATTTTTTGCCTTAAACTCATCTAAATAGTTAGCTTCAATCCACCCTACAAGTTGATGAAACATTAAAAGCCGTCCAAAGTTTCCACCATCTGCCCACGGTTGCCCTTTAGCTAAAATAGTGCCAACATTGGCAATAGAGTTTGCAGTTCTAAGAGGGTGTCCAAATTTTCGTTGCTGATATAGACACATTACATTGTTAGCTACCTCTGTAGCCCCTGGGATACCTAGCCAAGACTCAACCATATTGTGACCCATCTCATGCCAATTCATCCAAGAGTTGGTTGGGTCTTCTGGGAATGTAGTCTGTGTTGGGTTCCAATGCATTACCATAATGGGGTAACCTGAATGTCCTGCACCAATAGAGATATGTGGGTCAAAAACCAATCTCTGTTTCTGTGCTGGTTTTTTATCGTTACTACAACTAGCAGGTGTGTCTTCATTAAATGTCTCTGTACAACTCTGGTCATATCCATAGAAATCATAAGCATTCTTAGCCATTGTGTCATAGTTTTGTGCAATCTGTGTAACCTCATCAAAAGAGAGAGTTGCCATTGTGCTTCTTGGAACTGTTACAATATAGTGATGAGATTCAAGCTCTGCCTTTGGAGCAATAGAGTTTTTCATTGCTTCCCACTCACTCGATGTTGTTTTTCCCAATACAAAATGAATAGCCGATTGAACATTAGTAAATGTAACCGTAGCAGTAGCCGTATCATCGACTGTATTATCATAGGATTTTAGATAAATTAAGCCACCATAAGGGTGCTGAACTGTAAGCGTTTTACTAGTAAACTTATAGGTTTTAACATACTTAGGAGGGCGTTTTAGAGCAATTTCATGTCTGTATAATCCTGAAACATTATCTCCCACACCAATTTGAAGACGCATTTTAGTAAAATCAACTCCATCAGGCAGAGTAACGGTTACATCTTGATGAGCTAAAGCAAAAAGTCCTGTTGACTGCATATTTCCTGCATACCATTTTTGAAAACTTGTATTACGCTTTAGATAGATTGTTGCTGTTTTGGTCTCACCATGATTACTTTGTTGTCCAGGGTATTGTGAGGGGTCATACTTTAGACTCTTATCATAAAAGGCTCTCTCAACTATAATCCGTGTAACAGGTTTTCGTCTAAAATCTAAAACATCTTTGGTTGCAAAACTAAACCCAGGGTAGAACTCTCCACTACTATTAACAAATCTACCTCCTGCTTTATACTCATTGAGCAGATTGTTAAGAGACTGAAACTTCTCTCCTGTAAAAGTAGCATCATTTAGAAGTAGAGCCGACATATTGGTATATTCACGATTTAAATCAACTTTTGAGAGTAGATTTTCTCCTAACTCATGAGCTAAAAGCGTGTTCATCTTTCCACCCACATCATCTTGGGCTTGGGCAAAGTTTAAATCGACAGGGTACTTGGCATATTTATCATGTTTACCTCCATCTTGTGGAATACCATCTCCTTTTACCAAAGTAGTCTGTACTTTAGAGACATTTCCATCTGCAAGTTCCAATTCTACTTTACCACAATCGGCTTGGGTCAACTCTGTTGTACTATTTCCCTCCATAAAGATTTTACGCTCTCTTTTTCCAAGAAGCTCCTCTAAATAGTCTAACTTTCCATTACTATCTAACATAGATTTTAAGCCACTTAATGTAGTAGGTACATTACTGTAATCATCTAACTCTAATCTTCTTTGAACATCAGTGTAACTGATATAATCTAAAAGACACATATCAAACTCATGAACACCACCAACTTCTGTTTTGGCAGGAAGCAGTTTTACATTGGCACTCAAATTAGCAAAAAAAGTAGATACCCCTGCTTTTTTCATAATCTCATTTCCTGCTGTAAGGGTTACCCCCTCTTCAGGAGCAAAAGTAGGAGAGTCCATCAGTAAAACCCCTCCTCCTTTTCGTATGTAATCTACAATCAAATCAACCTCATCAAGTTTGGTTCGTCTTTTTGTATCTTTATAGTAGTGTGTCCAAGAGCTTCGTCTCTCAAAATCTTCTAAGATAATAAGAGGATATTTAGAGGGGTCTAAATCGCCATTGGCTAAAGCCTCTCTCCATGTAGGTACATAGTGAGGGTTTTCACTGCCATCTACATTGTATCTACTATCTATCTTAAACTCCACAGAGTCATACTCATAAGTTGCTCCCCCTATACTCCAAAACATGGTTCTGCTTTTATTAGATAGAATTGGAA
>Ga0256831_1001000_pt1 | contig 14976 bp, 14 predicted proteins | sample 132544metaG_FD_189087 | JGI IMG/M metagenome (GOLD analysis project Ga0256831, IMG submission 189087) | Hydrothermal vent microbial communities from Lau Basin, Pacific Ocean - 132-544 | ecosystem: Environmental > Aquatic > Marine > Hydrothermal vents | place: Pacific Ocean: Lau Basin | collected...
ATTGGTCCTGTGTTGAGTAGAGAAACATAGATATTCGTTCCCATTAGCTCTAGTCGCAAGGTATCACTCAATCCCTCGATGGCATATTTACTCGCATTGTAAGCACCTCTTCCAAACAGAGAGACTAAGCCTAGCACGGAAGAGTGCTGAATGATTTTACCATACCCCTGCCCTCTCATAATAGGAACAATCTGTCGTGTAGACTCATGAAGTCCAAAGACATTGGTCTCAAACTGCTCTCTTAAGATATCTGTGGGGATATCCTCTAACGCTCCTGCTTGTCCATACCCTGCGTTGTTGAACCAGACATCTATTTTACCATCATGCTCAAGCACATTTTTGATAACAGAGGCAATCTCATCAGAGTCTCTAACATCAAGTTGCATCGCATTCTCAAAACCTAAAGAGATAAGCATCTCCACATCTTTTTCATCTCGTGCTGTTGGGTAGACCTTTACCCCTTGTAGTTTTAGATATTTTGCTGTCTCTAGCCCTATTCCTGTAGAGCAACCTGTTATAACAATATTGCTCATTACGCACCATACTTTAAATCTTTAATCGCTTGGGTTATATCATCTTGACGCATAAAGTGTTCACCTACTAAAAAGGCATCTGCACCCACTTTTGAAAGCTCTTTAACGGTTTCATGATTATTAATCCCACTCTCTGCTACAATAATTTTACTGTTTGGGATAAGTGGTATTAACTTCTCACTTAAACTCATATCCATCTCAAAGGTCTCTAGGTTTCGGTGATTGATACCGATAATATCAGCCCCTGCAAAAATCGCTTTGGTTAAATCTTTTTTATCATGAATCTCTACTAATGCTTCCATCCCTAAGTGTCTTGTATAGTTTAGAAGTGATTTTAACTCCTTTGTACTAAGTGCTGTAGCGATAAGCAGAACATAATCAGCACCATACGCCAGTGCTTCAACCAACTGATACTCATCGACGATAAAATCTTTTCGTAAAAGAGGAATGCTAGTATAACGGCGAACCATCCCCAAGTACTCTTTGTCTCCTTGAAAAAAGTGAGGCTCTGTCAAAATAGAGAGTGAGTCTGCTCCACCTTTCTCATAGGCTTGACCAATAACCATAGGGTCAAAATCCTCTCGGATAACCCCTTTACTAGGACTCGCTTTTTTAACCTCTGCTATAATTCGATAAGGGTTCTCCTCTGTCGATTTTAATGCACTAAATACATCTTTTGGAGCAAATGGATTAAATGCCAATGAACGCCCCAACCACTCAACAGGATAATCTACTTTTCTCTTTTCTAAATCTGCTTTTGTCTTTTTTATAATCTCATCTAAAATCTGTGCCAATCTTTTTCCCTTTTTTCTATACTAAACTTCCTGTAAAACTAGGAACCGATGGCTTTAGCCTCGTCTTGTTCGGGACTGAAGTCTCCGATTCCAAAGTATAAACTATTTTTTCTTACACGCTTTTATTTTTGTCCAGTGGTCACGTATATCATCTGCTTCTAAACCTTCAATATCCACAACCTTTTTCATCTCTATTTTAGCCTCTTCACAACGATTTTGCTTATAGTATCCCCATGCTAAAGAGTCTAAATAGTAGGTATTGCCCTCATCTTTTACCAATGCCTCTTTTACAAGCTTAATCCCTTTTTCAATATCTAAATTTTTATCAATCAAAGTATAGCCATAATAGTTGAGATAGACACCATCTTTAGCACCCTCACTAATCGCTTTGTTAAACTTTTCACTCATCTTTTTTAGCATATTTTTATCATCTTTATTGGTAGCCCCTTCATACAGTGCCATGGCTGACTCAGCCAACCATTTGGGACTTTTACCTTTTTCATAAATCTCTTCTGCTATTTTTTCTGCTTTAGCATAATCTTTTTTAGAGAGATACATCTCATATAGAAGTTCACTATTTGAGTACTCATGTTGAAGAAAATCTATCGCTTTTTCAATCTCTTTTTTATAGATATACCCCTCAACAATTTTAACACCATACTTATCTTTTTTTGTATTTTTATATAGAGCTTTATAGACACTTAAAAGATTGTCTATCTTCTCTTTTTTACTATATATTTCAGCCAATTGTAAACAGACTCTCTCATCGCAAGAGACCGAACTTCTATGGCGTTCTAAACGATTCACTGCTTCATCTACATCTCCAATATAGTTTGCTAAAATAGTAGTTATTTTTAATAATATATCTGCATTCATAGTCTTATTATAAGCTTGAGTCAAAAGCTCTACAGCCTCCTTATACTCCTCTGTCATAATATAAGGATTTGCAGCCAATTCAAAATCTACAGGATTATGAGATTGAGAGATAAGAAGTTTTGATAGTCTCTTTGCCTTATCATACTTTTTTTCATTAAGATAAAATGAGATTAAAATACGTTTAGCTTGAATATTTTGAGGATTTTTCTCCACCCAAGACTCTAACTTAACTATATTTTTAGATTTTTTACCAAGATATAGTGCTGTACGCATCTCTCGAAACATATACTCACTATTGGATGTCAAATCATATAGCTTTGAGTAGTACTCATTACTCTTTTGGAAATTGCCCTCTTGCTCATAGAAGATAGCTTTCATAATTAAGTCATCTTCTCCCTTTGTCTTCTTTGCTTTCTCACTAGAGACTTGTGCTTGGAAATGTTTTGGATTATAATCGGCAAGTTTCTCTTCTTTAATCTGTGTAACATCAGGACGGTAACTGCACGAATTTAAAAGCAACAATAGTAATAAGCTCTGTAGATATGTTCTTTTTATATTTCTTATATTTTTCAATCTATTATCCCTTGACACTCTTTTTTTAACTCCGTTATATCCCCTTTAAATGTCTCCCAAAATGGAAAGGTACGACACTGTAAAGGTCTTACTGAATATACGCTACACTGCTTGACATTATCATCAAAAAATATACACGCATAATTATCTTTGTCTAGTTTTTTTTCAATAAGAGAGTAACGATGTTTTACTTTCTTAATATACATTGTAGCGAATTCTTCTATAGTTAATTCTAAAAATTCAGCCATTTTTACCATCTCGGGGTATTTTATCCATATATATCCACTCTCACCTGTGCAACAAGCACCCCCACATGAGGCACAAGCAGAAGGGGTAAATTTATAATTATAATCCTTATGCACCATCACCTCACCTATCATCTTCTCCACCTTAATAATCTCCTTTTAGGCTATTTGTTCCTGCTTTTTTAAATGCTATCTTTGCTTCATCTCTATAGTTACTATTCTCATCAAACACTATAAGTGGTGGCATAATCTGCATCATCGCTTTTGAATTAACTCTAGCTGATATCATCACCAATTTTGAGTCTCTATCCACTTTTGAGTGTACAAAACGTAACATTTCAGGATTTATCTTATACTTTATAAGTGTATATAGCAACCTATCTAACTGTTTTGCATCATAACAAAATATAAATCTACCTCTTGGTTTTAGTAGATTTTTAACTTTTTTTATAAAACCATCAATAGGAAGATGCTGTGCATACCGTGCAATATTTAGATGTGCATTATCACTTTGAATTACATTCTCATCATAAAATGGTGGATTTGAGATGATAAAATCAAACCTATCCTCCACTTCAAACTCTAAAAAGTCACCTAAATAACTCTGAGTATCTAAATTATTAATAGAGAAATTATGCCTTGCATAACTTAACATACTCTTTTGCTTATCTATAATTGAGGTTTTAATATTAAAATCTCTAGTTAATAGTAGAGAGATAATACCAACACCACACCCCACATCTAAAAGTTCTCCCTTTGGTTTAAAACTGCAAATAAAATCATAAAGAAAAATAGAGTCACTATTATAGGCATACCCTTTGGTTGGCTGATATAAAAACACTACTAAAAACTTAACTATAGAGTAACATAAGAGATAGGGTCACTGCTATTTGCATTAGCAAACCCTTTGAGTCTCAAACGACAACTATCACACAGACCACAGGCTAAATCTTCATTTTTATAACAGCTCCAAGTATCCTTTAATGGAACTCCTAGCTCTAATGATTTTTTAACGATTTCACCTTTCTTCATAGCCACTAAAGGCATTTTTATCTGAAGCCTTGTCTCATCTTTTGTTCCTAAATTTATCGCACTCTCCATCGAAGAGATATACCCCTCTCTACAGTCAGGATAACCCGAGCTATCCTCCTCCACCACACCTATATAGAGTGCTTTAGCTCCATGTTTTTCAGCGATAGCTGTAGCAATAGAGATAAATATACCATTTCTAAAAGGAACATAAGTGATAGGTACACCCTCCTCTATCCCACCTGTTGGGATATCTAAATTTTTATCTATTAGTGCTGTAGCCCCTATATCTTTAAAAAAATCTAAAGGTATCTCATAGCTCTCTTTTATCTCTAAACTATCAACTATTTTTCTGTAACACATTAACTCTTTTTGCTCTGTTCTTTGAGCATAATTGAAATGAACTCCAATCAACTCATACCCATCTTGTTGTGCTATTTTTGCACTTAAAGCACTATCCATGCCTCCTGATATGATACATACTGCTCTCTTCATCTAAGCTCCATTATTACTTTATAGCTATTTTAAACATATTTTACCAATAATTAGGTAAACTTTTGCCTATGTTAAACATCGAGAATAGAACAACATTACAATTTGACCCTACCCTATTGGAAAAAATCTCTACATCTTTAACAAAAAGAGAGATTGACCTTAGTATATGTTATAATCCAGAGATACAAAATTATAACGCTCTGTATAGAGGAAAAGATAAGCCAACAGATGTGCTTAGTTTTCCAATAGAGCAGGAGTTTATAAACAGTGAGTTGACACATATACCATTGGGGTCGATAGTAATTTCGGCTGACTATGTAATTAAACTATCAAATGAGTTGAGTCACAGTTGTAATGAGGAGCTATCTCTGCTTTTCATTCATGGTCTCTTACATCTTTTGGGATATGACCATGAGGTAGATAATGGGGAGATGAGGGAGAGAGAAGAGAAGCTAATCAATAAATTCAATCTTCCAAAAAGTCTGATTATAAGAATGGAGAAACATTAGTGGATTTTGTAATATTTATCTTGGCAATGGGTGCTTTAGTTGTAGGGTCTGATTTTATCGTTAATCAGAGTGAAAGAATAGCACTACACTTTAATATATCAGAGTTTGTGATTGGTGCTACAATCATCGCACTAGGAACTAGTCTACCAGAGATGGCAGCTAGTGTATCGGCTAGTGTTTCAGGAAAACCAGAGATAGCATTAGCAAATGCAATAGGAAGTAACATCTTTAATATCACCTTGGTTTTAGGTGTTATTTTTATAGTTACTAAAAATATTAACCCAAATAGAGACTTCTTTGCAAAAGATACAACATGGGCGTTAATGCCTATTATGCTATTTTTGCTAATGAGTATAGATGGGACTATAAGCTCTTTTGATGCGATACTACTGTTTGCTCTCATGGGTGCATATATCCTATTTCTACTAAATGATTGTCACAATTTAGATGAGAATAATATTGAAGAGATTAAAGAAAAAGATAATTTCAAATGGGCAAAAGTTCTTCTTTTGCTATTTATTGGATTTATTTTTGTAGTTGTTGGAGCTCATTTTGCCATTGAGAGTGCATCATCTATCGCCCTAGATTTTGGTCTTAGTGAGTGGGTTATTGGTATTATTATGATTAGTTTTGGAACATCACTTCCAGAGCTTGTTATATCAGTAACTGCTGCACTAAAAGGAAAAGTAGATATGGCAATAGGTAACGTAATTGGTTCAAACTTAGCAAACACTACACTGGTAATAGGATTTTCTGCAATAGTTAAGGATTTACCAATTTCATTGGTTGATAATGTTTTTGATATCGCTACTATGGTCTCAGCTACTATACTACTTATCTACATCACTGCAAATAAACTATACAGTAAACCAGCAGGAATTGCACTACTTATTATGTTGGCACTATTCGTAGAGCATATCTTTAGAACGATGGGTACAACTTAAATAGATACTAAATATAATAATCATATCATGAAAAAAGATGAACTTGACACCCTTGTTATTTGTAAAAAATGCCATACTCTACATAAAAAAATTAGAATACACAAAGATACAAAAGCGGTCTGTTCTTATTGTAATACGGTCATCTATCGTCATACTAAACATCTTTACAGAACAACATTGGCATTAACCTTTACAGCTCTCATTCTCCTATTGGTTGCATTCTCATTTGATATCCTCACCATTAATATCAATGGAGTTTACAAGTCACTGAATCTGCAATCTCTTTTTATTATGGTTTTTCAAGAGGGATACTATCTAGTAGGGATTATGCTTCTTTTTCTTATTGTGATTTTTCCTATCGTTATCTTAGTCTCTATTATAGTTCTTCTTATTCTTATGCACTATAAAAAAGCTGGATATATGGTTAAGAGACTACTGATACTTATCGCTAAACTTCAACACTGGAGTATGTTGGATATCTTTTTTATCTCTATTTTGGTATCAATGGTAAAACTATTTTCTTATGCACAGATAGAGCTAGAAATTTCATTTTTCTCTTTTATTTTACTACTTATTTTAGATATAATTACCATCAAGAAAATAAGTTTTAATGAACTTTGGATACTCTACGAAAAGATTTATCTAACAAAGAGGCGTAAAAAGTAAAAAATGAGAAATTATAACTTAATTAGATGCCCAATATGTTCAGCTGTCAATATTGATAATGGCGATGAGATAAGATGTAGACGATGTGAAGAGAAGATATATCCTACCAAAAATATAAGCTATAACAGAACAATCGCTTATCTTTTAACAGCAATAATACTCTACTTTCCTGCCAATATATACCCTATACTTATTACAAAACAGTTTGGTGTGACACATGAGAGTACTATTTTAGGAGGGATAATGCTACTTTGGCAAGCTGGGTCTTATCCTGTGGCTATTATTATTTTGGTCGCTTCTGTTTTTGTTCCTATCTTAAAATTCATCTTTATCATCTATCTTCTAATAGCAACGAAGTACAATCTAAAATCAGCACACACTGAAAAACACAAACTTTTTTATATTACGGAGGCGATAGGCTCATGGTCGATGATTGATGTCTTTGTCGTCACTATACTATCTGTTTTAATTCATTTTACTGCTGTAAAAATTCTTCCAGGGGCTGGAGCTACGGCATTTGCATTGATGGTATTTTTTACCATGTTATCTGCACTATCATTTGATACAAGATTATTAAAAAAAGAGAAGGATTAATCTATATGAGACAATACAATGCACCACGAGTTAAAGAGTCCAAAGGGGTACAAATCTTCACTACAGTTTGGCTTGTACCTCTTATTGCGATGATTATTGCTATTTGGCTTGGATACCAATATTATGCTAAAATAGGCTCTACCATTCAGATATCCTTTCGCTCAAATGCAGGTCTTGTTGAGAACCAAAGCCTTATTAAGATGCGTGATGTTACTATCGGTATGGTAACGCATATATCACTATCAGATAATGGTAAAGGGGTTATTATCAAAGCTAGAATGAACAAAGAGGTTAGCAAATATCTAAATGAGAAAGCACGGTTTTGGATTGTCCACCCTGATGTAGGTTCACAAGGTATCTCAGGACTAGATACAATTGTTTCAGGCTCATATATTGAACTGTTTGGTAAAAAAGAGGAGGAGAATACACACAACTACATCGGACTAGAAGAGCCACCTATAGATAATGAAGCTCGTGGGATATACTATCAACTCTCTGCACCAAAATCCTATAATATCTCAGAAGGAAGCAATGTATACTACAGAATGTTAAATGTAGGAAGAGTAGAACGTGCAGGTATCTCACCTGATGGGGGACATATCAATTTTACTGTATTTGTTAAAGAAAAATATGTTCACTATATCAACAGTAAAAGTAAATTTTATACACAGAGTGCCTTTAATATAGACGTATCAAAAGGAAACTTAGATATGACAATAGCTCCTATCTCACAACTTCTACATGGAGGTATTGCTGTTCATACGCCTCTAAACAGTCTGGATAAAAACAATACGATAAAAAAAGGAACAATCTTCTATCTCTACCAAAATTATGCTCAGTTAAAATCAAAACATTTAGGCTTTGGTGGAGAAGACAAGGTGTATAAAATAGTCTTTAACGAACCTATAAAAAGCTTACAGATAGGCTCACCTGTTGAGTTTCAAGGGTTTCAAGTAGGTGATATTGTTGATATTAACTCAAAATACTCAGCCAAAAAACAAAAAGTAGTAAATGAGGTCTATCTCTTAATCCATGAAGAGGCATTTGATAAAACCAATCTAAAGAAATTGGTACAGCAGGGACTAAAAGCCACATTGGCAACCTCACTCCCCGTTGTTGGTTCTCAGTATGTTGAGCTTATATTTGATAAGAGACACTCTGCTAGGATTCAGAAAAAAGATGGTTATGATATCCTGCCAACCATACACATCCATGAAGAGTCACCAGTTGATAACATCATGGCACAGGTATCAGCTGTTTTAGATAAACTTCAAAAACTCCCACTTGAAAACCTACTTCTATCTGCTACAGCACTTATAGATGAAAATAGAGAGCCTATAAACACTCTGCTTCAAAATGCAGACCAAACCGTTCTAGGGCTAGAGAGAAGTGTTAATGACTTAAATGTGTTAACCTCTCATGATGAGTTTGTAAACCTACCAAAAAGTATTGAGCTACTTATTACCGATTTGGAGTACACCATTGCAAACTTCAACACCACTGTTGATAATCTCAACAACATTAGCTCCGACCAAGCACTTACAGAGCTTCCACAAAATATAAACACAGCTATTGTAGAGCTTGAAAACACTTTAAGAAGTCTACAGCTTGTGGCTCAAGAGTATGGAGGAGACTCTAAATTTTCCGACCAACTCTCTGTTACCCTAAAAGCTCTATCAGAGGCAGCAACCTCATTTGACAAAACCAATAAAATGTTGGACAGAAATGCCAATGCACTTATCGTAGGAGATGAATAATGAAAAAAATTAAAATGCTACTCTTAGCCTTAGGTCTAACCATCCTATCAAATGGTTGTGGCTCAAAACAGTTTTATACTTTAGGAGATACCTCAAATATAACATATTCAGGTAAGACAACAAAGGAGAATATAGCCGTGGAAAAAATAGAGCTACCTATTTACCTTATGGACTCTCCTATCTATAAGAAGAAAACCCCCTATCATCTAGTAAAAATAGAGGATGCAAACTGGATGAACTCTATGGATAGCCACCTAACCAATGTGCTTATAACCTATCTTCAAAAATCTCTAAACACAGCAACAGTATACCCTTACCCTTGGTCAAGTGTCGATAGAGTTGACAAAAAGATTTCATTGACAATTAGTGATTTTATCGCTTATAAAAAGTATATCTATTTAAGTGCAAATTTTCAAATTTACAACAAAACAAGTAAAAAAAGTTCAAACTACCTCTTCAACACAAAAGTAGAGTTAAAAGATAGCTCTATTGAAAGTATAATAGAGGGAATGGACAAAGCTTATTTTGAGTTATTAGCAAAAATTAAATTACATATTTAACCTCTCTTAATATCTAATTTTTTAGTTTTTTTCTGTTATAATAAAACCAACATAAATAAAGGTCATTCATGAGTTTAAAAAAATTTTTTATTATCCTATTTTCAATCTCTATAGCTACGGCTATGTTTATTCAATTCTACCCAAAAATAGAGAGACTTATTTATGGAGAGCCGACAGAAATAAACATAACAAAACCCTTAGGCAAACATTCAAATATAAGTCAAAAACCAATGAGTCACTCTTTCAATATAGAGCCACAATTTTCAGCCAATGATGATTTTATTTTCATAGCCTCACTCATAACCTCAATGTTATCATTTTTAGGGTTTATCCTCTCTAGTTACTACTCAGTCAAAGGTCACTCACGAGACGAGGAGCTATTTGACCTCAAAAAAGAGAAAGAGAACCTAGAGATGGAGAAGATACGTGCAGAGATACAGTCGTTGCGTAAGAAGAATAATCTATAAAAATTTTAAGGACAAACAATGCAAAATCAATTCACCGAAGCGATGAAATTTAGACACCCTAGTTCGGAACTACTTTTAGATTGCTATTTTACATCAAATCCTCCAAACAAATATCCATCGCTACATTTACTTGGTTGTAGTAGCGATTAACCTTAGTTCCATAAGTTGTAAGCATAACCATTTTAATATCGTATCGTTTGATATTCTTAAGTCCAAACTCAATAAACTTCTCTTTTTTTCGTAAAAGATTCTCTGCATACTCTTGGCTAATTACAAAAGTATTATTATAATATTTGCACTCAACAATATCATAGATATTATGATGATACTCTATGAGTATATCTATCTGAACACCTCTATCTCCATCTTCTTTAGAGGTATGATTCCAATACCCAACACTTTTCAAGGCTGACCCCAATCCTCTTTGTTGGAGATAGAGATGAATATTGGCTATCATCACTATCTCAAATGCAAAACCTGCCCATACCAAATAACTATTAGAAGAAAAAAGTGTCTCAAAATGATTAATAGTAGTTGCTATATCATTTTTACTAAGAGGCTTTATCCATTTGTTATAAAATAGGCAAAAGGAGTCAACAATCATATATTTACTATTTTTGGTTTTATGATTAAAACGATTTATAGGCTTAATAAATCCTGTATCAATCAGCTCTTCAAGATTAACTCGAATAACATGACTTTTACTCTCATCTATAAGCGTTTCTAATTCAGAGAGTGTATACCCTGATGTTTTTTGTGCCAACAAATCTATAATCTTTTTATGCTGTGATGCTTTTTCATAAAAAAGTGAATGAAAAAGAGCATCATACTCATCATAAAGGGGAGAGTTTAACATAAAAAATAGTCTCTCAATATTCTCTACCACAGAGAGTTTAGAGTCCATATAGCTTAAATATTTAGCTACTCCTCCAACAATCATGTAAATATCTACAATGCTCTTATCATCAAGGTCAAACTGCTTCTCTTTTACAAGATACTCTTTTGTCTCTTTTAAATCAAAAGGAAAAAGAGGAATCTCTATATCCACCCTTTGATAGAGTGACCCCCTAGTATCTTTCATAATCTTATTTTTAATCCATGAAGCATTAGAGCCACAAAGTATTACCACAAGATTTTTATTAAGTTCACTATAGGTGTTATAAAAGTGACCAAAAGCACTTAAAAACCCTGCTTTATTATGTCTGTCTATCCATGCTACTTCATCTATAAAGAGAATAACTTTACCTTGATGTTTTCTCTTTTCAATCTCTTTATCAATAACTCGTTTTAAAAATATAAAAGCTTGATGCCACTTAGTAATAGCTGTAGTAGGCTCTTCTTTAAACCATTGATAAATGGCTTCAACAAAATAGTCTCTCTGAACCGATGAGTCTTGTGAAGCACTCCCTGTGAATTTAAAAAAAAGACAATCTGTTCTGTATTGCTGAAACATATAATCAACCAAATATGTTTTTCCTATTCGTCTACGACCATGAATAACCACCAATTGACTCTTAGGCTCTTCACATATATTGTTAAGTAATTTTAGCTCTTTTTTTCGACCAATAAGCATATTTTATCCTAAATAATAGATATTTTTAGTTTATTGTAGTATAAAAACATAAAAATCTATATAAAAATAGTATATTTTTTGTGTTTTATAGTATAAAAATCATAATATTATATTGATTCGTTATTTATTTCAAATCCCCCCAACTCTCCCCAATGCTCACTGAACAGACCAATGGCACATCTAGCTCCATAATATTCTCCATAATACGCTTCAGTTTTAGAGATATCACCTCTACCTCATCGGACTTAATCTCAAAGATAAGCTCATCGTGTATCTGTAGTAGCATTGTACCATTGATACCCTCCTCTTTGATGTAGCTCTCTATCTCTAGCATGGATAGCTTAATCAAATCGGATGCACTCCCTTGAAAGACCGTATTGACCGACTCACGCATAAACGATGCCTTTTGCATACCTGTAGCATTCTCATAGTCAAAAAATCGTCTTCTCTTTAAAATGGTCTCCACATATCCTATCTTTTTGACACTCTCTTGTATCTGAGATAAAAAGTTTTTAACTGTAGGAAATGAGGCGAAGTAGTTGGAGATAATCTCTTTTGCCTCTTTTGAAGTTATCCCTAACTCATCAGAGAGTTTTTTTGCTCCCATTCCATAGAGCAGTCCAAAGTTTACCGATTTGGCAAAGTTTCTCTTCTCTTTGGCTTCCTCCTCTCCAAAGAGTTTAATCGCTGTTGCCATGTGGATATCTACACCATTGTTAAACGCCTCTAGTAGTGCTTTATCTTTGGAAAAGTGAGCCAAGAGTCTAAGCTCTATTTGGGAGTAGTCGATGCTTAGAAGCTTATATCCCTCTTTAGCTACAAACGCTCTACGAACACTTCGCCCTAGCTCTGAGCGAACGGGGATATTTTGTAGATTTGGCTCTTTTGAGCTAAGTCGCCCTGTGGCTGTTCCTGTCTGAATAAAGGAGGTGTAGACTCGACTCTCTTTATCCTCTTTTGCTAGTTTTAAGAGTGGTAGAGCATAGGTGGAGAGAATCTTTTGGACAGCACGATACTCTAAAATTTTTGGGATAACCTCATGCTCATCTCTTAAGGAGTTGAGTACTGCCTCATTGGTGCTGTAGCCTGTTTTGGTCTTTTTGCCACCCTTTAAACCTAAATGTGAAAAGAGTACATTTCCCAACTGCTGTGTCGATTTGATATTGAACTCACTGTCACATAGCTCATAAATCTCTCTAGTTAATCTATCAATCGTCCCATTTAACATCTCTTTTAGAGCCTCTAGCTGTTGGATATCTAACTTGATGCCTCTTTGCTCCATAGCGATAAGCGTATTGATAAAGGGGTACTCAATATCTGTTGCTTCCTCTTTTAGATGATTTAAATTTGCCAACTCCATTGCTCTATCCAATGCACCATAGAGCATAAAGGTCATCCACGCATCCTCTCCTGCATAAAAAGTAGCTGACTCGATATCTACATTGGCAAAGGTCTCTCCTTTTTTTACCAACTCTTTAAAGGGTTTCATCTCATATCTAAAAAACTTCATCGCCAAAGCATCTAACCCAACCTTTGTACCAGAGTTTAAAAGCCATGCCATTATCATCGTATCGGCAAAGGGTACTATCTCTTTTACTTGATGCTGATAGTAGAGTAAAGAGAGGTCAAATTTTAGATTTTGCCCTATCACTTTGGCTTTTAAAATCCTCTCTATCGCCTCTATTGCCACCTCTATACTAACTTGTGCTGTAACTCCTAGATAGCTATGGGAAATGGGAACATAGTACGCCTCTTTCTCATTAAGAGCAAAGGAGAAGCCTACGAGTTTATCTCTTTTGGTATCTAGCCCCATCGTCTCGATATCAAAGGCGACTAAAGTATCACTCTCAATAGTATCTATAACTTTAAAAAGCTTCTCTTTACTATCAAGTGTAATAGGGGTAAAGGAGAGGTTATCTTCACTATCATCTATCTCCTCAGCACCCTCATCCATGCCAATTTTAGCTTTTTTAATCGCCTGTCGCATCTCAAATCTCTCAAAATCATCTAATAGAGGAGTAAGATAGTTCTTATCTTCAAAAACAAAACTCTCTAAATCAAAATCTTTAAAGACATCTTGCTTCATTGTGACCAACTCTCGTGATAAAAAGGCGTTCTCTTTACTCTCAAGAAGAAGCTTTTGAGTTCGTGCTGTTCCACAACGCTCTAAGTTATCGTAGATATTCTCTAGTGTAAAAAACTCATTGATTAGCTTACTAGCTCCTACTTTTCCTATCCCTTTGACCCCTGGGATATTGTCCGAAGCATCACCGATAATCGCTTGAAAATTGATAAAATCTTTAGGATAGACTCCAAACTTTAAAAAACAATCCTTCTCGGTTATCTCTTTTCGTTTAACAGAGTCATACATCACCACTCTGCCATCCTCTATCATCTGATAGAGGTCTTTGTCATGGGAGACAATCCGTACATTTAGCCCCTGCTCTTTTCCATACTTTGCCAAGGTTGCGATGATGTCATCAGCCTCAAACCCATCTTTTGCCAAATGAGCAAACCCCATCTCTCGTATCCAATCTATAGCAATAGGGAGTTGTTTGGTCAAATCAACAGGTGGTTCATCACGATTGGCTTTATATTCAGGGTAGAGGTCATTACGAAAGGTTTTACCTTTGCTATCTAGTGCAAAGACGATATAGTCTGTATTGTGTTCACGTTTAAGTGCGTCGATTAGATTGATAAATCCTGTCAAAAGACCTGTAGGAAAGCCCTCAGAGTTTCTAAGAGGAGGAAGTGCAAAATAGGAGCGAAAGAAGAAACCAAATGTGTCTATGATAGTGAGTGTTTTCAAGAGTGTACCTTATATAATATGTAGTTTTTTATGGTGAAATTCTATCCTATTACAAATTATATACTAATTTAGAGCCAAATAAACTATATTTTAACTTTTTATGTTAATATTTTAGTATAAGTTTATTTTAAATTACAAGGAGATTATTATGCATTTTCAGACACATGACCCATATTTAAATACTGTTAAAAGAGAGATAAATGATAAATATTATAAAGAGCGAAAACAGTTGATGGAACATAAAGACAAAAAAACCAAAAGTTTCCTATCTCAAAAGGTACATCTTCGTGATTTTATTAATCTCAACGAGGGGACACTAAATATAGTTGCTTTTATCGCTTTTGTAGTTATACCTTATCTCACAGGTATCGCCTTTATATTTTTGCTGATTGCAAATGCAAACTTTGATACATTTAAAAATATCCACATCAATGACTATCTTATCTACTGGACAATAGGATATGAACTTTTAGCAATGCTTCTCATACTACTTATTATTAAAAGTGCCATAAATTTCAAAAAAACTACCTATTTCCGTGAAAATAGCTATTA
>Ga0256831_1001001_pt1 | contig 14963 bp, 24 predicted proteins | sample 132544metaG_FD_189087 | JGI IMG/M metagenome (GOLD analysis project Ga0256831, IMG submission 189087) | Hydrothermal vent microbial communities from Lau Basin, Pacific Ocean - 132-544 | ecosystem: Environmental > Aquatic > Marine > Hydrothermal vents | place: Pacific Ocean: Lau Basin | collected...
GCCTCTCCCTCCTCCCGCACCAGGTAGATGCCCGGCAGGCTGACGAGCGTGGTCAGCCCCTTGGTGATGACGTTGATCCAGAAGATGGACCAGATGACGGCGGGCGGCAAACGTCCGGCGAAGGCCCCCCAGCAGAAGATGAGGCTATCCACCGGGACGCTGATGGTGTTGCTCACCAGCACGCGGGCCCACTGGTAGCGGCGTGTGATGCGCGTAACCCAGAGATGGTAGATCTCCGTGTCGAGTAACTCGCTGACCACCTCGGCGATGATGCTGGCGATGACGATGCGCCAGGTCGGCGAAAGGACGAGCGCGAAGGGGTCGGCGTGGATGCCCTGCGCCGCGAAGCCGCTCAGCCAGGCGGGATCGGCGGGCAGGGCGGCGACGAAGAGGAAATAGGCGGCCATCAGCAGGTTGATGACGCCCGCCGTGATGACCAGCGTCCGTGCGGCGCGGCGTCCGAGCAGCTTGTGGACCATATCGCGCAGCGTGAAGGTAACGGGATAGATGAAGGTGCCGCCGTCGATGCTGAAACCGGCGAAGAGCGCGATCTTCAGGCTGCCGATGTCGGAAAGGATCTGCGCCGCGATGTAGGCGGAGACGACGAGGAGGCCAGCGCGGCTCAGCACAGCGCCGGACGGCTCCGTCTTGCTCCGCACAGAGGGGACTGTTGTCGCACGGTAGCTCACAAACGCACCTCGCTCGATGAAGATAGCCGTAGTATAACCGAGATGACGGGAAGATAAAAGCCGGAGGAAGCTCGAGGCTCCCTCCGGCTCTTCGGCGGCGGGGAGGGTCAGTCGCCTTCCAGTTCCAGAATCTCCGCCATCGCCGGCAGGTAGTAGAACTCGGTGTACTCCTTGACCATCCGCCGCGTGGAAAAGCGCGGCCCGACGGTGCGGATCGATTCGCGCATCATCTCCACCCAGCCGCGGGGGACGCCGTCGCGGTCGCGCTGGTAGAAGAGCGGGACGACCTCCTCTTCCAGGACACGGTAGAGCGCCTGCGCGTCGGCCTCGTCCTGCTGCGTTGGGTCATCGTATTCGCGCTCCGGCTTGATGACCCAGCCGTTGCGCCCGTTGTAGGCCTCCGCCCACCAGCCGTCGAGGATGCTCAGGTTGAGAACGCCGTTGAGCGCGGCCTTCATCCCGCTGGTGCCGCTGGCCTCCATCGGCTTGCGCGGGGTGTTGAGCCAGACATCGACGCCCTGCACGAGGTAGCGGGCAACGTGCATGTCGTAATCCTCGACGAAGGCAATCCGCCCGCCCATCTCCGGACTCCGCGCCCGGTTGTAGATCTCCTGCAGGAGCCGCTTGCCGGGCTCATCGGCGGGATGGGCCTTACCTGCGAAGATGATCTGCACCGGTCGATAGCGGTCGTGGAGCAGCCGCTTGAGGCGCTCGATGTCGCGGAAGATGAGCGAGGCCCGCTTGTAGGTGGCGAAGCGCCGCGCAAAGCCGATGACGAGCGCGTCGGGGTCGAGGAGCAGGCCATAGGCCAGCAACTGTTCGGGCGGCAAGGCCCGCTTCATCCGCTCCTCGCGGGCACGCTCGCGGATGGTGGCGAACATCTTGCGCTTGAGGTAGGTGTGAGCCTCCCAGAGGGCCTCGTCGGGCACCTCGTCCAGTCGTGTCCACAGGATGGGATCATCCTGACGCTCGATCCAGTCGGGAGCCAGATAGCGGCGATAGACGCGGTGCATCGCCTCGCCGATCCAGGAAGGAACGTGGATGCCGTTGGTTACGTGGCCGATGGGCACCTCCTCCACCGGTCGATCCGGCCAGAGGGTGTGCCACATCCGCCGCGAGACCTCGCCGTGCAACTCGCTGACGCCGTTCGTGCGCCCGGCCATCCGCAGCGCCAGCGCCGTCATATTGAAGCCGCTGCCGTAGCTCCCCAGCGCCATAAAGTCATCGCGGCTCATCTTCAACTGCGGCCAGAAGTCGTGGAAGTACTTTTCCACCAGCCCGAAGTTGAAGACGTCGTGGCCGGCGGGGACCGGGGTATGCGTGGTGAAGATGGTGCTCGCCTGCACGCGGGCCTTGGCCTCCTCCAGCGTGCAGCCCGCCGCGATGTACTCTCGCAGCCGTTCCAGCGTGAGGAAGGCGGAGTGTCCCTCGTTGATGTGCCAGACCTTCGGCTCCTTGCCCAAGGCCCGCAGGACGCGCACGCCGCCGATGCCGAGCAGAATCTCCTGCTGGATACGCATCTCGCGATCGCCGCCGTAGAGCCGCGCGGTCAGTTCCCGCTCCCACGGCGCATTTTCATCCACGTTGGCATCCATCAGGTAGATGGAGACCCGCCCGACTTTGACCTCCCAGATGCGCAGGACGATCGCCCGCTCTTCCAGACGGATGCAGACGCTGACCTCCTCGCCATCGGGGTTGCGGGCGGGGATCAGGGCGACCTCGTGCGGGTCGAGGAAGGGATAGGTCGCCTCCTGCCAGCCGCTGTGATCGAGCCGCTGACGGAAGTAGCCCTGCTCGTAGAGGAAGCCGACGCCGAGGAAGGGCAGGCCAAGGTCGCTGGCTTCCTTGTTGTGATCGCCGGAGAGGATGCCGAGGCCGCCGGAGTAGATGGGCAGCGAGGTGTGGATGCCGAATTCGGCGGAGAAGTAGGCAATGGGATGCATCATTTCGCCGTGGGCCTGGGGATACCACAGATGGCCGTTGGCCAAGTCGCGATCCAGTTCCATCAGCACCGCATCGTACCGGCGAAGGAAGGCGGGGTCCTTGGTCAGCGCCTCCAGCCGCTCCTGCGGCACGCCCAGGAGGATGCGTACCGGATTGTGCCGGGTCGTCGTCCACAATGTGCGATCGACCTGCTTGAAGAGGTCGCGTGCCGAACGATGCCACGACCACCAGAAGTTGTAAGCCAACTCCTCCAGGCGGATGATGCGCTGCGGTAACTTGGCGTGGATTTCGGGATTGAACGGAACCCTCGATTCCATCGGACAGGGACCTCCTTCTGTAGAATGGGTCAACGCCGTTGCCCTACGAGCGAAGGTAGAGGATCAAGAGCGCGAAGAGCAGGGCAAAGAGGACGAACTCCATCAGCACACGGCGGGTGAGCTTGCCGAGCAGTTCCTGATAGGCTATGCCGCTCAACAAGTAGAGGATGCCGGTGAGCATCGCTGCGGCGGTCATCGGCGTGATCGGCCAAAAGCTCAACACCCACGCCGTCTCACTTTCGATGAGGGCGATGACGAAGGCGAAGCGCAAGAGGGCAGCGAGTTCGGAAGCGGTGGGGGCCAGCAGGTCGAGCGCCACGACGAAGCTCAGCACGAAGACAAAGGGGGCGGTGATCAAGGCCCGCTCCTGAGCGATGAGGATGGCGACGTAGAGGCCAAAGGCGAGGAAGAGGTCGAGGAGATTCAGCATCGCCCGTGAGCCCGGGTAGCTTTCTGCGTCTGGATCGACGGCGCGGTCGGTCAGCGTCAGGACAAAGCCTAACGCCATACCGCCGGCCGCAAGGTACCCCATCCACAGCGGCCACGAGGCCGCGTGCGCGAGAACGAGCGAGGCCGCCAGCGCCGTCAGCGTGGGGGTGATGAGGCCAAGAAGCAATGCCCGCCGCTCCACGGTGCGATGGCCCTCGTGGAGGAAGGCGAAGGTGCCGGTGGCGACGAGCGCCATCATCAACAGAGAAAGCAGCCACTCGCCCCCGATGGTGAAACCCAGCGGCGACCCGAGGAAGCGACGAACGCCCCAGGAGAAGGTGGGAAGCTCAACGAAGCGGAACAGCGCCGCGCTGGTCAGCGTGAGGGCTAACAGCGTGCTGAGCCGATCGCGACCCAGCCTTCGTGCGTTGACCTCTGCGTGGCTCACCATAGCGCGATTGTAGGTCAGGGGGTGCATTTGTCAAACCTCTGCCGCCCGCGAGGCCAACGACAAAGGCCCCCACCGGAGAGGGGGGCCTTCTTTCTCGCACAGCGCCGATCAACGCTTCGTGTACTGCGGAGCCTTGCGGGCGCGCTTGAGACCCGGCTTCTTGCGCTCTTTCTCGCGTGCGTCGCGGGTCAGGTAACCGGCCCGCCGCAGCGCCTTCCTGAAGTCGGGATTGTACTTCAGCAGGGCGCGGGAGGCTCCCATACGGATCGCCTCGGCCTGTCCGGTGATCCCCCCGCCTTTGACGACCACGGTTACGTCGAAGTAGCCCTCGGTCTGCGTGACGCCGAAGGGAGCGGCGACCCGCTGCCAGTCCACCTGACGCCCGAAGTATTCGTTGTACGGCTTCCCGTTGACGATGATCTGGCCACTGCCGCCGGGGTAGATGCGTACCCGCGCCGTGGCCCGCTTCCGCCGTCCGATGCCTTCGTAATACTGCGTCTCTGTCATCTCGCCTCCTTACAGATCCAACGGCTTGGGCTGCTGCGCCTGATGAGGATGCTCCGGCCCGGCATAGACCTTCAACTTCTTCAGCATCCGCCGTCCCAAGCGGTTTTTGGGCAACATCCCCTTGACCGCCGCGCGGATGACGCGATCGGGATGGCGCTCCAACTGCTGACGCAGCGTCACGGAACGCAGACCGCCGGGGTAGCCGGAATGGCGATAGTATCGCTTCTGGTCCAGCTTGCGGCCCGTTACCGCGATCTTCTCGGCGTTGACAACGATGACGAAGTCCCCCACATCGACGTGCGGGGTGTATTGCGGCTTGTGCTTGCCGCGCAGGATAGTCGCGATCTCCGCCGCGAGACGCCCGAGCGTTTTGCCGGTGGCATCGACGACGTACCATTCCCGCTTGACTTCGCCGGGTTTGGCCATGTAAGTCTTGTGCATAGGTGCGTTTTTCACTGTTTCCCCACTCCCCCTGAGAAATGAGTCGGATTTAGAACTCCTCGTCGTAGAGGACGGCGGTCAAAGTCAGACCCTTGGCCGGGGCTGCCGGCCCTGCCCGATGGCGCTCGCGCCTGCGCAGGATGTCGGCCACCGCTTCCACGGCCAGCCTGCCGCGTCCCACGCGAAGCAACGTCCCCACGATCATCCGCACCATACGGTAGAGGAAGGCGTCGGCCTCGATCTCGAAATAGAGCCAGCGCCCCTCCTCGCGCCATTCGGCGCGGAAAAGGTGCCGCACGCTGTTTTCCCCCTGCGGCGGCGACCCGAAGGCGAGGAAGTCATGCCTGCCGAGCAAGGACCGCGCCGCCTGCGCCATCGCCTCGACATCCACCGTCTCCTCGACGCGCAAGGCGTATCGTTCACGCAAGGGATGCCGTACCGCATCGCGGTAGAGCGCGTAACGGTAGGCCCGCCGACGCGCATCGTAGCGGGGATGGAACGCCGCCGGGGCGGCTTCCACCTTGCGCACGGCGATAGACTGCGGCAATCGGGCATTCAGGGCACGCTGCAGAGCCTCCAGGCTGTGCGGCCACCCCGTCTCGAAGGCGATGACCTGCCCCGTGGCGTGAACGCCCGCATCGGTGCGCCCTGCTGCGAGGAGGCGGGTGGGCCGACCGGTGATCTCCTGCAGGGCACGCTCAAGCTCCGCCTGGACGGTCGGAGCGTTGGGCTGCCGCTGGAAACCGCCGTAGTCGGTGCCATCGTAGGCGACGACGGCCCTCACCCGCACGGTCTGACCTCGTCAGTCCTCTTCGACCAGCTCTAAAAGTACCATCTGGGCCGCATCGCCCTTGCGCGGGCCCAACTTGATCATCCGAGTGTAACCGCCGGGGCGGTTGATGTAGCGCGGCGCAACCTCATCGAAGATCTTCTGGATCATCCGACGGTCGGCAGCCAGCCGCGCAGCGACCAGACGGCGTGCGTGGACGCCCTTGGCCGGGTTCTCCTTTTCCGCCTGCAGGCCGCGCTTGGCGATGGTGATCAATCGTTCGGCTTCGCCGCGGATCGCCTCGGCCTTGGCACGGGTCGTGCGTATCTTTCCGTGGCGGAAAAGTTCCTTCATCAAGTTACGACGCAGGGCCTTGCGATGGTCCAGCGAGCGACTGAGTTTCTTTCCGGCGACACGATGTCGCATCCTCGACCTCCTACCTTGAATTGCGGGGGATCAGGCTCCGCCCCCGGCTTCCCCCTCGAGGAAGCCTTTGGCGACGAGCTGGGTTTTCAGCTCCTCCAGCGATTTCTCGCCGAAGTTGCGGATGGAAAGCATCGCATTCCTCCCCCGCTTCATCATTTCCAGAATTTCACCCACATTGGAGATGCCGGTACGCTTGAGGGCATTGTACACGCGGATGCTCAGCCCCAAGTCCTCGATCGGCATCATATACGCTTGCTGCGGGATGTCGGATTCGCTCTCCTCGATCGTCTCCTCGATTTCCGGCAGCACCTCCGCACCGGCGATGAGGTGCAGGTGCTTGACGAGAATACGGGCCGACTCCTTGAGAGCGTCCAGCGGCTCGATGCGTCCATCCGTCCAGATCTCCATCGTCAGGCGATCGTAGTTGGTCAGCCGCCCGACGCGGGCCTGATCGACGTGGAAAGCGACGCGACGAACCGGGCTGAAGAGGGCATCGACGGGCAGCAGGCCGATGGGCATACGCCCGCGATCTTCCGCGGGGAGATAGCCCCGTCCACGCTCGACGGTGAACTCCATGTCGAGGGAGACCTCATCATCGTCCACCGTGAAGAGATAGAGGTCGGGGTTGATGATCTCCACCTCCGGCGGGGGCACGATGTCTCCCGCCGTCACGATGCCGCTCCCTTCCACGCGAAGCGTCATATAGTACGGGCCATCCCCCGTCATCGTCACGCGAACTTGCTTGAGGCGCAGCATCAACTGAATGACATCCTCCCGCACGCCGGGGATGGCCATAAACTCGTGCGGAATGTCGGTGATGCGCACAGCCGTGATCGCGGCCCCCTCCAGTGAGGAGAGCAATACGCGGCGCAGCGAGTTCCCCAGCGTAACGCCATACCCACCCTCCAGCGGGCTGATGATGTAGCGCCCGTACTGTTGGGTGTTGACGTCCACCTCCACTTTCGGTAGCACTAACGCTGATGTCACGTCGCCTCCCGTCTGTCTTAGCGTGAGTAGAACTCGACGATCAACTGCTCCTGCACCGGCGCATCGATTTCCTGGCGTGTGGGCAGCGTCACGACACGCCCCTCCATCCGCTCTTCGTCGAAGGAGAGCCACGAGGGAAGGGCGCGCTTGCCCAATTGCTCCTTGCGATCCTTGAAGTAGCGCTTGCGGCGGCTTTCGGGGCGCACGGCGATCACATCACCGGGGCGGACGGAGAACGAAGGGATATTCGTCTTGCGCCCGTTGACGGTGATGTGCCCGTGCTGCACAAGCTGACGCGCCTGCCCCCGTGAGTCGGCCAGTCCCAGCCGATAGACGACGTTATCCAGGCGGCGCTCCAGCAGGATGAGCAGGTTCTCGCCCGTCATACCGGAGAGGCGCTCTGCCTCCCGGAAGTAACGGCGGAACTGGCGCTCCAACACGCCGTAGATGCGGCGCGCCTTCTGCTTCTCGCGCAACTGCATCGCGTAGTCTGACTTCTTGCGCCGCCGGAAGGCGGCATCTTTCCCATGCTGCCCCGGCGGATAGGAACGGCGCTCGAAGGGGCACTTTTCACCGTAGCACTTCTCGCCTTTGAGGTAGAGCTTCATCCCCTCGCGGCGGCAAAGTTTACAGGCAGGACCGATATATCGGGCCATACTTCCTCCTTGATCTCGTTAAATCCGCCGCTTCTTCGGCGGGCGGCAGCCGTTATGCGGGATGGGCGTGATGTCAACGATGGAGCGAACACGCATACCGGCGGCGGCGATGGCCCGCAGCGAGGCCTCACGACCGGGACCGGCACCCTTGACGAAGATATCCGCCTCTTTCATCCCGTCGTTGTTCATCGCCTCCTGCACCACGCGCTCCGCGGCCAGGCGGGCCGCAAAGGGCGTGCTCTTGCGCGTTCCCTTGAAACCAACCGTACCGGCGCTTTCCCACCGCAGGACGTTGCCCTGTGGATCGGTTACGCTGATGATCGTGTTGTTGAAGGTGGTGTGGATGTAAACCCGCCCACGGGGAACATTGCGCTTCACGCGGCGCGTCGATTTACTACGCCGAGCCGAACGACGTTTAGCCATAAATCCTCCTCACACTCCCTGGTCTTTCGGACTACTTCTTCTTTGCACCACGGCGACGGCCACGACCGGGGACCGTCTTGCGCGGGCCACGCTTCGTGCGGGCATTGGTGCGCGTGCGCTGGCCACGGACAGGCAGATTGCGGCGATGACGCAGGCCGCGATAGCTGCCGATCTCGATCAGGCGCTTGATGTTCATCTGTACCTCACGGCGCAGATCGCCTTCCACGACGTAGTCACGGTCGATGATCTCCCGCAAGAGGGCGATCTCGCTCTCCGTCAGGTCCTTCACGCGCTTGTCGGGATCGATCCCCGCCTGGCGCAGAATTTCGTTGCTGCTGTAACGCCCAATGCCGTAGATGTAGGTCAGTCCGATCTCGACCCGCTTGTTACGGGGCAGATCTACCCCAGCAATACGTGCCATACTTGCCTCCAGCCTCCTTGCTTGCGGCTTATCCCTGCCGCTGCTTGTGCTTGGGATTCTCGCAGATCACGCGCACAACGCCGCGCCGACGGATAATCTTGCACTTTGGACAGCGCCGCTTGACCGATGGTGATACCTTCATAATGCCAACCTCCTCCTGAACTTTCCGGCGTTCGCACGGCGGGCAGGTGGGAGGCCCTGCCTCGCCGCGGCGAGAGCGTCCTGTGATGACGGCTCCCGCCATTCCCTCGACGATGGTGGCCCTTGCAGCCGCACAAAGGCCAACCAAAGTTCACATAGTACCCGAATCCTGCGCTACGGCAACCTCAACGCAGGAAGCCCTCGTAGTGGCGCATCAGCAACTGCGCCTCCAACTGACGCATCGTATCGACGACGACGCCGACGACGATCAGCAAACCGGCGCTCGTGATGAGCATCACCCGTGTGTTCATAAAAGCGCCGACGATGAACGGCAGGACGGCCACAGCACCCAGGAAGAGCGCTCCCACCAGCGTGATACGCCGGTAGATGTTGTTGATATGGGCCTCGGTGCGTTTGCCGGGGCGCACGCCGGGGATGAAGCCGCCCTGACGCTGCAGCGTCTCCGCCAGGTTCTGCTGCTGTACCATAATGTCGGTGTAGAAGTAGGTGAAGCCGACGACGGCGAGGAAGTACAGCGGTGCATAACCGAGGCTCGAACCGCTGAAGAAGTCGATCGTCGATTGAGCCAGGCTGCGTACGGTCGGGTTGGAACTGTTCACAAAGAACTGCGCCACGACAGCGGGGAAGGTCAGAATCGACTGGGCGAAGATGAGCGGGATCATCCCCGCGGTGTTGACCTTCAGGGGGATGTAGGTGCTCCCGCCGCCGTAGATCTTCGTCCCCCGCACGCGCTTGCCGTACTGCACCTTCAGACGGCGCTCGCCTTCCTGGACGTAGACGATGACGAACATCGTCAGCACAGTGATGATGGTGAAGACGATCAGCCCCGTAACGTGATCGGAGGTCCAGATGCTGAAGACATTTCGCGGGATACGGGCCACGATGCCGCCCAGGATGATCAGCGAGAGGCCGTTGCCGATCCCCTGCTCGGTGATCAGTTCACCCAGCCAGACGGCGAACATCGTCCCCGCCGTCATCGTGACCAGGATGGTTACCGTGGAAAGCCACTGCCCGGCCCCGAAGCCGAAGCCAGCGATGACGCCCGGCACAGAGGCCATCACCAAGCGGATCTGCCCGAAAGCCTGCAGCGCAGCCAAGGGCACGGTGAGGTAGAACGTCCACTGATTCAGCTTGCGCTGGCCCTCTTCCCCCTCTTCCTTGAGCATATTTTCCAGCTTGGGGAAGATAGGGATGAGGAGTTGCAGGACGATGGAGGCCGTAACGTAGGGATAGACACCGGCGGCCAGAACGGAGAAGTTCGCCACTGCGCCGCCCGACAACAGGTCGATCAGGCCGAGCAACTGGCTGGCCGCCCCGCCTTGCGTCAGGAAATTCGCCAACTGGTCGCGATCCACACCCGGCACGGGGATGTTGGAGGCCATGCGGAAGATGACGAGGAGCCAGAGGGTGTAGAGCAGCCGCCGCCGCAGGTCGGGCAGTTTCATCGCATTGCGCAGGGCATCAATCATTGTCTCGCCTCCCTTCCGATGGGCCTAACGTGTCCGGTAGCCGCCGCGCCGCCACGGCAGGAGCTTGACCGTGCCGCCCGCCGCCTCGATCTTCTTGCGGGCAGAGGCCGATACGCGGTGCGTCTCCACGGTCAGCGCGAAGGGCAGTTCGCCGCGTCCGAGGACGACGACCAAATCCTTGCTGTGCTTGATGAGCCCGCGCGCCGCCATCGTCTCCGGCGAGACGACCTCCCCCTCGGAAAAGCGGGCCGCCAACTGATCGAGATTCACGACCTTGAACTCCACCTTGTAGGGGTTGAAGAAGCCATAGCCACGGGCGAAGGGGAGCTTCCGCACGAGCGGCAACTGTCCACCCTCGAAGTAGGGACGGACGCCGCCGCCGCTGCGGGCCTTCTGTCCCTTCGTCCCTCGCCCGGCGGTCTTCCCCTGTCCGGCGGCGATGCCGCGACCGACCCGTCGCCGGCCTCTCTTCGCCCCAGGAGCGGGGCGCAACTCATGCAGTTTCATTGCTGACCTCCCCATCCTCGACGGCCTCCACGCGGACCAGGTGCGCGATCTTCTGCACCATGCCCCGCACGGCCGGGTTGTCGGGCACGACGACGGTCTGATGCATACGCCGCAGCCCCAATGCCCGCACGGTAGCCTTCTGGCGCTTGCTGTAACCGATGGGGCTGCGCACCAACGTTACGTGCAGTTTCTTCGCCATTACGCCTTCCTCCTCATCCAGAAGGGCAGGACGTGCTCCACGGGGACGCCGCGATCACGCGCCACATCCTCCGGGCTGCGCAACTGGTCCAGCGCATCCATCGTCGCCTGCACCACATTCACCGGTGCGGAGCTGCCCTTCGACTTGGTGAGCACGTCGCGGATGCCGGCGGCTTCCAGAACGGCACGCACGCCACCCGCTGCGATGACGCCGGTACCGGGCGTAGCCGGACGGATGAAGATCTCCGCACCGCCACAGCGCCCCGTGATGGCGTGCGGCACCGTCGTGCCGACCATCGGGATCGCGTGCATCGCCTTGCGTGCCCGCGAAGTCGCCTTGGCGATAGCCTCCGGCACACGGGGGGCCTTGCCGATGCCGATACCGACCTGGCCTTTGTTATCCCCCACAACCGCGATCACGCGGAAGTGGAAGGTGCGCCCGCCCTTGACGACCTTGGCAACACGGGCGATGTCCACGATGCGCTCATCCAGCTCTTCTTCCATCGCGTCGGCGGGACGCGGCTTGTTTCGCAGATCTCGTTGTTCCATGCTTCCTCCTGCGGATCAGAACTCCAGGCCCGCCTCACGTGCGGCCTCGGCCAACGCTTTGACGCGCCCGTGATACTTGTACCCGGCCCGGTCGAAGACGACTTTCTTCACGCCCTTCGCCAGCGCCCGCTCGGCCACGACACGACCGACGACCTGGGCCTGCTCCGTCTTGCTCATCCCGACGATCTGCCCCCGCACCTCCTTGTCGATGGTAGAGGCGGAAGCGATCGTATGGCCTCGACTGTCATCGATAACCTGTGCGTAGATATGATGCAGACTGCGAAAGACATTCAGGCGTGGACGTTCAGGCGTCCCCACAATCCGCTTGCGGACATGGGCACGACGCCGTTCACGGGCTTTTCTTCGATTGACTTCAGGTTTCATCTTTCCTTTTCCTCGTTTCGATGATGGGTTACCCTCGGTCCCACGCGGTTCCCGGCTTAGATCTTGCCGGCCTTACCGGCCTTCCGACGGACGATCTCACCGGCGTAGCGGATACCCTTCCCCAGGTAAGGTTCCACAGGCCGCCACGCGCGGATTTCCGCCGCCACCTGCCCCACCTTCTGCTTGTCGATCCCCTCGACGGTAACGGTGTTGGCCTTGGGGTTGACGATGAAGGTGATGCCCTCCGGCGGCTCGACGACAACCGGATGGGAGAAGCCGAGGCTCATAACCAGCGTCTTCCCCTTCAGTTCGGCCCGATAGCCGGTGCCGTGGATCTCCAGCGTCTTGCGATACCCCTGCGAGACGCCGATGACCATATTGTTGATCAAGGCACGTGTGAGGCCGTGGAGCGCACGGATACGGCGCTCATCGTTGGGGCGCTCCACGCGCACCCGTCCATTCTCGACGGTGATCCGCATATCGGGATGGAACTCCTGCGTTAATTCCCCCTTGGGACCGCGCACGGTAACGCGGCTCCCGTCGACCTGCACCTCCACGCCGGGGGGAATCGGTACGGGCAAACGACCAATTCGAGACACCTTTCACCTCCTTCGAGCGCGGGCTACCAGACGTAGCAGATGATCTCACCGCCGACGTTGAGACGGCGTGCCTGCTGTCCGGTGATCACCCCTTTGGGCGTGGAGAGGATGGCGATCCCCATGCCACTGCGCACCCAAGGGATGTCCCGTGCGTGGGTGTAGATACGACGACCGGGCTTGCTTACCCTCTTCAAGCCGGTGATCACGGGACGGCGTTCCTTGAGCGTCCGGCCCAGATACTTCAGCTTGATGACCAACCTCGGCTGAGGTTTGAGAGGGACGACCTTGTAGTTGTCGATATAGCCCTCATCCTTCAGGATTTTTGCGATGGCGACCTTCATTTTCGAAGAAGGCATTTCCACCGACTCATGCCCCGCCATCAGGGCGTTGCGGATGCGAGTCAGCATATCAGCAATAGGATCCGTCATCTTGCACTCTCCTACCTTACCAACTGGACTTGACGACGCCGGGGAGCTTGCCTTCCAGAGCCAGTTCGCGTACGCAGATGCGGCAGAGGCCAAAGCGGCGGTAGTAACCGCGCGGGCGACCGCAGCGACTGCAGCGGTTGCGAACTCGGACTTTGTACTTGCGACGAGTCTCCCGAATAGGCAATGCTTTTCGTGCCATATGCTACACCCTCCTATGCACGGCGACGGAACGGCATACCGAGCAGTTCGAGCAGCCGACGCCCTTCTTCATCGGTCTCGGCGGTGGTCGCGATACTGACCTCGAAGCCACGCACCTTGTCGATCTGGTCGTAGTCGATTTCCGGGAAGATCAGTTGCTCACGAACGCCCAGCGTGTAGTTGCCGTGGCCGTCGAGCTTGTCCGGCACTCCACGGAAGTCGCGGGTACGGGGCAGCGCCACGTTCATCAGCCGGTCCAAAAAGGCCCACATCCGCTCACCACGCAGCGTAACCTTGACGCCGATAGGACGCCCCTCGCGCAGCTTGAAGTTGGCGATGGATTTGCGCGCCTTGGTGATGATCGGCTGCTGACCGGTGATCGTGCGCAGGTCGCGCACGGCATGCTCGATAGCCTTGGGGTTATCCAGGGCCTCGCCCAAGCCGATGTTGATCACCACCTTGCGGATGCGCGGCACCTGCATCACGTTCTTGTACCCGAACTCCTTGATCAGTGCCGGGACGACTTCCTCTGTGTATCGTTTCTTCAGTTGAGACGACATACTTCCTCTCCTCAGTCGATGGTCTCGCCGCACTTGCGGCAGAAGCGAACCTTGCGACCATCGTCCAGTATGCGGTACCCCACGCGGGTTGCGGCATTGCAGTGCGGGCAGACGAGCATCACGTTGGAGATGTGGATAGGGGCCTCGAACTGGATGCGCCCCACCTGCATATTGGCCCGTCCGGCGCGTTGTGCGCTCTGGTGCTTGGTGATGATGTTCACCTTGGAGACGACGACGCGCTCCTTTTTGGGCAGTACCCGCAAGACCTCGCCGCGTGCGCCGCGATCGTTACCGGCAATGACCTCGACCGTATCTCCCTTCCTTATCCGACTCATCTTCTCACCTCACAGGACTTCCGGGGCCAGGGAGACGATCTTCATAAAGCCCTTCTCGCGCAGTTCCCTGGCGACCGGGCCGAAGATACGGGTTCCCCGCGGGTTGATCCCCGTGTTGTCCAGGATGACGGCGGCGTTGTCATCGAAGCGGATGTAGGAGCCGTCCGGACGACGGTATTCCTTCGCCACGCGCACGATGACCGCCCGCACGATCTCGCCCTTCTTGACAGAGGCCGTCGGCGTCGCCGCTTTCACCGTCGCGACGATCGTATCGCCGATGTAGCCGTATTTGCGCTTCGACCCACCCAGCACGCGAATGACCAATAACTCCTGCGCACCGGTGTTGTCGGCGACTTTGAGGCGCGTTTCGTTCTGAATCATCGCCTGCCTCCTTACGCTGCACGTTCCAGGATTTCGTCCACAACCCAGCGCTTGCGGCGGCTCAGAGGGCGCGATTCCACGATGCGCACCACATCACCGATACGGCACTCGTTGTTCTCATCGTGCGCCATGTACTTTTTGGACGAGCGCACGACCTTTTTGTAGAGGGGATGGCGGTAGCGACGGTCCACACGGACGACCACGGTCTTGTCCATCTTGTCGCTCACGACGATCCCGACCAACTTCCTGCGCCGCTCCTTCATGCCGCGTCTCCTTTCTCCATCGCCTCGGCCAGTTCACGCTCGCGGAGGATGGTCAAGATACGAGCGATCTCCTTGCGTGCGGCCTTCATCGCGTTGGTGTTTTCCAGACCTCCGGCATACCATCGCTGCCGCAGGTTGAAGAGTTCGCGCCGGGCTTCCTGCAGATGGAGATGAAGCTCCTCTGTCGTCATTTCTCGCAGTTCACTCGTTCGCATATCACTCTCCCTCGACCGCCTCGCGGGTCACGACCTGAGTTTTGATGGGGAGCTTGTGGGAAGCAAGACGCAACGCTTCCAACGCGATCTCCTCCGGCACACCCGCGATCTCGAACATAATCCGCCCCGGACGGACGACGGCGACCCAGTGATCCACCGCGCCCTTCCCCTTCCCCATACGGGTCTCGGCAGGTTTTGCCGTAACCGGCTTGTCGGGGAAGATGCGGATCCAGTACTTGCCACGACGTTTCATAT
>Ga0256831_1001002_pt1 | contig 14963 bp, 15 predicted proteins | sample 132544metaG_FD_189087 | JGI IMG/M metagenome (GOLD analysis project Ga0256831, IMG submission 189087) | Hydrothermal vent microbial communities from Lau Basin, Pacific Ocean - 132-544 | ecosystem: Environmental > Aquatic > Marine > Hydrothermal vents | place: Pacific Ocean: Lau Basin | collected...
TTTTGTCTGATTTTGTAAAGATAATTATACTCTATCTCACTGTCAAATATCGTTAATAAATACAGCCTCCTTTTTGTCCACATGAGCAGATGTACTTAAAATTAGCCTCCTTTTTGTCCATTACACCAGCTTTTCGTTCCAATATACATTGTGATTCTGTAAAAAGCTGTAAGGTTTGAGCAAATAAAAGCTATTTAAATGAAGTACGAAAAGTGGTCGTTAGGTTACTACATACTTAAGCAATATGTCCGGTTTGTCGACTGGATAATGCATAATAGAACCATATTAATCGGGTTGAAAAATATTCCCAAAAACAAACCTTTGCTGTTTACGCCCAACCATCAGAATGCACTTAGCGATCCGATGGCAATTTTATTGCATACAAAATATCAACCTGTTTGGTTGGCCCGGGCCGATATTTTTAAAAATAAAACTGCTGCGGCAATTTTGGCATTTCTGAAAATACTGCCGGTTTACCGTATGCGCGACGGAAAAGAAGAGCTCGCAAAAAATAGCGATACTTTTGCACATAGTATTAAGGTGTTGAAAAATAAAAAGGTTCTTGCATTCTTCCCTGAAGCTACGCATACCGGGAAACGACAAATGATTTCGCATAAAAAAGCTGCTCCCCGAATTGCATTTATGGCCGAGGAGCAAACCGAAGGAAACCTCGATATTCAGATTATTCCCATTGGAATTTACTACAGCGACTATTGGAAATTTAACAGCAATCTTATTGTGAAATTTGGAAATCCAATAGCTGTAAACGACTTCCTCGAAGAGTATAATGACAATCAGAATGCGGCAACTTTGTCGTTACGAAACAGGATTCACGAAGAGGTGCAGCCTTTGGTTTTCAACATTCAAAGCAAAAAGTATTATTACGATTTTGAGGAGATTGTAAAGGTTTACGGCAAACATTTTTTGGCACGTCAGAATAAAAAATATTCCATTGTTAAACTTTTTTATTCGAACCAGAAGCTAGCCAATTTACTCGATAACTTGGAAGCAGAAAATGCAGAGGCAGTTGCGCCGCTGATTGAGAAAGTAAATGGATATATTTCGTTACTAAAAAAGCTGAAACTGAGGAGTTGGTTGGTGGAGAATCATAAAAATAATGTACTTCGAATAGTCTTAAACAAAGTAATTTTGTTAATTGGATTGCCGGTCTTTGTTTATGGCTTTTTGTTTAATGCCATCCCGTTTTTTGCCATCGACACGCTAAACCGGAAAAAAATTAAAGACAGGGCATTTTGGAGTTCTTTTGCGTTGGCTCTTGGAATGATTGTTTTTCCCATTGTTTACCTGCTTGAGTTGCTTGCGGTTTCGTCGTTGTTGCCCGGTGTGTGGCTGAAACTTGCATTTCTGGTCAGTTTACCGTTTGCCGGAAAGCTTGCATTCAAGTGGTACATTCTATTTCGTAAAACAGTCGGACATATTCGAATATTATCTCTAAAACTGTTTAAAAAGAGTGTGTACGAAAAGTTAATTTCAACTCAGAAAATGGTTTTCAACGAGCTGGATACGCACCTTCCTGTTTAAGGTTACCGTCTTTTCTTCCTTTTCTGACGGGCTTTAGTACGGGCAAATTTATCTTCGAACGAACGTTTCGACGAAAATTTATTTTTCTTTTTATGAAATGCTCCTTTATAAGTGGGGTCATCTATTTTCTTCTGGCGGTCTATTTCGCGAAGTTGTTGCTGGCTCTCTTTAAATTCGGTTTCTAAAACTTCAACTCCTTCGGGTAAATCCAATAGTTCAATCTCCATCCGAATCAGTTTTTCAATTTTTTGCCAGTGCCACTCATCCGACGGGTCGACCAGTGTAATGGCATCGCCTCTGTTTCCTGCTCGCGCTGTTCTTCCAATTCGGTGAATGTAGTCTTCGTAATCGTTCGGAATATCGAAATTAATGACGTGACTCACTTTGCTTACATCCATTCCGCGTGCCGAAACGTCGGTCGTAATCAATACCCGAACATCGCCACTTTTAAATGCCTGAATGGAATTAATACGTGCATTTTGCCCTTTATTTGAATGAAGAATTCGTATCTCGCCTTCCGTTTTACGTTGAACGACTTTAAAAACTCCCTCTGCATGTTCTTTGGTTTTTACAAAAATCACAACCCTGTAAAACGTCTCTTCATCTTTTAGCAGATTCTCGATTAAGTTTAGTTTAGTACGGTAATTTGGTACGCGGTATGCAATTTGTGTAACCCGTTCAACCGGTGTTGCAGAAGGTGCAATTTCAAGCTTTTCGTAATAGTCTAAAAACTCTTCCGATAATTTTTCAATGCTTTCTGAAAAGGTTGCCGAGAACAGTAGATTTTGGCGTTTCGATGGGATAATTTCCTGTATCTGTTTTAATTGTGGCAAAAATCCGAGGTCTAACATCCGGTCGGCCTCGTCGATAACAAGGTATTTTACTTTTTTAAGTTTTAGGGCGCCGGCTTGGTATAAATCCCACATTCTACCCGGAGTAGCCACTAAAATATCGATTCCGGGTTCCAATAATGCGGCGTGTTTTGTCCAGCCAATGCCACCAAAAACCGCAGCGTGTCGCAATTCCGAAAATGCTGTAAATTCAGCAATATCTTCGCCTACCTGAATGGCTAATTCGCGCGTTGGAACAATAATTACCACACGAGGGTCGACTCCTTCGGGTTTTCGTAGTTTTGTTAAAAGAGGCAAAAGGTAGGCGGCAGTTTTTCCGGTTCCGGTTTGTGCTACACCAACAATGTTTACCCCCGAATTAATTTTTGGTATGGCCTGCTGCTGAATGGGTGTTGGCTCAACAAACCCAATCTCGTTTAACGCTTTTAATATTGATTTGGCTATTTTTAACTCCTCGAATGTTCGTTTCATTTTGCAAAAGTAACAAAATCAATTTATTACCTTAGGGTCTGCTGAAAAACAATTAAACACATAATATCCAGTTAGATATCCTATTTGATACTTTTAAAAGTACAAGATTTTTGGTCTGTTTTATTAAATAATGGTTTGGTAAATTTTTATAAATACCTCATAGACAAAGAATTACAAGACACAAGGCAATTGTTGTAATTAACTAAAAATCAGACCTTTGCGACTTTGTGGCTTTGCGAGAAACAAAAATTTAACGAAGTATTGATTAAAGATGCTTGTATTTATTCATTCTACGATTCGGATATTCTAATAGCTCAGCTGCACATCATATTTGAACCTTATTCAGTTTGAGGTATTTTATATACATCTGCACTTCACAAAGTCCAAATCTGACGCACATCTGAACTTTTCAGCAGACCCTACCTAAGTTTATATATCTGCCCGGGTAAAACAGTAATTGCATTTTTAAATTCCAGATTTAGTAATATGGTTGAAATACGACTTGATGTCAACTCCATTTCTGCCGAAATCTGGTCGATAAAAAGCTCGCCCTCTTTTTGTAAAAGGTCAACTATTTTTTGTTCCTGTTTATCTAGTTCCACAAATAAACTCGATTGGATAATTTTCTCTTTCTCACTGTTTTCCCAGTTCATAAAATACTCCAAATCGTCAATTCCTTCCAGTAATGCAGCGCCACTGTTTTTGATGAGTTGGTTGCATCCTTTCGAATAAATATCGCCGGCACGCCCCGGGAAAGCGAACACATCGCGGTTGTACGATGCGGCAATATCGGCAGTAACCAAAGCTCCACCTTTTTTAGCCGACTCAACTACAATTGTTGCATCGGCAAGTCCTGCAATTATCCGGTTGCGACGTAAAAAATTGGTAGGTTCTATTTTTGTATTACTTATAAAATCGGTAACCAAACCACCGTTTTCAATCATTTTCCTTGCCGTTTCGCGGTGCAACCCCGGATATAAATTATCGAGTCCGTGGCCAACTACGCCAACCGTTGGAATGTTATATTTTAATGCCGATTTGTGCGCCTGAATATCAATCCCATACGCGAGTCCGCTAACCACAAGTATTTTATAATTACGTTCTGCAAATTTTTGTATCAGCGCATCGCAAATCTGTTTCCCGTAGTCGGTTGCATTTCGTGTGCCTACAATGCTTATTACCCGCTGTTCGTTCAGGTTCATCACTCCTTTCGAATAGATTAATATGGGAGCATCGCCACAGCTTTTTAATCGTCTTGGATAATTTTTATCAGTATAAAAATAGGTTGAGATATTATGTTTTTTTATAAACTCGACTTCCTTTTCAGCTCTCCCGAGAACATCGGCATTTTTTATTCGCCGGGCATTAACTTCTCCAATTCCCGGGATTTTCTTTAGAGAGTTTAACGGCTCCGAAAAAACACCTTCCACGCTTCCGGTGTAGGCAATTAAGTTGCGTGCCAAAACTCCTCCAATTCCGGGAACTAACGAGAGAGCTATCTTATATTTTAAATGGCTATCCATTTTGTTGCTTGGGAAATTATTTAACGGTATAAAATATCGTGTAGTGCTTCGCGCATTTTAATTCGGTCGTTAAAGGGAACCGCCGCCAGACTTACCGATTCGTATTCGGCAATGCCGCGTTGAGTTTGAACAATAAACGAAACATCGGAAAGTTTCCCGAAAACTGAATTTTCAAAATTTACTTTCCGCAACAATTCTTGAGGAAATTCTATGGAGTGGTAGTTCGCTTTTCCAAAACTTATGGCTTTGTAATAGCGCAGAACCACACTGTTGTTGTTGGTGCTAAACTCGATAAACTGATAATCGGCAACATGAAAAAAGAGGTACCAAAGCGAAAAAACACCCACGGTAATAAGTGCCGGCAGTGTGTAATCGAGTAAGAAAAGTACGAGTGCTACGAGGGCGATAAGAATGCTCACAATAAAGAAAATACGTTTATATTTTATGGCTTGTTTTTTATTGTTTATATACATTTTGCGTTATTAAATTTCAAAGAAACAGATACGTTATCGGGTTTCAAATTTTCAAAATCAAATTTATTGTAACTTTATCGCAATTTAGCAGCAACTTATGGGAAATTCAAAAATATCATCAAAAATAATTTACAGTCGTTCTGTTGAAAAGGAACTGAAATTGTGGGTGGAGAAGTACCCGGCAGGAAAAGTATTTTTAGCAACAGAAGAAACCGTTGATAAAATCTGGGTGTCTGAATTCGACAATTTCTTAAAATCGAATGGAATAAAAAAAGTGGTAATTCCGGCTGGCGAGAACAATAAAAAAATTGAATCAGTCGCAAAAATCTGGAAATTCTTATCGGAAAACGGTGGCGACCGCAAATCGTTGTTAATAAATATTGGTGGCGGAATGTTAACCGATTTGGCTGGGTTTGCAGCAACTACATTTAAACGCGGAATCGATTTTTTGAATGTGCCAACTACGCTGCTCTCGCAGGTTGATGCATCGGTTGGCGGAAAAACCGGAATTAACTTTAACGGGCTGAAAAACGAAGTGGGAACTTTTAAAGAGCCGGTTGCTGTAATTATAAACACCAATTTTCTGAAAACAATCGACCAACAAAATTTTATTTCGGGATTTGGCGAAATGATTAAACACGGTTTAATTTACAACTCCGAACATTTGAAGGAATTAAAAGAGTTCGACTTTGAAACTATTGATTACAACGCGCTTGAAACAATTATTGGGCATTCGGTAAATGTAAAAGAGTACTTTGTTGCCAACGACCCCACGGAGCAAAACATTAGAAAAGCACTAAACTTCGGGCACACTGCCGGGCACGCTTTCGAAAGTTTGGCCATGCAACAAAAGCGCCCTATTTTACATGGTTACGCAGTGGCTTTCGGAATGATTGTTGAACTTTTTCTCTCTTCGAAAAAATGTAACTTTGCTGTTAATGAGCTAAAAAGCATTACTGAATGGCTCGTAAATATTTATGGGAAATTTGTAATTACGAAGAGCGATTACAACCAACTTTTTGAGTTGATGACACACGATAAAAAAAACGAGCAGGGGAGAATAAACTTTACACTAATTTCTAAAATTGGTGAGATTGAGATTAATAAAGATTGCAATAAAGAGCTAATTTTTGAGGCTTTTGATTTTTATCGTGAGTTATAAAATTATGGTTCGGGGCATTTAATAAATACCTCAGAAATAGAGTATTACAAGGCATAAGGCAATTGTTGTAATTTATTGAAAATAAGATATTTGCGACTTTGCGGCTTTGCGAGAATCAAAAAATTAACGAAGTATTGATAACACTAACTACGGATAAAATCCGGGAAGATTCAGCAACTTATGAAACGAGCATGGTCGACAAAACACAAAAGCTTATGTCTGAATTGTGCATGCGAGTTCCATGGGTCAAGAAATACAATTTTGACTTGTGTGTATATCTGTCTGAATTACAATGTTTTAATTTAATTATATACGAATGAAGTATCAGATTGCAGCAAACAATAAAAACATTACCGGAACAATTAATTTGCCGGCATCGAAAAGCATTAGCAACCGTGCTTTAATTATTAATGCATTGAGCTACAGTCCGTATCCGCTTCGGAATCTGTCGGACAGCGACGACTCGAAAGTTTTAGAGGCTGCACTATTTTCTAACAATAATAAATTCGATATTGGGCACGCCGGAACTGCGATGCGTTTTTTAACAGCATTTTTGGCGAAAATTGTGGGCGAGTGGGAAATTACCGGGTCGGAACGAATGAAGCAGCGTCCCATCTCAATTTTGGTTGATGCACTAAATTCGCTTGGCGCACAAATTACATATAAAGAAGCTGACGGGTTTCCTCCGCTAAAAATTTTGGGTTCGAACCTTACCGGAAAAACACTGGAGTTAGACGGAAGCATTTCGAGCCAGTACATCTCGGCACTGCTTTTAATAGCCCCTACAATTACAAACGGATTGACATTAAAACTGAAGGGTGAAATTACTTCGCGCTCGTATATAAAGCTTACGTTGGAGTTGATGGCAAAATTTGGGATTCAGTACCGGTGGGAGGGAGATGAAATTACAGTAGGCGAGCAACACTATTTTCCAATCGATTTTACCGTAGAAGCCGACTGGTCGGGAGCTTCGTACTGGTACCAGATTTTAGCTCTTGCCGGGCAGGGCGAGATTTTATTGGAGAACCTTCAACTGAATAGTTTACAGGGCGATGCAAATATTGCCGGCTGGTTCGAAGATTTCGGGATTCAATCGGCACAAAAAAAAGAGGGGGTTTTACTTACAAAAAAAGGAGATACCAGCCCCGAAAAAGTTGTAATCGATTTTATTGAAAATCCCGATATTGCACAAACAATGTCCTGTTTGTGTGTTGCCAAAACTATTCCTTTTCATTTTACAGGGTTAAAAACGCTAAAGATAAAAGAGACCGACCGTATTGCCGCACTTCAAAACGAACTGGCAAAATTTGGAGCAACCCTTACCGAGCCGAAACATGGTGAACTGGCGTGGGACGGTAAAATTAATTCAGCATTAAAAGAGGAAAATCCGGTTATTAAAACGTATCACGACCACCGGATGGCACTGGCTTTTGCCCCGATGGCACTGGTAGGTATTTCGTTGCAAATCGAAGATCCGGAGGTGGTAACAAAGTCGTATCCAAAATTCTGGGACGATATTAAAAGTGTTGGATTTGATGTCTCCGAAAAGAAATAGTAATTTTTGTTTAGATTTTAATTTTGAAAGCTGTAAATTACTCACAGGTTCAAAAATATAGAAATAATGAAAAAAATAAAAATTACACTTCTACTGCTTGCCACTGCTTTTGTTGCCGTTTCGCAAACAAAAAATTTTATCGATCAGCCCTATATCGAAACAAATGCAAGGGTTGATACTTCGGTTACTCCCGACGATATTTATTTGGCAATTACCATTTCAGAAAAAGACACAAAAGGTAAAATTTCGGTTGAGAAGTTGGAAACAAAAATGATTGCCCGGTTAAAAGACATTGGGATTGATACCGATAAACAATTGAAAATAACTGACTTGTCGAGCGATTTCAAAAAATATTTTTTAAAGCAGAAAGATGTTTTAAAAGCAAAATCGTACTCGTTGTTGGTTCATACGGGGTTAGATGCCGGTAAAGTACTTGTTGAGCTTGAGGATTTAAATATTTCGAATGTTCGGATCGAACGCACCGAGTATTCGAAAATGGAAGAGCTTACCCTTCGGCTAAAATCGAAAGCTGTTGAAAAAGCAAAACAAGTTGCACTTGCACTTGCAACACCTCTCGGACAGGAGGTTGGAAATGCAATTTATATTTCAGACCAGTCGGGATATGGGAATTATTATGCACAACCGGTAGCGGCAATTCAATTACGAGGAGTGGCAGATAAAAAAGAGTATACTCCTGCCGATATCGAATTTCAAAAAATAAAGGTTGAAAATACAGTTGCTGTAAAATTTGTTTTGAAGTAAATTATTGAGCGAGATTGTTCTTTCATAAATCGTTAGTTCTGAATTAGGTTTACAATTGGGGCTGAATCTTTGTGAAATGTCAACAATTTTGTTTTTACGTTTCCATTTTGGTCTGCAAATTCAAAATGGTATTGAACTCCTTATTTCAGTTTTAGTTTCGGGTATTTGTTTAAATCGTTGGTGGCATTGTTGCCGGCTTTTACGTAGGCCAAATCGAATAATTGCTGGTATTTTTCGGGAACTCTCTTATATTTCATTTGGCAACCAATAAAAAAGGGAGAGAATAACTTTCGCGACAGAATAATATGGGTTATAGTTTAATGAATATTTTACGTTTATATAAATACCAGGCAGGAATAAAATTGAACGCGACAAATAGAAGTGCATATAAAAAAACTTCCCAACTCCATGCTCCAGTTTAGTTGCTGAAAGAGGTTCATAAAGTGGTTGTTTAAGCTACTACCATCGATTTTAATAACATAAAAGAACTGTCGCCAAAGGTCGGATAAAACATAAACGGCAATGGCGTTCGAACCAAAAATAATTCCCGGTTTTGTAAAGCGTGTTCTTCCCAGAATATCGACAAAATAGATGCTTATTGAAAGTATCATGGCAGCCAGTCCCGAAGTAACCATAACAAACGAGCTGGTCCAAATACTTTTGTTAACGGGGAAAATGTAATTCCAAAAGAAACCTATTATAAATGCGAAGAACCCGATTGAAAAGAGTAAAATAACTTTTCGTTCTTTTTGCATATTGTTTAGGATTAAATGGCCTGCTAACATTCCTGTAATTCCGGAAGCAATGGCCGGAAGCGTACTTAAAATCCCTTCAGGGTCCCAAGTTTTTTGCCACATATAACCGGGCAGATATTTACTGTCGACCCAGGCAGCCATATTTACTCCCGGATCTAACATTACAGCATTATGCCCGGGAGTGGGAACAAACGACATTAAAATCCAATATCCTATTAAAAGAATTGCTGCAATTATTGCCTGTGTTTTCCATTTTGTTGTTAAAAACAGAATAGCCACAAAAAAGAAAACAATTGCAATGCGGGGGAGTACGCCAACAAAACGTAACCGGTCGATATCGAAATGGGTGTTCGCAAACCAAAGTAGCAATCCTACTCCATAAATTTTTATTGAACGAAAAACAATTTTCTTTAACATCGGGACGCGAGGCACGCCGGCTTGTAACCGCTTGTTGTAAGCCAAAGCTACCGAAACGCCAACAATAAAAATAAAAAAAGGAAATATTAAATCGGTTGGTGTTAATCCGTTCCACGGTTTGTGTTCGAGCGGCGGATAGATGTAGCTCCAGCTACCCGGATTATTCACCATAACCATAGCAGCAATTGTAAACCCACGAAATGCATCTAACGAGATCAGTCGTTTGTGTTTAATCATTCTAATTTATCGTTTTTGTTTAAAAAAGTCTTGCATTAATTCACTACACTCAATTTCTAAAACGCCACCAACAATCTCTGTTTTGGGGTGCAATACGTTTTTCGCAAATTTTCTATACCCGCGTTTTTCGTCGGAAGCACCAAAAACTACCTTCTTTATTTGTGCCCAACCCAGTGCTCCGGCACACATTGTACAGGGTTCGAGAGTTACGTATAAAGTGCAGTTGTTCAGATATTTTCCACCCATAAGATTGGCGGCGGCAGTAATTGCCTGCATTTCGGCGTGTGCAGTAACATCGTTTAGTGTTTCCGTTAAGTTGTGTGCCCGTGCTATAATTTTTCCTTCCGAAACAATTACCGCACCCACCGGAACTTCTCCTTTATCGTAAGCTAATAACGCTTCCGAAAAAGCTTTTTTCATAAAATACTCATCGTTAAACGGTTCTATCATTGCTGCATGTTTAAGCAACAAAAATATTATTTAAAAAGCTTTTTCAACGAAATTGAAATAAAAAAATGAAACATTCACGATAAAAGATTTCACACAGAAGTATGATTGAGTTAAAGCACTAATTTACTTGTCTTGTGTCTTGATTCTAGTATCTTGAATCTAAATATTAAACAGAATAATTGTTGTAGATAATTAGTTATCGGGAAATACCCGACAAAATTGCTAAAAACTTACTATTTTCGCAGCAAATTAAAATAAGAAACCATGTTTAGAACTCATACATGTGGCGAATTACGAATGGCAGATGTTAACAAGGAAGTTACACTTGCCGGATGGGTGCAGCGAATACGCGACCTAGGAGCCATGACTTTTATTGATTTGCGCGACCGCTATGGAATTACACAGTTGGTGGTTGATGAAGAGACAAGCGAGTTGGTTACAACAAAATTAGCTGAGCTGGGACGCGAGTTTGTTATTCAGGCAAAGGGAACTGTCCGCGAGCGTTCAAGTAAAAACAGCAACATTGAAACAGGGGAGATTGAGATTGCTCTTTCGGAAATTCAGATATTGAATACGGCCGAATTGCCTCCATTTACTATTCAGGACAATACCGACGGAGGCGACGACTTACGTATGAAATATCGCTATCTCGATTTACGAAGAAATACAGTCCGCGAGAATCTTATCTTACGTGCAAAAATGGCGCACGCCGTGCGTTCGTATTTAAACGATAAACAGTTTATTGAAACAGAAACTCCCGTTCTTATTAAATCGACACCGGAAGGAGCACGCGATTTTATTGTTCCTTCGCGAATGAACGAAGGAGAGTTTTATGCTCTTCCTCAGTCGCCGCAAGTTTTTAAGCAACTTTTAATGATTGCCGGTTTCGACCGCTACTACCAAATTGTAAAGTGTTTTCGCGATGAGGATTTACGTGCCGACCGTCAGCCTGAGTTTACTCAAATTGATTGTGAAATGGCTTTTGTAGAACAGAAAGATGTGCTGGAAACTTTTGAGGGGTTGACAAAATATCTTTTTAAAGAAATTCTGAATCTCGAAATTAATGAATTCCCATGGATGCCTTATTCCGAGGCAATGGAAAAATATGGATCGGATAAGCCCGATATTCGTTTCGAAATGTTGATAAACGATATTTCGGAAACGGTAAAAGGGAAGGGATTTGGTGTTTTCGATTCTGCTGAATTTGTAGGAGCGATTTGTGCTCCAAACTGTGCAACGTATTCACGTAAACAGCTCGACCAACTTACAAATTGGGTTAAACGTCCGCAAATTGGTGCAAAAGGATTAATTTATGTAAAATGTAACGACGATGGTAGTTACAAATCATCTGTAGATAAATTCTATTCTCAAGACGATTTAAAACAGTGGGCTGATGCAGTAGGAGCAAAACCTCACGATTTAATTTTAGTAATGTCGGGAGACAGGGATAAAACACTTTCAGCTCTTGGAGAACTCCGGTTGGAAATGGGAAATCAATTGAACCTTCGCAAGAAAAATATTTTCAAGCCGCTTTGGGTTGTGGATTTTCCACTGTTGGAGTGGAACGAAGAAACGGAACGTTTCCATGCAATGCATCACCCGTTTACAGCACCAAAACCCGAAGATGTACACCTGTTAGATACCGACCCCGGGAAAGTTAGGGCAAACGCTTACGACCTTGTTATTAATGGTGTTGAAATTGGTGGAGGTTCGGTTCGAATTTATAACTCGGAGTTGCAATCGACCATGTTCGATAAGTTAGGGTTTACTGCCGAAGAGGCACAGGCTCAGTTTGGATTTTTAATGAATGCATTTAAATATGGGGCACCGCCGCATGCCGGTATTGCTTTTGGTTTCGACCGTCTGATTTCGATGTTTGCCGGGCTCGATTCAATTCGCGACGTTATTGCATTCCCGAAAAATAATTCGGGACGCGACGTGATGATTGATTCTCCTTCACCTGTTGCTCAGGAGCAATTGGATGAGTTGAGTTTAAAACTGAACTTAAAAGGGAAAGAATAATACGTTACAATACCACTTAACGAAAAATAAAAAAGGGAAGCATTTTGCTTCCCTTTTTTATTGTACATATTATAAAATTACCTTTCAACTTTTCTCCTCGATGAATAGTTAATGTGCAACGCAGCAGACTTTCGAAGTTCTTGCTTAATGTCTGTTACAATACCCATTTTTGTATTTTCATCAATTTTCAAAGAAGTAATCATAAATTTTTGTTCTGCTTCATCTCTGGCTTCCCTTTCAGCAATAATGTAATCTTGGATATCTCCAACATTTGCCCATTGGTCGTTTAACTGAATTCGCGGTGCAACTCCAAATACCTTTTGGAATTCTTTCTTAGGTTCACCTACGTAAATATAACTTACCAACGATTTCTTTTCGAGTTTGCTTAACTCGGTTGCCGTTGGCAATTTAATATTAACTAAGAGCGTAACCTCGCGCATTGTTGTACTAACCATAAAGAAGAACAACAGCATGAATACAATATCCGGCAGTGAAGCCGTCGAAATTGGAGGTAACTCTTTTCCTCCCTTTTTTCTAAATTTACTCATATTTTTCCTCCTTATTTTGCTTTTTTCGGTTCAGCTTCTGAGATTCTTGAAGGAATGATCATTTTTATCGCTTTCTGCTGATCTCTTTCAAGGTCAGCATACGATTTGCCAAATTTCGATTTAGCTAAATCTTCCCTCAATTCATTAATGGCACCAACTAATTCATTTTGAACAGCGATATACGTTCCATATTTAGTATCTAAGTCATTACGTAACGAAATTACCCCTTTGGTAACGTTTACCTGTCCAAAGAACGGAACTTCTATTGGTTCTTTTTCAGGTAAATTGTCTTCGTTATTGGGATTGAGCATAAACTCTTTTGCCTTTTCGCGTAAATCATCGATACGAGTAATTTCACCTTCCACTAACAGGTCGTTATTTCTGTTTACCAACACAACAAAAACATTTCGTTCTTTAATTTGCTGGTCGTCTTCAGGTTGTTGTTCCTGCCATTGTGGAAGTCTTCTTTCAAGACCGCTATCAACATCCATCGTAGTTGTTACCAGGAAAAAGATAAGCAACATAAAAGCGATGTCTGCCAATGATGCCGCCGGTACTTCAGGTGTTTTTCTAGCCATAATTAATTTTCCTGTATAATTAAACTACGAATTCTACTGTTTGAATAATTTAAATACAGGAGTTGCAACGATAGCTAAAACTGCTATTGCTAATAAAATATATGTTGCATATAAACCTGTATCTACCATTTTGCACACACTCTCAGTAAGAGTTCCATCGTTAATCATTTTGTCAACTCCTGGAAATTGTGGAATTTCGGGAGAAGCCAATAAGTATGAAACTAAGGCAACTACGCCTAAAAATGCGAGAGATATAATTCCTCCTTTTAATGCTTTCTTATCGGTAAGCGTGTGGTACAATCCTGCAAGGACTGCAGCACCTGCTCCAAAAGCAATTAAAATATAGGCCCATACAATGTTGGTGTCAATCCAACCTCCCATTACTGCATCAGTTTCGTTTTCGCTAATATTTGCAACAAGCGAAATAATTAAAACGGCTGAAATAACGAGTAGAACCCATAATATTATAGTAACTATTTTTCCTATTTTACCCATGGATCTTCTTATTTTTTCATGTTGTATTTAACCAACAAGTCAATTAACGAAATTGATGCATCTTCCATATTGTTAACGATACTGTCAATTTTTGCAACACAATAGTTGTAGAAAATTTGTAGAATAATTGCAACAACAAGACCAGTTACTGTTGTAATCAAGGCTACTTTAATACCACCTGCTACAAGTGCGGGAGAAATATCACCGGCAATCTGAATTGCATCGAAAGCACCAATCATACCAATTACTGTTCCCATGAAACCAAGCATCGGTGCAAGTGCAATAAACAGAGCAATCCAACTAAGTCCTTTTTCTAATAAACCGGCTTGAACACCTCCGTATGAGATAATCGATTTTTCGACTACATCAATGCCATGGTCTGCCCGGTCTAATCCTTGGTAGAAAATACTTGCTACAGGACCGCGAGTGTTACGACAAACTTCTTTTGCAGCATCAACGCCTCCATTTTCTAATGCTTCTTCAACTTTTGCCAATAACTTTTTAGTGTTTGTTGTTGCAAGGTTCAGATAAAGAACTCTTTCAATAGAAAAAGCTAAACCTAAAATAAGAGCCATTAACACTGAAGACATAAATCCTGGACCACCTTCAATAAATTTTTGTTTTAACTGACTGTGCAATGATTTTCCTTCTTCTGCTGCAGCAGCTGCTGCTTCTTCCGGGTCAGCAGTTACATCTTGCTTCACCTGCTCTTGTGTCACTGTTTGTCCTTGTGTAGTTGCCGTATCTTGTGCAACTAAAGGCTTCGATACCATAAAGAATAGTACCCCGAATACTGCTATTAACGCGAATAGTCTTTTCATAACTGATTTCAATTTTTAATTAATAATCTTTTGATTTTGTTTTATTTAATAATGTTCAAATTTCTCAAGTTGTAACAAAAAATGTACCTCTTTTAATATTTTAAAAAGATCTCATTTTTCTCTCTTTCTGCGGAGAGAGAGGGATTCCCCCGAAGGGATCGCTATGCGAGAACCCTCGGTACCTATATAATTTTATTATTTTTTAAAAAATTATATCCATCAATAGTTTTAAAGAACGTTTCCCTTTTCATGGCCTCACCTCTTGTTTCAAATTTTTCGAAATAGAGTAAATTCCATGGTC
>Ga0256831_1001003_pt1 | contig 14933 bp, 13 predicted proteins | sample 132544metaG_FD_189087 | JGI IMG/M metagenome (GOLD analysis project Ga0256831, IMG submission 189087) | Hydrothermal vent microbial communities from Lau Basin, Pacific Ocean - 132-544 | ecosystem: Environmental > Aquatic > Marine > Hydrothermal vents | place: Pacific Ocean: Lau Basin | collected...
TTATAAATCAATAACGTCCTTATTGCTTGTAGGTGGTTTTATTTTCAAGCCTTATATTCCTTATGGGTCTAAAAGCAATATCCAATAATTTCTAGTTTATTTTATTAGAGATAGTATTTGAATTTAATTAAATAATAATGATTTTCGTTATTATTTTAAAATGATGTAAGGTTATTGCTTAAAATAATCTATTTATATAATAAAAACAATTATCTAAAACTATTTTTTGATTCACTATCTATTGACTAAAAAGCACTTAATTGTTGTGAGATTTCTATCTAATTATTGGTAATAAGCTGGTATTAATTTAAGCTTATTAATAATACTTATGTGTATAAATAATTTGTTGAGTTGAATAACAACTAGCAATCCTTCAGTATTCCCCTCCGTTACTAAATAATTAACTAGCTGAGGTGTACTTTAATGACTAATCCCTTTCTCGGACTTCAAGAGTCCTTGTCCATAACTCCTACAATGATGACATTATATGTCATTCTTATGTTTCTTTTAGTTGCAGGCGGTACGATTTTAGACATGCTTCATAAAAAAAGTGCACGTTACTTTTTTGAAAATGCCGAAAAAGCAAAGAAAAATGCAACTCGCACCGTCTCTAGCGCAGAAAAAACGTCACTTATCGTTAAAACAATTACAAATGAAGTCTTAACGTCTTCTGAGTTTTCTAATCAGAAACGTAGAATGTCTCATTTAATGACCATGTATGGTTTTATTGTTTTTGTTGTAACAACCGCGATTATGGTTTTCTCACAAACAGATTCAGGTTTTATTGCGCTACTTTGGCATCTAGGTGCATTAAGTCTTGCTGCGGGTGGGTATTGGTTCTGGTTTGGTATTCGTGTTGACTTAACCGCTGAAGCTAAGCCTTGGTATAAATTAGCACAATCTGATTTATTCATTGTATCTCTTCTTGGCACATCTACTTTTGCTCTTTTATGGTCTATCACAGGCGCAACGCTATTTTTTGTGATCTTTATCATTTTTAGTACAGTGTTGTTTGGTGGCGTAATGTTGTCTAAATTCTCACATATGTTCTTCAAGCCAGCAGCGGCTTTCCAGAAGCGTGTTACTAAGGCTGATGGTTCAAGAGAAGGACTTCCAACTGATTTCGATTTAACCAGTGCTGAAGTGCAAGCAAAATTCCCTGATATTCCAGAGTATATGGGTAAAAATCCAGAGAACATGGGACTTGGCATCAAGCGTGAAGCGCCTCGCCATTACTAACCTTTAATTAACTAATTACTAGAAGAGAGAAATAATATGCCTACTTTTGTATATATGACTCGTTGTGATGGTTGTGGACATTGCGTTGATATTTGTCCATCTGACATCATGCACATCGATAAAGTAACTCGTCGTGCTTATAATCTTGAACCCAATATGTGTTGGGAGTGTTACTCCTGTGTAAAAGCATGTCCACATCACGCGATTGATGTACGTGGTTATGCTGACTTTGCTCCACTTGGGCATGGTGTTCGCGTTGTACGTGATGAAGAAAAAGGAACAATCGCATGGCGCATCAAGTTCCGTAACGGCAAAAAAGATATGGAGCTATTAGCGCCTATCACAACGAAACCATGGGGTAAGCATTACCCTGATCTTGCTAGTGAAGATGCGCCTAGTGATACTATGCGTAATAGTGAATTACTATTTAATGAGCCTAAGTATATTCGCCTTGATAAAGACGGAAAAGATAGCTTACATACGCTTGAGTCAAATGGCCAGAAATTGAAGGAAGGAGTATACTACTAATGGGTTATCAAACAATCATAGAAGACGATATTGACGTCTTAGTTGCTGGTGCAGGTCTTGGTGGCACGGGTGCAGCATGGGAAGCTAGATACTGGGGTCAAGACAAGAAAATTGTGATCGCTGAAAAAGCAAATATCGATCGTTCTGGCGCAGTAGCTCAAGGTTTATACGCAATTAACTGTTACATGGGGACTCGCTTCGGTGAGAACAACCCAGAAGATCACGTACGTTATGCGCGTATGGATCTAATGGGCATGGTTCGTGAAGATTTAGCTTTTGATATGGCACGTCACGTTGACTCAGCGGTTCACCAATTTGAAGAGTGGGGATTGCCGATCATGCGCAAGCCTAACTGTGAAAAAGGGTCTTACTTGCGTGAAGGACGTTGGCAGATCATGATTCATGGTGAATCCTATAAGCCAATCGTTGCAGAAGCTGCAAAAAAATCAGCGGATAAAGTATTCAACCGTATCTGTGTTACTCACCTATTAATGGATGAGTCAAAAGAAAACCGTGTTGCAGGCGCTGTTGGTTTTAACGTACGTACTGGCAATTACCATGTATTTAAAGCAAAGACTGTTATTGTTGGCGCAGGTGGTGCTTCTAACATCTTTAAGCCTCGCTCAGTGGGTGAAGGCGCAGGTCGTGTATGGTATGCACCTTGGTCATCGGGTTCTGCATACGGTCTTATGATCGGTGCTGGTGCGAAAATGACACAAATGGAAAATCGTATCGTACTGGCTCGTTTTAAAGACGGTTACGGCCCTGTAGGCGCTTACTTCTTGCACCTTAAAACGTACACTCAAAACTGTAATGGTGAAGAGTACGAGTCAAAGTGGTTCCCAGCATTAGAGAAAATGGTTGGTAAAGCGTATTTAGATACGGAAAATCAACATTTCTCACATAAGCCAATTCCAACCTGTTTACGTAACCATGCTTTTATTAACGAAGTATTAGCGGGTCGTGGTCCGATTCACATGGTCACTATGGAAGCATTCCAAGATCCTCATTTAGAAGAAATTGGCTGGCATAACTTCCTAGGTATGACGGTTGGTCAAGCGGTACTTTGGGCTGCTACAGACGTAGATCCTAAACACGAAAATCCAGAACTAACAACCTCTGAGCCTTATGTTATGGGTTCTCATGCAACAGGTTGTGGTGCATGGTGTTCAGGTCCTGAAGATGTATCTCCTGAAGAGTACTTCTGGGGCTATAACCGTATGACCACGGTTGAAGGTCTATTTGGCGCAGGTGATGCAGTTGGTGGAACGCCACACGCATTTTCTTCTGGTTCATTCACTGAAGGACGTTTAGCGGCAAAAGCAGCATGTCGATATATTGATGATGGCAAGGCGAATGGCATTGTTGTTTCTGATAAGCAGCTTGAAGAGCGTAAAGAAGAAATCTATAAGCCTCTTGAAACATACACAGTCGGTCGCAACGAAGTTGTTGCAGGTACAGTAAATCCAAACTACATCAACCCAAGACAAGGGCTTGACCGTCTACAAAAGATGATGGATGAGTACTGTGCTGGTTTTGGTGTAAACTACATGACCAACGAAAAACTGCTTAATATCGGTCTTAAGAAAATGAAAATTTTCGAAGAAGATCTAGAGAAGATTGCTGCCGAAGATATTCATGAGCTATTACGCGCATGGGAATTAAAGCATCGTTTCCTTACCTCTGAAAGTGTTTTCCAACATACTTTATTCCGTAAAGAAACACGCTGGCCTGGCTACTACTATCGTGGTGACGCAATGAATCTAGATGATGAAGATTGGCATGTGCTAACTGTTTCTCATCGTGATCCTAAGACAGGCGCGTATACAATGCAAAAAGCACCTCTTTATCACTTGGTTGATGAAAAAGAAGATACAGGTAGTAAGAAAGGTAATAAGAAAGGCAAATAAAAATCTAAATTTTTATTTGATTTGATAAAAAAGACCAGCATATTGATTGTTGGTCTTTTTTTTTGTGGACTTAAGGAAGTTCAAAGCAACAAACTTACCCATCTGGTTTGTTTTTTTGCTCCTGCCTGAATCATCTCAATCGTTGTGTAGCCCCGCTATGCGCTTCTTGAGAAATTTAATCAGAAGCAAAATTTCTGCGGAATATAGGTAGATTTTTTACTTTAAACTGCCTAAATTCATGCGGTCAATGCTAGATTTTGAATGGAGAATACAGAATGAATATTATTGAAAAAACAGATGAAGAAATTTTAGAGGCAGCACATCCTTTTTGGGATGATCTTATAAAATACTCTAATAATAAAAACTACGGCGCGTTTACTCGTAATTTTTCTAGCGCAATGAAGCTTGCCGCCAATGAAGTAGAAATAGGTAAGCAATTTGCTAAAAGTGAGCTGACTAAAAATCTATCGGTAGAATATGAATATCTAGGAATGATTCGTCGTGGTGAGCATGTGACGGTTCTTTATAAGCAAACTAACATGAAAAAACCAGGTGAATGGTTAGGACGATTGGTTTTGGGTTATGAAGACGATGAAATTAAAATTTTTGGCGCAACGCTGTTTTAAACTATTATGAAAGAATTTATTAAAAAAAACAAATTAGTAGAGCTTCGATATGAAGTCGTTGATAAAAAAACAGAAGACGTTTTTACTTCAATCGAGTATCCCGTTGCTTATGTTCAAGGGACTGAATCGATGTTATCAGATGAAGTGACCAGTCAACTAGAAGGGCGATTTGTGGGTGATATTATTAAAGTGCCAATTGACTGTGACACATTGTATGGTCCTAGAGATGAATCCTTAGTTTTCACTGATAAGATAGAAAATGTACCTGAGGAATTTCATGAAATAGGGACAACCATCACTATGGAGAACTCAAAAGGCGAGCCTAAAAACTTTATTGTGACGCGCTTTGATGATAAGACCCTGACCGTTGATGCTAATAATCCACTGTGCGGAAGAGACGTTGTCTTTAAACTTGAAGTACTTAGCATTAGGGATGCAACGGATGAAGAGATTGCATTAGGCGGAAGAGTAGGTGCAGATCCAAGCCTTAACGAGATTATGAATAATTAACAGGGCAACTTAAGGTATAGACATTCATTTATTAAATTTCCGCACCCTTCGACTCCGCTCAGAGAGCTGTACCCTGAGCGGAGTCGAAGGGTGCGGGTGAGTAGCAGAAACATGAACTGTCCTGCCTTAAACTGCTAGCCGATAAACTCAGGACACCGCTTCCTGATCTTGTCGAAAGGTGAAGGTGAATAGCATAAACATTAACTGTCCCAGCTTAAATGGGTAGCTCAAATGTCAACAGCGCCTAGTTTCTTTGAAAGGAAGAAGGATGCCAATCTATTCGTATTTCTGTTTTGCAGGTATCACCCCGCGCACTCCGCCTCTAGGGTTTTCTATATCCCCCATATAACGTGGCATCATATGAATATGGATATGCGGCACGGATTGTCCCGCCGCTTTGCCTATATTTACCCCGATATTATAACCATCAGGGTTATGTTTTTTATCAATAATCACTTTCATTTCATCAATCAAATCAAAGATAGCTAATTTTTCTTCCTTGGTGGCATCAAAAAATTCAGCCACATGCCGACGCGGAACAATCAAGCAGTGCCCAATGCTAACGGGATTGGTATCGGTGAGCACATAAGCAAGCTCATTTTCTATCCCGTGACCTTTTTCAATAACCATATCCTTTGTGGAGCATAAAGGGCAATCTGTGTTTTCTGACATATTTTTATTCCTAAATAGTAAACTTAATGGCTACCAATTTAAGGCGGGACAAGTAAAGTCATAGCAAACAACCCGCACCCTTCGACAAGCTCAGGGAACTAGCCCTTCGGTAGACTCAGGACACCGCTTCCTGAGCTTGTCGAAGAGTGTGGGTGAATAGCAGAAACATTAACTGTGCCAGTTTAAACGGGTAGCCAACTTAATAGAGATTATACTGATTTACAGTGTTGAAAAAAACAAGCGCCCTATTTATTATCGTTTCTTTAAGTATTCCGATACCATATAGTTTTTCAGATAAATAATTTCCTGATAAAAGGAGTGAAAGCTTCAGCGTTTCAGTCATCAAGATGAAATTTAATAAGTGAACATCTATAGATAATGAAATTAAGCCTATATTCTGCACCTTAAACGGGTAGCCCCCTTTTGCGCCTGCTTGAATCATCTCAATCGTTGCGTAGAGCAACTATGCGCCTCTTGAGATGCTCCAATTAGGAACAAAAAATCAGCGCAATATAGGTAAATTCATTACTTGGAACTTCCTCGCTTGATGTCATTAATCGGGCAATTGAATTGATAGTAGCGGGGAAAATTAAGCATTATCAGTATTATATTGCGTTAAAAGAAATAGTGGCAATATAATGGGTATGCTACGAAAAGGAGTCTCTTATGCCACTACGCTGGGATTCATTCTCTGACCAGCCAGAGATGATTCAAGATAAAGCTTATAAACATAAAATATACAAAACCGTTGCGTGGGATTTTGTGAAAATGGTGGTAACTAATCTACTTATTTTTCCCCTCGCAAGCATTTTTTACCTGCTGATACCTAACAAGAAAAAAACACTAGACTGTGCATCCTTTTTTGGTATGAGCATCAATCTGGATAAAAATCCTGAAGCAACTCGACAGCTTATTGATGATCTAGCCGTTGATAATCTACTCATTCGCCTACCGTTGCATGATATTGAAAATTTAACCGATTATATTGAATTTGCACAACCGTATGCGGATAAGGATTTATTAATTAATATCCTTCAAGATCGTCGTCATGTGGAAGATCATCAGCGTTTGCGCCACTCACTAGATACAATATTTTATCACTTTACCCCATTAGCCCATCGTTTTCAGATTGGTAATGCCATTAACCGCAAAAAATGGGCCATTTTTTCAATGGATGAATACCTGCGCTTTTATAAAGTTGCTTATGACTTAAAACAGCAGAAATACCCGCAGCTTATTTTACTAGGATCAGCCGTTATTGATTTTGAATACTACTTCACAATCCGTACATTATTTAATTTTTACAGATTGCATTTTGATCAACTGAGTAGTTTATTATATGTCGATCGTCGAGGAGCACCTGAAAATACCCAAGCAAGTTTAGATTTGATTAAAAAATTACATTTACTGCAATCCATTGCCAGATTAAGTCCTAAAACCAGTACAGAGATCGTCATTACCGAAACCAATTGGCCGATTGAAAACACCGCTCCCTACGCACCCACTAGCGAAGAAGAATGCGTTAGCCTTGAAGAGCATGCCAATTATTTAGTGCGTTATTATATTTTGGCGTTAGCATCAGGCGTAGTGAGCCATGTTTACTGGCATCAGCTTATCGCCGCAGGCTATGGTTTAGTTGATAATCGTAATGGTCTGAATAAATACCCTGCTTATTACGCGTTTAAAACCCTATTATCCGTTCTAAAAAAAGCACAATTTATAGGGTTGGAGGAGTGCCAAGGACTTTACCATGCACGTTTTCAAGGTAATAAAAAGATAGGGGTTTACTGGGCGCTTCAACCTGCAACATTAACTACAAAAGGAAAAAAAATTATCTTGCGTGATGGCGTGGAGCTTAGTCAAGATGAGATGCTTGTGGGAGAATCTCCGTTTTATATCATCGAACCAACCGTCATCTAAAAAATCAGCATCGCGCAGCCTATTTAAGAAAGAATGATTATTAGCCAAGATAAGGTGCTTGTGGGAGAATCCTTACTTTAATATTATCGAACCATAAGTCTATGAAATACCAGCTTCATCCTGATTACCTGCATTTACAGCCATTAATAGACACTATTGAACCACATTTTCAAAGTGCATCACACATTTTACATGCAGCGCGCAATGAGCTACGTGTGGTCGCGTTTTCTGGTGAAGACTATGTGATTAAATCCTTTAAAATTCCTAATACTATCAATCGTTTTGCCTATCGTTATTTACGTGCTTCAAAAGCTAAGCGCTCTTATGATTATTCATTAACGTTAGGCGTTGAGCTTTGCCCACAGCCGATCGCTTATATCGAACAATTCCAGCATGGGTTATTAGCGCGTAGCTATTATATTTCGCGCCATTTTAACTATGACTTCACCATTCGTCCTTTACTGGATGATGCAGAGTTTGCAGACCGTGGTGTAATATTGCAAACGTTTGCTGAGTTTACTTATCAGCTACATCAAAAAGGTATTTTGCATCGTGATTATTCGCCAGGAAATATCTTAATTAAAAAACAGGCTGATGGGTATGAATTTAAGATTATTGATGTTAATCGCATGCAGTTTAAACGCTTGAATTTGCAAGATAGATTAACCAATTTTGCACGTTTAATGGTTGATGATAGCACCATGAAAATCATATTAGACCGTTATGCAGAGCTTATGAATAAACCACTGAATGAGATATTGAACGCAGCGACTCACTATCGGGATCAGTTTGCGCGTCGGCGAGAATTGAAAAATAAATTAAGAGGGCGTTGAGAGTAAAATAAAATTAACTAAAAAGTGAAAAAATATAGCCAAATATCAACAGAACCTAGTAATATTTGTTTAGGAACGTGCACCAAACAACGTCCCGATCTCTAACTTGCCTTTTTATCCCAGCTTGGATGATCTCATTCGTTGCGTAGAGTAACTATGCGCCTCATGAATTCATCCCATCTGAAATAAAAATTCTGCGTTAGAACTTCGGGACGTTATTTCGTACACGTTCCTTAATATGGATCAATTATGACTTCAAATACCCCTAATTATACTTAAACAATGACAACCTATTTTATAGCCGACTTACATCTTGATGATAGCCGTCCAGATATTACGCAATTATTTATTGAATTTCTTGATAGTATTAAACTCAAAGCCGATGAACTTTATATTCTAGGTGATTTGTTTGAGTACTGGATTGGCGATGATGTCCTTGAGCTAAAACCAGAGGCTTGCCCCAATACGGTCAAGCTGATGCAAACAGTTGTAGCACAACTTAAAGCGCTTGCAGATAGTGGCGTTAACATCTATCTGGGGCATGGTAACCGTGATTTTCTTATTGGCGATCAATTTGCTCAGGCGGTTGGAGCGAGTTTATTGGATGAAATGACCGTGATTGACCTTTATGGTACGCCAACATTGCTTATGCATGGTGATACGCTTTGCACGGATGATATTGAGTACCAACAATTACGTGTTATATTGCGTAATCCGCAATGGCAGGCTGATTTTTTATCTAAATCTATTCAGGATCGTATTAAAGAAGCGGATAATTTACGTCTAATTAGCCAGAAGCAAACCAAAGATAAACAGGCAGATAGTCTCGATGTGAATCAGCAACAAGTTGAAAAAATAATGCGTGAATTTAATGTTAGGCAATTAATACATGGGCATACGCATCGCCCTGCAACACATGAATTTTTATTGGACAATCTACCTGCAAAGCGTATCGTGCTGGCGGATTGGTATCAGCAGAGTAGTTGGTTAAAAGTAGATTCAGATAAATAATATTTAGCTAGCTAGACAAAATAAAGCTAACCCGACCTACGCAGGATTTGTCCCGCCTTAAACTGGTAGCCCTTCCTTGCGTAACTCACTGTGCGCTTTACGCAATGCCTTGAAATTAAAAAAGTAGAAAATAAAGGTTGTTCAATTAATTTTGTTCGCCTACTTATAATAATGCATAATCATGGTAGTATAAAAATCACACAAAGAAGTCATTTTTAGGCGGCTAATAATGTTTACACAATACTCAGTCAATGAGCTGATCTCTCGTTTCAATACAGTATCTCACCTTATATGTCTCTTCGTATTTATTGCAATTATCACTAGTTTTTTTGCTACAAATTCTTATGCGGAAACTAAGACTGATAAGGATAGTAAAGTTCGTAAAGCAGTTATAAATCAACTTCTTATTTTAGACGGCAAACCCAAAAAAAAAGAAGAAGTTAAGCCTCTAAAGAAAGATAAAAAAGATAATGAAAGAGCAGAAAAAACGGCTGAGCAGTCTATTACTTTTAGAGATAAATTAACTGAAAAGACTGAAAAAAAAGAGGCAAAACCAATAAAGGCGACGGCTATACAATCGGTTGCCGTCTCCAGTAGTAAATTAACAGAGAAGTCTAAGGAAAAAAAGACCAAATTAGCTCTGCCAATACCAAATACTGCTAAGAAAAAACAATCTACCGCTATAGTAGCAAAGACAGCAGAGAGTAAAAAAACAAAACAACAAGCAACCGCTTTGGTAGAGGTTTTGTCCGATGATGAAATGCAAGTGCTAATGTTGGATTTTATGCAATCATCTGATGCCGCTCCAGAGCTTCAAGCAACCGCTTCAAAATTGTCACCAAGTCAGCCTAGTCGTCGTATTAATCCTAGCAACAAGGAGCAATCTGCTAATAATAGTGATGAATCTGAGCAGGAAAATAACATAGCGACAAAGATCGCAGTAAAAAAAGAGTCTGAAAAATCACAAAAAAATTCCCTCAAAACTACCACTGTACAAAAAACAGCAAAACCTGAGTTTCAAATTATTCCTGTTGGGCGAACACGATTAGGGCGTAATACAGTAGCGAAAGCACCTGAAAAAATACTAACTGGATGGATTTATCTTGGACATTTTACTAAGAATAAATGGGAAAGCCAGACGCTGGATGTAGATCAACTACCTGACATTGGTAAACACTATGCTGTTAAAGCAACCATGGTAAACCTGCGCGCTACGCTACCCAAAAAAGGTGTAATGGGAAGCACAATAAAAGTAATTAAAAATAAAGTTCAGGTGAAGATCATACAATTGCGTGGTCTAGGGCGTAATAGGGAATATTATTGGGCTAGGATTGAGCGTTAGAGAGTAGGGCTACCAGCTTAAGCGGATAAAGGGGTTAGCGGATAAAGGGGTCAGTATCCTTAATGGGATTATAATCATTTTTTAATCAACATCAGCCTTAAGGGATTTCTAAGCAATGAAGTTACCCATCTTACTTGTTACTTACCCTTTTGCCCCTGCTTGAAACTTCCTAATAATGCAACGAATGAAATTATAGACATTCATTTATTAAATTTCCGCACCCTTCGACTCCGCTCAGGGTACAGCTCCCTGAGCGGAGTCGAAGGGTGCGGGTGAATAGCAGAAACATGAACTGTCCCGCCTTAAATTGGTAGCCAACAAAATCAAATCAGATTATGTGGCGAGAATTTTTTTGCTTCTGGGTATTTCTCACAGTGGTTCACAACAGTAGAAAATAACGCATCTGTTTGTTTTGCACCAAACATGCTACATAGCTCTTCATAGAGAAAATCCATAAAGGCTACCATTTGGTCTTTATTAACATCTTGATGAATTAAATAACCTTCGTTCTCAATCCGTTGACACCATGTTAATAATTCTTGATATGCTTTAGGCTTTAGTGCAAGTTGCGCGATTTCTTCAATTAAATATTGCTTAAAAAGCGGAATGTCTTCTGCATAATATTGTTTAAGATATACAATAATTTCACTGAGTATTGCATTAAAAATGATATAAACATCTGTCATTGGTTTTCGTTGTGTTTTAAGGACAACAGGCTCAACAATGACAGCATCTTTTAATAAATTAAAACTAGCCATTAAACGAGTCATTAACTTAAGCTTCTTACTTGATGATAAATTTAGCTCAACAACTAACTTACTAGTAAATGGAAAAATTTTTGCAACAAAAGTAGGGCTGTCATAAAATAATGTATCCCATAAAGCAATTGCCTGTTCTACTTGCTGTGAAGAAAGTTCATCAATAAGGGCATGTTGAATAATTTGTCTCCTTTTAATACGTTCTTTATGAGTAAGCAATAACGTCACCTTTTTCCTGAGTGCAATAAATCCTGTTGAAATTCAGGATAAGCAACTTCAAAATGTTCGCTATAATCAAGCCCTTTTCTCTCATCTGACGTTTTCGCCCTCAGTTTAACGATAAAATTAAGCAAGGTAAACATGACCCACGCCGTAGAAAAAGCCCAAAGACAAGCAATACCTGCCCCTAATGCTTGAATCATCAATCTCTCACTATTAAATAGCTGTTCGCTATGAAACAAACCAACCGCTAATGTTCCCCATGTACCTGCAAACGCATGAACAGAGACAGCCCCCACAGCATCATCTAAGCGCAGTTTTTCCAGTAAACGACTGCCAAAGATGGTTATTATTCCTGCTATCGAGCCTGTTAAAAGCGCAAAAGGAGGGGTCATATACGCACAACCTGCACAAATAGCGACCAAACCACCCAGTCCACCATTAACCGCACTTGTTAAGAGCAAAGGTTTACGGATAATGAATAAGGTTAGCATTGCACTAAAGACACCCGCCGCCCCCGAAAGATGTGTATTAAGAATAATTTTTCCAATATTCGCATTGGCTTCAAGCGTACTGCCACCATTAAAACCAAACCACCCAAACCAAAGTATAAAACCGCCTAAAGCAACGAGGGGAAGATTATGTCCTGGAATTGAATGTTGTTTATTTTGCTTTGACGGGTTTTGCACAACTCGCGCTCGTGCCTTATCAAACCGTCCTAAACGTGGTTTTAGCACAATAACACCTGCAAGCGCACACCACCCACCAATAGCATGAACAACACTAGAACCTGCAAAATCAATAAAACCTAATGCTTTCAACCACCCCATTGTATGACTCTCGCTATCTCCTCCCCATGCCCAACTACCAAAAATAGGATAAATAAACGAGCTAATAAGAATGGCGCAAATAATATAAGGCCAATAGCGAATCCGTTCTGCTAAAGCACCACTCACAATAGTCGCAGCAGTAGCAGCAAACATGATTTGGAATAATAATAAGGTGTAACTCCATGAGTCAGTATCATGCAATACAAAATGATCCGTACCAAAAAATCCTGTTGGGTTTGCACCAAACATTAATCCATAACCCACTGCCCAAAAAGCTAATGAACAAAAAGCCATATCAATATAGTTTTTCATAATCACATTAACAGCATTTTTAGAACGCACCATGCCACTTTCTAACATCGCAAACCCTGCTTGCATAAAAAAGACAAGTGAGGCTGCAAAAACGACCCATAGGGTATTTAATATTAACTGCAATTCATCCATCATTGACATCTCTCTTTAAATTTCTATTCAGGTATCGCTCTGCACCCCTTGTGAAACTCGCTACGCTCAAACAACACAAGAGTTTCAGTTTGACATCTGGCAAGCTCTAAACGGTAAGGAACGAGCACGAAACAACGTCCCGATCTCTAACTTGCCTTTTAATGAATGAATTTTCTTTCTTTTTTCTGGATTGCTGAATTCTCCTCAAATTCAATAACCTCAGCAGATTTACAGTAACTTCTCATAAGGAAGTTATAAGCAATGATTTTACCCATCTGACTTGCTCTTTTATTCCTGCTTGAATCATCTCAGTCATTGCGTAGAGCAACTATGCGCCTCTTGAGATGCTCCAATCAGGAATAAAAAATCAGCGTAATATAGGTAAATTCATTACTTGGAATCTCCTAACCCATAGGCAACGTTCTGGATAATTTGGCTACCAGTTTAAGGCGGGACAGTTCATGTTTCTGCTATTCACCCGCACCCTCCAACAAGCTCAGGAAGCGGTGTCCTGAGTCTACCGAAGGGGCGGTGTCCTGAGTCTACCGAAGGGCTAGTTCCCTGAGCTTGTCGAAGGGTGCGGGTTTGCTGTGATGTTACTTGTCCCGCCTTAAGTTGGTAGCCAATAAACCCAAGTAGCATATCAATGAGCGGGGTGCGCTCATCTGCTGGAATGGAGGAGAAATTAGGTTTGTTTGAACTCATGGATAGTAGTATAGAATAAAAATACTGTATTGCCTGTGGATGATGAAAAGTTACATAATTAAAGAACTTTCAAGTAATAAATCTACCCATCCTACTTGCCTTTTTACTCCTAATTGAATCCTCTCAATCGTTGCGTAGAATAACTATAGACATTCATTTATTAAATTTCCGCACCCTTCGACAAGCTCAGGAAGCGGTGTCCTGAGTCTACCGAAGGGCTAGTTCCCTGAGCTTGTCGAAGAGTGCGGGTTGTTTGCTATGATGTTACTTGTCCCGCCTTAAATTGGTAGCCTAGCTCTCTACTAAAAACCGACTAACTAAGCCCTCAACAGAAGAATTAGCCAATATCTCATCATGTGGAATCAATAAATACCGCCAAGATTTTCCGCCAACTTCTTTAGCATGGTCATTAGCATATTGACACCAACGCATGGCTGCTCGCTTTTTAGCTTGTACTGTTTCGGTATTTACTTCATTTGCCTTTTTGGGTTCGATGAGCAAGCAATAATCTTTAGTTTCTACTACAAAATCAGGTTCATAGCGTTCACCGCTTTGATATTCGATTTTGAACTTGCCTGATGCAGGTTTCATCCATTTCAATACGGAGTCATCATTTTCTAAAACGCGAGCTAACATCAACTCACCCTCTACTGAATCAAATTTTTGATATGGATAACAACAGCGTTTAAAACCCGTAAATAATAGTCGTTTTACCGCTTGTTTCCGTTCTACAGGAGCACGAAAATCACGCGGTTGCTCATTGCCTGCAAGCATATAATGATTGGGTTTAAGCACCTCAAAACCTTGTATGATTTTTGCTTGATAATCCGTAGGGCTAGACCACTCATGTGCTTGCATTTGTGTCCAAATAAAGTCTCGTAACTGACGTTGATAATAAATCAGGATATTTTCAACCTTATCGTTATCATCAAACCGCCCCATTAAATGAGAAACCACCTGTTTCGCTAATTTATAAATCAAGTCGGTATGAGCGTCATAATCAATGGCATCCAAGTCCATTAAATTACGCACAATATAATCTTCAAGGCGTATTTCTTCTGCCTGATCATTACCAAAATGGATGGAATGGCGTTGCTGCTCGCCCTCTAAATGTTGCACTAAAATCTCTTGTGATACAGGTTGATAATTAATCTGATCAAGATTTTCTAAATCAAAATCATCAAAGCCATAATTTACTTCACGGGTCGGTAAAACAACAATTTGAGGAATGTCGATGGTTAATGCAATCAAATTCTCACTGACTGTTTTTACTACCTCTGCAATCGCTTGAGTGGAACTATCAGCGGACTCAAAGCCTGTTAACTCATTTTGAACAGGTTGCATCCGTCGTTGCACTTTACGCACAATTTCCTGTTGTACTTCGGG
>Ga0256831_1001004_pt1 | contig 14931 bp, 14 predicted proteins | sample 132544metaG_FD_189087 | JGI IMG/M metagenome (GOLD analysis project Ga0256831, IMG submission 189087) | Hydrothermal vent microbial communities from Lau Basin, Pacific Ocean - 132-544 | ecosystem: Environmental > Aquatic > Marine > Hydrothermal vents | place: Pacific Ocean: Lau Basin | collected...
GATATTTAGAGCTTTTTGAAATGGAAAATTTTGAGTTTTTAAAAAATCATCCTAAATTATTATTTTTTAAAGATAGAGATTTTGAATTTTTAAGTAAATCCAGAAAAAATATTGTTTTTATTATAGGCGGTAGCTGGGAGTGCAAAAAATTACCAATAAATAAATGGATTGAATTAACAAATGAATTAAAAGATGAAAATGTTATAATTCCATATGTTGGAGAAAATGAAAAACAAGATGCCATAAATATTGCAAAAAATTGTAAAAATGTAAATATTGTAAGTTTAAATTTAAATGACTTAAAAGCACTGATTTCTAAAGCAGACCTTTTAATAGGAAATGACACTGGGCCAAGTTTTATTGCTTGGGCAAATAACATAAACAATATAATTCTTTATGGGTGTTCTTTTAATAATAAAATAATTGAAAATAAATACTCAAAAAGTATAGAAGTACAAAAAAGTATAAAAAAAGGCTTAATGGTAATGGATAAAATTGAAATAAAGCAAATATTAAAGAAAATAGATGAATTTTAACGATTTTGCTTATTTTGGATATAAATTTACAGAAAAATTAATTTCTCTCTTTCCTAAACAAATTGTAATAAATATACTTGGAACACTTGGATTTTTACTTGATAAAAAAAGAAAAAATGATATATGTGTTAATTTAAACTTAGCTTTTCCCAATAAATCAAAACAAGAAAAAAAAGAAATAGCTAAAAAAGTTTATAAAAACTTCGCTAGAAATTTAGTAGAATTTATTGAAAATAAAAAATTATCAAAAGAAGAGTTATTAAATAAAGTAGAATTTGTAGGCTTTGAAAACTTACAATATCCTGTAATTTTTGTAACAGCTCATTTTGGAAATTGGGAAATATTGCCTCTTGCTTTTGGAAGTAAATTTGGGAAAATAAATATAGTTTATAGAAAAATCGATAATGAAAAATTAAATAAAGAAATAATTGAGAGTAGAAAAAGATTTAATGTAAATGTAATAGAAAAAAAAGGAGCATTAAAAAATCTACTTGGAGCATTAAAAAGAAAAGAAAATATTGGTTTATTAGTAGACCAGCATATTTCTGAAGGAGTGGAAACTACATTTTTTGGCAAAAAAGTACTTCAAACACCATCAGCTGCGATTTTGTCTCAAAAATTTAATATCCCAATAGTAATGACATTTGCTATTCCAAAAAAAGATAAGTGGCAAATTGTAATAAAAGATATTTTCTATACTACAGATATTCAAGAATCTGTAAATAGACAATCAAAAGTTATCGAAGAAATTGTAAAAGAATACCCTGAAGAATATTACTGGTTTCATAAAAGATTTAAACTTTATAAGGAAAAGTATAATGAGCCTTGCTCTTTTAATTAACAAAGATACCATCAGAAAGAGTTTATTAATTCTTTTTTTTCTTACACTTCCAAATTCTATTGCAATACATAATATTGTTCTCGGATTAATTATTATCTATTGGTTTTTATTTGAAAACAAAAAAGAAACTCTTAAATTAATTATAAAAAATCCTGTAGTATTTAGTATCTATATTTTTTTTGTGTTATTTTTCCTAAGTATATTTTGGACCGATAATTTTTCTTGGGCAATTGTAATTTTAACAAAAGAAATAGTTTTATTATCTGTACCTATAATAATGAGTATTGTAAGAGAAAATGAAAAAGAACTTTTAATAAAAATATTCGTTCTTTCAATGACTTTTTCAGAGATAATTTCTTATATGGTTCATTTTAAAATAATTCCTCCTATTTTTAAAACTACTGTGTATGATCCTACTCCTTTTATGAGTCATATCTCTTATAATGTACTTTTAGCTTTTTGTATTTATATTTTAATCTTCTTTTTATTTACATTAAAAGAAAATAAATTATTTAAATTTATTAGCATAATATTTATTATTACAATGACAATAAATTTATTTATTACAGGAGGTAGAGCAGGACAAGTTGGATTTTTTGTATTATTTACATTAGCTATTTTTCAATTTTTTAAAATTAATATAAAATCTTTTATTTTAGTTTTAATTATACTTCCTTTAATTTTTATAAGTGCTTATAATTTTAGTAAAATTTTCAAAACAAGAATAAATGCAGCTATAACAGATATCAAAAATATAAAACATAATCCAAATAGTAGTGTAGGTTTAAGAATAATTTTTGCAAAAAACAGCATTGAATTAATCAAAAATCATCCATTTGGAGTAGGAGTTGGTGATTTTCCAACAGAATATGAAAAAATCAACAAAAAAAATACTCCGAATGCAAAAAGCACAGTACAACCTCATAATATGTATTTATTCGTATGGGCAAGTAGTGGAATAATAGCTTTTTTAGGACTCTTAGGAATTTTCATATTACAAATAATTGTTGCATTTAAAATAAAAGATAAATACCAACCTTTAAGAATAGCTTTTCCTATACTCTTTATTGTTATTATGTTTAGTGACAGTTATCTATTAGTATATCAAACCACCCAATTATTTATAGCATTTAGTGCATTATTATATAAAGAAGCCTCATGGAATTTAATATTTAAGGGTAATAAATGATAAAAATTAGTGTAATAATACTTACTAAAAATTCTGAAAAATATTTAAAAGAAGTCTTAACTCCTTTAAAAGAGTTTGAAGAAGTTTTAATTATTGATAATGGTTCAACAGACAATACTTTAAACATTGCTCAAGAGTTTAATAATTGCAAAATATATAAAGAAAAGTTTATAGGATTTGGACCATTAAAAAATAAAGCATTAAAGTATGCAAAAAACGATTGGGTTTTATTTATTGATAGTGATGAGGTAGCAAAAAAAGAGATGATTGAGAAAATAAAAAGTTTAGATTTAAGTAGAAATAATTTGGTTTACGCTTTTTTAAGAGATAATTATTATAAAAAAGAGTTAATTAAATGTTGTGGATGGGAAAATGATTATGTAATTAGACTTTTTAACAAAAAATATACTCAATTTAATAACAATTTAGTTCATGAAAGTGTAATTTTAAAAAATGATACTAAGCTAATAAAACTTGAAGAAGGACTTAAACATTATTCTTTTTCATCTATAGAAGAGTTGATTACTAAAATGCAATATTATTCCACTCTTTTTGCAAAAGAAAATAATTTTAAACCTTCTCTTCATAAAATAGTACTAAGTCCTATTTTTAAATTTATTAAAAATTATTTTTTCCAAAAAGGAATTTTTTACGGATATAAAGGATTTGCCATATCTATATCAAATGCAAATGGAGTTTTATATAAATATTTAAAACTTTATGAAAAGGTTAAAAGTGAAAATTAGTTTATTAATCACCACTTACAACTCTCCTAAATTTTTAGAATTAGTATTAAAAAGTATTTTAATCCAAACACATCTACCAGATGAAATAATAATAGCTGATGATGGAAGTAATGAAGAAAATGTACAAATTAATAAAAAAAATTTACAAAAAACAGGATTAAAATATAAATATATTTGGCAAGAAGATAAAGGCTTTAGGGCAGCTTTAATCCGTAATAAAGCAATTTTAACTGCTGATGGAGATTATATAATTGGAATAGATGGAGATATGATTTTACATAAAGATTTCATAAAAGATCATTTAAAACATGCTAAAAAAGGAAGATTTATTCAAGGCAGTAGAGTTTTAATAACAAAAAAAATAACGGAAAAAATACTTGACACTAAAAAAATTAAATTAAATTTTTTTTCACCTGGTTTAAAAAATAGGAAAAATGCTATTCATTCAAACTTTTTAGCATCAATATTTTCCAAAACTAATAAATCATTAAAAGGAACAAAAACTTGTAACTTTTCTATGTTTAAAGAAGATATATTTAAAATAAATGGTTTTAACAATGAATTCATAGGATGGGGAAGAGAGGATAGCGAGTTTTTAGCAAGATTTTTAAATAATAATGGTGAAAGATTTGACATAAAATTTAATGCTATAGCTTTTCATTTATATCATCCTGAATCACATAAAATAATTCCTAAAAAAAATGAAATGCTATTAAAAGAAGCTATAGAAAAAAAAATTATAAAATGCAAAAATGGATTAAATCAAATAAAGGAGACAAAATGAAAGTTAGTGGATTTACATTTTTAAGAAATGGAGAGATACTTGGATATCCATTTAAAGAATCTATTCAATCAATTTTACCTATAGTTGATGAATTTGTTATTGCTTTAGGTAATAGTGAAGATAATACTGAAGAAATTTTAAAAAGCATAAAAAGCGATAAAATAAGAATAATCAAAACCATATGGAATGAAAACATGCAAGATAGAGGTTTTATTTATGCCCAACAAAAAAATATAGCTCATTACAATTGTACTGGAGATTGGGCATTTTATCTTGAAGGAGATGAAGTAGTTCATGAAAATGATTTGGATAAAATTTATGAGACTATGAAAAAATATAAAGACAATCCAAATGTAGAGGCAATTGGATTTGATTATATCCATTTTTATGGAAATGCAAATACTTATGTAGACTCTCCAGGATGGTATAGAAGAGAAGTTAGAATTATTAAAAACAATATAAGAGTTTTTGCTCCTGGAGGACTGTATTGGGTAGTAATGCATAAAAACAAAAAAGGAAGATATCCTTATGCTGTAATGAGTGGAGCTAAAATGTATCACTATGGATGGGTAAGAAGTGAAGAACAAATGAATTTAAAATTAAAAAAAGTTAAAAAATATTGGAAACACAAATATGAACCAATTGATTATAGAGAAATAGACCCTACAATTCTTAGAGAATTCAAAGGAACTCATCCAAAAGTAATTCAAGATTGGTTACCAAAAGAAGAAGGTATATTTAAAGCAAATCCTAATCATAAATTAACAAAAAAAGAAAAAAAACATAGATTAGTAAGAAAAATAGAAAAACTTTTTAATATTGATTTAAGTAAAAAACATTTTAAACCAGCAAAAGTTTAATTAAAATATAAAATAAATCCACTCCAAACGCTAATAGGCACTATTAAGCTCAGCATTACACTAAAAGAAGCGATATCTTTTGCTTCTTTTGCTAATGGATGAAACTCTTTTGTTACTAAATCCACATTTCTCTCAATTGCAGTATTTAAGCTCTCAACTATCAAAGGAATCAATAGTGAAGCAAACATAAAAATTTTTGCCCATAAAGGATAAGATAAAAAAAATAAAATTATTACTGCAATACCAAATGCTAATAATTCTAATTGAAAAGCTCTTTCTTTGATTACATAAAAAAATCCACTTATCGCATACAAGGTATTTTTAAACAAATTATATTTTGGTTTCATTCTACTTCCTTACATCTTTAGGTAAAGATATTTTTGATTTAAATTTATCTGATAAAATATCATAAGTAGGATTATAAAATTTTGTCTTAATTTGAAGAAGATGTAAAATTAAATTATCAACCTCATCCAATTGATATTTTCTATCTAAATAAGACTTTTTAATGAAAAATTTTTTGGTATATAAAAACATTGGAATCTCCCACTGTTCTATTGCTTTTGCATTATGTCCTGCAAAATTTGAATGAAACAAAACATCTTCTCCATGGTCTGGATTATATAAAAGTGTAATTGAATTATCTTTGTTTTTATCAATAACCATTTGTAAAATTTTAGATTTTATATAATCACTATAATAGATAGCATTATCATAAGTATTTCTCAAAAATAAAGCCCAAGAAGCTCTTTTTTGAGACAAATTTTCATAAACCTCATCTTTATGAAAATGACTAAACTCTTTTGGATATCTAAAATCATAAGCAGGATGTGCTTCTAATAGATGTACAATAATTAGTTTTTTACTAGTATTATCATCTAATGCTTTTTTTAAAGGCAAAAATACACTTTCATCATAACTTCCTTCACCTCTTGAGCCTCCTTTATTAGTCATGATAAATTTATCTGAATATTTAGCAAAAACATTTATTATTCCTCTTGTATCAGTAGAGTGGTTACTAATCCAGTATATTTTATATCCTGCTTTTTTTGCTAGAGTTAATATATCCATAGTATTCAACCAATCTTTATGAGATCTATTTGCTTTTGTAAGCATCAATTCAAATGCTTCTATTGTAGCAGGAGCAGCTGCATAAATATTCTTAAAAAGAAAAATTTTATCTTTATACTTTTCTAAAAATGCATTTGTATCTCTTTTATATCCATACAATGACCAACATTTTTTAGTATTACTCTCTCCTATTACCCACACTAAAGTATTTTTTTCTTTGCCAACATACTCAGCATCAATATTGGAAGATTTTCTATTCTTAGAAAAATTTTTAAAATAATTATTTGTAAGTGCTACTTCTTTTTGATATTTAAAATAATAATATTCAAAATAAATAAACGGATTATTTCTTCTAAGTGTTGGATTTAATTGAGAAATTATAAAAAGTATTAAGGTTATAATAAATATCTTTTTATTAAAAGTAGTATTCTTTTTAAAAATGTAAAAATAAAATAAAAATACAAAAATAGCTATTAAAACATGCTTAATTAAATAAGTTTTATATTGAATAAAAAACTCTTTAGTTTCATTAGAATCTGTATCAATTATTGCTTTTATTATCATATAATCATCTTGTGCAACTCCAAAAATATCTTTTAATGCTGCATGAAACTCAACAAAACCTATCATATAAAAAAGCAATATAAAAAACAATATATCAAAAAATCTATTTTTAAAATAACTTTTTAATTGATATAAAATCGCAACAATAAATAATATATTTAAGGCCAAAAGACCTGCTTTTGAATAATTAAGATAACCCATTAAAAATAAAGCTAAAGGATATAAAATAATTAAAAATACTCTCTTCACTATTTCCCTTTATGATAAAATTTCGTAAAATTATACTTAATTAAGGCATACTATGAAACTTTTAATTGAACCCCCTACTTGGCTTGGCGATAGTGTAATGGCAAGTGGAGCAATTGATAAATTAATTGAATACTTAAATCCCAATGAAGTAATTTTATTTGGTAGTTTTGTCTCAACTGAGCTGTTGAAAACAAATCCCAAAATAGATAAAGTAATAATAAATCAAAAAAAAATTCTTAAAAATTTAATTACCTTACCAAAAGCAGACATTTTTATCTCCTTTAGAAGAAGCTTAGCTTCTAAAATATTAGGAATAAAATACAAAAAGAAATTTTTTTTTGAAAAAATTTACACAGGACACATGGTAGAACAATATAATCAACATGTAGATGATATAATTTATAACTTAACAAAAAAATCTCCAAAAAAACTTTATCCTCCAAAACTATATTTTACTCCTAAAAAAACAAACGCTATTGGTATAAATCCAGGAGCTACATATGGAAGCGCTAAAAGATGGTATCCTGAGGAATTTGCTAAAGTTGCAAACTATTTAGGACAATTTAGAGATATCATTATTTTTGGAGGACCTGGAGAAGAGGAAATAGCAAAAGATATAGAAAAACATCTAACAATTAAAAATTATAAAAATCTTTGTGGAAAGCTTTCAATTAAAGAGCTTTGTGAATATATAGGAGGTCTAGATTTATTTATAACAAATGATTCAGGTCCAATGCATATAGCAGCTGCTTTTAATGTCCCTATTATAGCTATTTTTGGCCCAACAGATTATACTGAAACTTCTCCATATTCAAACAATTATAAAATCATTACCAAAAATCTAGAATGTGCTCCATGTAAAAAAAGAGAATGCCCACTTAAAACTCATGAATGCATGAAAAGTATAAAAGCTCAAGATGTTATAAAGGAGATTAATGAAAGCGGCTTTCTTAGATAGAGATGGTGTTATAAATATAGACTATGGATATGTCGGAAGTATAGATAGATTTGAATTTAAAGAAGGGATATTTGAACTTTTAAAACTCTTACAAAAAAAAGGATACAAGCTTTTTATAGTAACTAATCAAAGTGGAATAGCAAGAGGATATTATAGCGAAGATGATTTTCATAATTTAATGAAATATATGATAGATGAACTAAAAAAAAGAGATATTGAAATAACTGATTATAAATTTTGTCCTCATCATCCTGATATTATAGGAGAGTGTAAATGCAGAAAACCAAAACCAGGAATGATTTTAGATTTAGCTAAACAATATAATATTGATATAAAAAATTCAATTATGATAGGTGATAGTTTAAGTGATATAGAAGCCGCTAAAAATGCAGGAATAAAAAGGAGTTATTTAGTTAAAAATAGCCTTTTTGATATAATTTACAAACTAAAAAAGGATGAAAATGAAATATAACAATATAGATTTTAATAATAAAACTATCCTAATTACTGGTGGGGCTGGATTTATTGGAAGTAATTTAGCTTTTTATTTTCAAGAAAATTTCCCTAATGCAAGAGTTATTGTATTTGATAAATTTAGAAATGATGAGGTTTTTAGCAATGGTAATTTAAAAAGCTTTGGCCATTTTAAAAATTTGATAGGATTTAAAGGAATAGTAATTAGTGGAGATATTACAAATAAAGAAGATTTAGAACAACTCAATGATTATAAAATAGATTATATTTTCCACCAAGCCGCAATTTCAGATACAACTGTTAGTGACCAAGAAATAATGATTAAAACTAATGTAAACAGCTTTAATGATTTAATGCAAATTGCTATTAAAAATCAAGCTCCTTTAATTTATGCAAGTTCTGCTGCAACCTATGGAAATTCAAAAACTTTTAAAGTAGGATATGAAAATCCAAATAATGTCTATGGCTTTAGCAAACTAATGATGGATAATTTAGCAAGAGAATATATGAAAAAAGTAGATATTCCAATAGTTGGGCTTAGATATTTTAATGTATATGGTCCAAGAGAATATTATAAAAACAAAACTGCTTCAATGGTTTTACAATTTGGTCTGCAACTTTTAAAAGGAGAGAGTGCTAAGTTATTTGTTGGAAGTGACAAAATAAAAAGAGATTTTATTTTTGTAGAAGATGTAATCCAAGCAAATATAAAAGCTACAAATCCTAAAAAAAGTGGCATTTATAATGTCGGAACTGGAATAGCTAGAAGTTTTCAAGATATTGTAAATATTCTAAAAAAAGAATTAAATATAAATAGAGAAGATAAATACATTCCAAATCCATATGTAAAACAATATCAATTTTTTACTCAGGCTGATATTGAAGACACTCAAAAATATCTAGACTATTGCCCAAATTACACTCTTGAAGAAGGAATAAAAGCTGATATTCCTTATATCAAAAAAATTTTTGACGAAGAGATAAAATGATAGCAGTAATTGGTGATTTTATGATAGACCATTATTTATGGGGAAAGAGTGAGAGAATTTCTCCTGAAGCTCCAGTGCCTGTAGTTGAAATTCAAAAAGAAGAAGATAGACTTGGTGGAGCTGGAAATGTTGTAAATAATTTACTTGCATTTAACGAAGAAGTTTTGCCAATAGGAGTTTTGGGAAAAGATGCAAATAGACTTTTAAATATTCTCAAAGAAAAAAATGTAGTAACTGATGGACTTTTTATTGATAAAAATAGACAAAGCATAATAAAAAGTAGAATCATAGCCACTCATCAACAGGTATTAAGATACGATAAAGAGACAAAAGAACCTATCAAAAAAGAGTTTGAAGAAAAAATATTGGAATTTATTAATAAAAGCTTAGATAAAATAGATTTATTCTTACTAAGTGACTATGAAAAAGGGACTTTAACTCCTACTTTAACTCAAGAAATAATTAAACTAGCAAACAAAACTAATAAAAAACTAATAATAGACCCTAAAAAAAATTTTTCTAAATATAAAAATGCTTATATGATAAAGCCTAACAAAAAAGAATTAAGCATTGCTACAAATATGCAAATCAACTCAAAAGAAGATTTAATCAAAGCTGGATGGAAACTAAAAAAAGAATTAAATTTAAAATATCTGCTTGTTACTCTTAGTGAAGAAGGAATGGCTCTTTTTGGAGATGAGTTTGTACAAATTCCAACAATAGCAAAAGAGGTATATGATGTAACAGGCGCAGGAGATACAGTATTAGCTGCTCTTGGATATGCATTAAAAAATAATGAAGATATGATAGAAGCTATGCATTTTGCAAATGCTGCAGCTGCTGTAGTAGTAGGAAAAGTTGGAAGTGCTACTGCAACACTAAGTGAAATTAAAGAGTATGAGAAAAAATATGAAAGTGTTGATTATAAAATAATTCCATTTAATAAAGCAAAAGATTTAGCACTCTCTTTAAAAAAGGAAAACAAAAAAATTGTTTTTACAAATGGTTGCTTTGATATTTTACATATTGGACATGTAAAATATTTACAAAAAGCAAAAACCTTAGGCGATGTTTTAATAGTAGGTGTTAATTCAAATGATTCGGTAAAAAGATTAAAAGGAGATACTCGTCCTATAAATGATGAATATGATAGAGCATATCTATTAGCTAGTTTAGAAGCAGTAGATTATGTCATTATTTTCGAAGAAGATACTCCATATGAACTTATTAAGATGATTAAACCAGATATTTTAGTAAAAGGTAAAGATTATGAAGGAAAAGAGGTAATAGGAAGCGATATAGCAAAAGAAGTAAAACTAATTGAATTTGTAAATGGGAAAAGCACTACAAACATAATAAATAAAATCAGAAGGGAGAATTGAGAATGGAGAGTTTGTTAAATTGTCTTGAAAATCATATAAATACTGCTCAAAAAATAAAAGAGCTTTTACCTACGATAAAAAAAGCAGCAGAAGTGTGTTTAAATGCACTTAAAAATGGAAATAAAATATTAATTGCAGGAAATGGAGGAAGTGCAGCAGATGCACAGCATTTCTCAGCTGAGCTTACAGGAAGATTTAAAAAAGAAAGAATCTCACTTCCTGCTATAGCTTTGACAACTGATACTTCAGCATTAACTGCAATAGGAAATGATTATGGATATGAATATGTTTTTTCAAGACAATTAGAAGGCTTAGGAAATGAAGGAGATATTTTTATAGGAATATCAACAAGCGGAAATAGCAAAAATGTAATTGAGGCTATTAAAAAAGCAAAAGAAAAAAATATTAAAGTAATCACCCTACTTGGAAAAGATGGCGGAAAAATGAAAAATTTAGGAGACATTAATATAATCATACCTAGCAATGAAACTCCAAGAATTCAAGAGATGCATATAATGGTTTTACATATGATATGTCAAATCATTGATGAAGGATTTTAGTGGTTAGTTTTAGAAATTTTTTATTATTTTTAGTTTTTATTTTCTTTTTTAGATTACTAGCCTTAAAACTTATGAATATTGACCTATTTTTTGATGAAGCATATTATTGGTATTGGTCTAAAAACCTAGATTGGGGTTATTATTCAAAACCCCCATTTATTGCATTCATTATAAAAGTTTTTACTTCGATTTTTGGAGATAATATTTATGGCATAAAACTAGCTTCAAATCTATTTTATACTTTGAGTGCAATTTATGTTTATTTAATATCAAAAGAGCTTTTTAATGAAAAAATTGCTTTTTTTGCAGGAATTACTTTTATTACTCTCCCTGGAATATCATATTTAAGCGAAGTTATCTCAACTGATGCATTTTTGGTATTTTTTTGGAGTTTTTCTTTATACTATTTTATAAAAGCTCTTAAAAATGATAGATGGATTTACTGGATTTTAGCTGGAATTGGCGGAGGATTAGGACTACTTAGCAAACCTACAATGATTATTTTTGTAATAAGTGTAGTTATATATCTTATGATAGATAAAAAAGAAGTTTTTAAAAATATAAAATTTTATTTTGCTCTTATTTTAGCAGCTTTAATTTATATGCCAAACTTTATATGGAACTATCATCATGATTTCATTATGTTTCATCATATCCAAAATATCTCTGAAATAGATAATAAATCTCACTTTCATCCAAAAAAATTTTTAGAATTTTTCTTAGCACAATTTGGGGTTTTTGGTCCAATTTTTTTTGGAGTATTTATCTATTTAATTTTTAAAAGATTAAAAACTCAACAAGCAAAACTATTATATGCTTTTAGTATTCCTTTTTTAGCATTAATCTCACTTCAAGCTTTGCTTGAGAGAGCAAATGCAAACTGGGCACTTCCTACATATGTAGCCGCTACTATTTTAGTAGTTTATTATCTTTACCAAAGAAAAAAATGGCTATATATTGGAATTTTAATAAACATCTTACTAATGTTGATAGTTTACTTTTATCATCCTATAATGAATACTTTAAATATTGAACTAACTAAAAAAAATGATTTTTATAAAAGAGTACTAGGATGGAGTGAACTTGCAAAAAAAATCAATCCTATTATCAATCAATACCCTAACACAAAATTAGCATTCATAAATAGAGACTTAATGTCAGAAATGATTTTTTATCTAAAACCACACCCTTTTGATGCACAACTGTTTAATCCAAGCAAAAGAATAGTAAATCAATTTGCAATATCTACTGATATGAATAAATATATTCATCATGATTTTTTAATACTCATAAAAAATAAAAACATAAAACCAATTGAAAAATACTTTCAATATTGCAAATTAATTGATAAAAAAGAAGTTAAAGTATATAAAGATTTTTCAAGAAAAGTCTATATCTTTTATTGCAAAAATTTTAAAGGATATTAATGTTTAAATTTTTAAAAGAGTATTTGCCATATTATAAAAAGTATAAAAAAGAATTTTTTCTTGCATTTCTAGGAATGCTTTTAGTAGCAATCTCAACAGCTGCTACTGCATATTTAGTCAAACCTGTACTTGATAAAATATTTATAGAAAAAAATGAAACTATGCTATATATTTTGCCAATAGCAATTATTCTTGCTTATTTTTTTAAAGGAGTCGGCGCAGTTTTACAGCAATATTTCATAAGTTATATTGGCGAAGATATAGTTAGACAAATAAGAGATAAATTCCTCTCTCATATTTTAAACTTAGATTTAGACTTTTTTAAAAAAACTCATAGCGGAGAATTGGTAAGTAGAATAATTAATGATATAAATAGAATTCAAAATGCAATTGCAAATCAATTTGCCTCTTTAATCAGAGATTTTCTAATGGCAATTTTCCTGCTTGCAGTAGTAATTTATCAAAATCCAAAACTTGCATTTTTTGCTTTAATTATTTTGCCAGTTATAATCTATCCTGTAGGGGTCATTTCTAAAAAATTAAAAAAATTATCCAAAAAAGCTCAATCTCAAACAGCAACCTTAAATACTCACTTAAGTGAAATTTTCAAAAACATTGAAACAATAAAAGCCTATAATGCACAAGATATAGAAATAAACAATTTTAAAAATCATAATTTACAATATTTAAAAATTAATTTAAAAACCATTAAAACTCAAGCTATTTTAATTCCTCTTCTCGAAACTTTAAGTGCAGTAGTTGCAGCAATTGTAATAGTAGTAGGAGGGAAAGAAGTAATTGATGGAAAAATGAGTGTTGGTGCATTTTTTTCTTTCATGACAGCACTATTTATGCTAACTGATCCTATTAGAAGGATATCTTCAACTTACTCAAAGATGCAAGATGCAATAGCCGCAAATGAAAGATTAAAAGAGATATTCAAAATATTACCTAAAGTACAAAATGGAAAAGAAAAAATTGATGAAATAAAAACAATTGAATTTAAAAATGTATCACTAAAATATGGAGACAAAGAAGCTCTTAAAAATATAAATTATAAAACTCAAAAACCAAAAATAGTTGGACTTGTAGGAGATAGTGGAGGAGGAAAAAGCTCTTTTGTTAGTTTAATTGAGAGATTTTATGATGTAAGTAGTGGAGAGATTTTAATAAACAATAAAAACATAAAAGAATATGATTTAAAAACCTTAAGAGAAAAGATAGCTTATATACCCCAAACAATTCATATTTTTAATGACACTATTGCTGCAAATGTAGCCTATGGAAAAGAAATAGATGAAAAAAAAATAATTGAAGCTTTAAAAAAAGCTAATTTATACGATTTTGTTAAAAAGCTTGAAAATGGTATTTATACAACTTTACAAGAAAATGGAAGCAATTTAAGCGGAGGACAAAGACAAAGAATAGCAATAGCTAGAGCTCTTTATACCAATCCAGATATTTTAATATTAGATGAAGCAACTTCTGCACTTGATAATAAAAGTGAAGAAGTGATAATGAAAAGTATAAATTCATTAAATGATAAATTAATTTTTATTGTAGCTCATAGACTCTCAACCATAGAAAATGCTGATGAAATTTTGGTATTTAAGAATGGAGAGATAATTTGTCATGGTTCAAAAGAAGAGTTATTAAACAATTGTAAAGAGTTTCAAAGATTGTATAAAGGTTAAAAATGTTTAGTGGCAAAAACATATTAATAACAGGTGGGACTGGAAGTTTTGGAAAAAAATATACAGAAATAATACTTAAAGAATACAATCCAAATAAAATAATAATTTACTCTCGCGATGAATTTAAACAGTTTGAAATGAAACAAAAATTTAATGACAAAAGAATGAGATATTTCATAGGTGATGTAAGAGATAAAGAGCGTTTAATAAAAGCTATGGAAGATGTAGATATAGTAATCCATGCAGCTGCTCTAAAACAAGTCCCTGTTGCAGAATATAATCCGATGGAATGTATAAAAACAAATATAAACGGAGCCCAAAATGTAATAGATGCGGCACTTGAAAACGAAGTAGAAAAAGTAATAGCACTCTCAACAGATAAGGCAGCGGCTCCTATAAATCTCTATGGAGCAACCAAGTTAGCGAGTGATAAACTTTTTGTAGCGGCAAATAATCTAGTTGGCAAAAGAAAAACAAGATTTGCGGTTGTTAGATATGGAAATGTAATAGGAAGCCGTGGCAGCGTAGTGCCATTTTTTGTAAAACTTATTAAAGAAGGAGCAAAAGAGCTTCCTATTACTCATCCTGAAATGACAAGATTTTTAAT
>Ga0256831_1001005_pt1 | contig 14922 bp, 9 predicted proteins | sample 132544metaG_FD_189087 | JGI IMG/M metagenome (GOLD analysis project Ga0256831, IMG submission 189087) | Hydrothermal vent microbial communities from Lau Basin, Pacific Ocean - 132-544 | ecosystem: Environmental > Aquatic > Marine > Hydrothermal vents | place: Pacific Ocean: Lau Basin | collected...
TATTTAAATAGTTTGCTTTATGCCCAACCCAATCTTCCCCACCTCAATAACCCAGTTCTCCACCGAAAGCCTGATAAAAAAGCACTCCACCAAGAGCAAGGCTATATATTGGCTATTGATTTTTTCAGTAGTGTCTTTTGCTGTGTCTTTATTTTGGATAAAGGTAGATGTAAATGTGCATAGCAAAGGCATTGTTACCTCCAAAGAGCTTGCAACTAAAATCATTGCCCCGGTTTATGGCAAAATTGCCCGTTTGCAAATGAAAGAAAATGGCCTTGTACAAAAAGGAGACACACTTTTGGAAATTGACACTTTGGAAATAACCAGAAGCATTGGAATCACAAAAGAAAACATAACCGAACTGCAAGAACAAAATGCAGACCTAAAAATACTTAGCTCCCTGACACGTAATAGCCACTTATCGAGCATAAAACTTCACACACAGCTTTTGGACAAAGAACTTCAAAAGTTTGTATCCGACCTTCGTTATCAAAAATCGGAGATAGCAATTCAAGAAACAGAGTATATTCGCCAGAAACAATTATATGAAAAAGATGTAATTCCCCTTGCCGATTACGAACAAATCACGTATAAGTATCGCAATACTAAATTGATGTACGATAAGATTTTTGATAATCAAATAGCACAATGGCAAAACAAATTATATCAAAACAAGAAAGAATTACGCAACAATGAGCAAAACCTAAACAAACTTCAAAAAGAATTACTAAAATACTTTATTGCAGCTCCAATTACAGGCTATATACAAAAATTGGTTGGATTGAAAACCGGAGGTTCCATTTATCCAAATCAAGAAATTTGTACCATAAGCCCAACATCGGATTTAATAGTTGAGACTTATGTTTCCACAACAGATATTGGCTTGATAAAGCAAAATCAAGATGTAAAATTCAGAGTAGATGCATTCAACTTCAATCAATGGGGAATGCTCAAAGGTAAGGTTTCAGAAATAGCCAATGACATTAATATTTCAGACAAAGGAACCCCTAATTTTAAAATACGTTGCACACTTTTGTCACATAAATTAAGCTATCAAGGAAAGACCGTAAAAGTAAAAAAGGGGATGACTGTAAATGCTAATTTTCTTTTAACACAACGAACACTGGCGCAATTGTTTTACGATAATATTACCGATTGGCTTGACCCAAATGAGATAAAAAAATGAGCCAATGAGCAGCTATAACAAACGTTCGGTAAAAGTAAAGCAGCGCGATATAATGGATTGTGGAGCAGCTTGTTTGATGTCGGTTTCTGCCCATTACAAACTGCATATCCCTGTTTCAAAAATCCGCCAGTTTGCCAATACCGACCGCAAAGGGACCAATGTATTGGGCATGATCGAAGCCGCTGAGAAATTAGGCTTTATTGCCAAAGGCGTTAAAGGAAATTACGATGCTCTTCTTAAAATCCCAAAACCTGCAATAGCCCATCTGCATATAAAAAAGAAAAATTTGCTGCATTATGTTGTAATCCTAAAAGTAACAGAAAAGCAAATAGAGATAATGGATCCGGGCACGGGTGAAATTAAGAAACAAACCAAAGAAGAGTTTTTGGAAGATTGGACAGGAATACTTGTGATATTAGTACCGGGCGAAAGCTTTGAGATCAAAAACGAAAGGGTGTCGAATATCGCACGGCTTTTTTTCCTGCTCCGTCCTCACAAAATGATAATGCTGCAGGCACTTATTGGTGCGGTATTCTTCTCAATTATTGGTCTTTCAACATCGGTATATATTCAAAAACTTACGGACTTTGTTTTTGTAAATGGCAACAAAAATTTGCTCAACCTAATGAGCGTCGGCATGTTGGTATTAATAATTATACAGATGCTTTTGGGTATATTCCAAACCGTATTTACCCTTAAAACAGGGCAATTGATTGATGCTCGCCTTATTTTGGGCTACTACAAGCATTTGCTTAAACTTCCGCAACGATTCTTCGACACCATGCAAACAGGTGAGATAATTTCAAGGATAAATGATGCCGTTAAAATCCGAACATTCATTAACAATACTCTTATCAATTTAATTGTCAATATATTGATTGTAGTATTTTCCTTTGTGTTGATGTTTTTCTATTCGTGGAAAATGGCCATGATTGTAATGGTAATTATTCCGCTATATATTATATTGTATTATATCACCAATAAGCTTAACAAAAAGACGGAGCGTAAAATAATGGAGCAGTCGGCAGAATTAGAAAGCCATTTGGTAGAATCAATAAATACAGTAAGCACCATAAAGCGATTTGGCATTGAAGAATTCTTCAATATCCGAACAGAAAATAAATTTATCCAACTCTTGGAAACAGGCTATAAATCGGGATTAAATTCCGTATTTTCATCTTTTTCGTCAAATTCTTTCTCACGAGTATTTACCATTATCGTTTTATGGTCAGGCTCATATTTTGTGTTATCAAACGAATTAACGCCTGGCGAATTGATGTCGTTTTATGCAATTTTGGGCTATTTTACTGGTCCTCTTAGCTCATTGATTGGAGTAAACAAAACTATCCAAAATGCTTTTATTGCCTCCGACCGTTTGTTTGAAATAATGGATTTAGCCGAGGAGCAAGAAAATAAAATTGTACTTACCAAAGAGATGCTTGGTGAGATTGTTTTTCAAGATATTTCGTTTAGATATGGTAGTAGAGTTGATGTTTTTCAAGGATTTAGTTTGAAAATACCAAAAGGAAAAATTACCGCTATTGTTGGGGAAAGTGGTTCCGGTAAATCCACTTTGATACATCTATTACAGAATATTTATCCAATCTCGGCAGGAAAGATTTTTATCAATAATATAGACATTACACAAGTTGACAGTTATTCGCTTCGCAAAACAGTTGGTGTCGTTCCTCAAAATGTAAACCTCTTTAAAGGCAGTATTGCAGAGAATATTGCTATTGGTGATTTTGAACCTAATATGAATAAAATAATGCAAATCAGTATGCAAGTAGGAGTTCAGAAATTCATAGACGAACTACCACAAGGTTTTTTTACCGATGTAGGCGAAAATGGGCTCTCTCTCTCAGGTGGCCAAAGGCAAAAAATAGCTTTTGCAAGAGTGCTTTATCGTGAGCCAGAAATTGTTATTTTGGATGAGGCCACATCTGCACTTGACTCAGAGAGCGAAGAGGAAATAATGAATGTAGTACGTCAATTAAAATCGGAAGGAAAAACCATAATAATGATAGCTCACAGATTAAGTACTGTGCTAAATGCCGATGAAATAGTGGTAATGGAGAAAGGAAAAGTTATCGAAAGTGGCACGCATAACAAATTGTTTGATAGTAAAGGAAAATACTATGATTTGTGGCAAAAACAGATGCCGAAATTAAATTAAAATCCATGATAAACAATCTTCCCTATTCAGCCATGCACATCCAGCAAACACAAATGCCCTCGCAATAGCCTTTTGCAGCATGAGTATGTCTGCCCCTCCGCACTTGCCTACCGATAGAAAAAAAAGCCTAGCAGACAATAATCAGGACTATGAGCGGTCTGTCCCGCATGGCGGAAGTCCAGCAATGAGTCCCGGTTGAACTACATCCCGGCTGTAGTGCTATGCACCTATCAAGCAGTTTGAATGATTTTCTAGGTGGTTGGGTTATTTTTGAATAGGGGAACTATTAAAAAATTACTACTTTTGAGAAAGCTATCCCGCAGGAATTTAGTTCAACAACGGGAAGCAGTAAGACAAACACTATTTAGCCATTTAACCATGTTAAACGCAATGATTTTTGCCGCCGGACTCGGCACACGATTAAAACCACTTACCGATACCATGCCCAAGGCTATGGTGGCATTTAAGGGGAAGCCCCTTTTGTGGCACTCCATCAAGAGCGTTGAGAAAGCCGGAGCAGAGAGAATTGTTGTTAATGTTCATCACTTTGCAGAGCAGATTATTAATTATATCAAACATGAGAAATGGGATAGTGAGATAGTTATTTCGGACGAGCGTGATGAGCTGCTGGACACCGGAGGTGGCCTGATAAAGGCCAGCTCTCTATTTATCCCCAATAGCCCTGTACTTATCAGAAACGCCGACATCGTAACCTCTTTAAACCTAAAGGAGCTGGTAAGTTTTCACAACTCAACAGAGAACAGTGTCAGTTTGCTCATTATGAAAAGGCACTCGTCACGATATCTGATTTTCGATGATAACATGATTTTGTGTGGATGGAAAAATGTGAATACCGGAGAGTCTATCTCGATAAGAGATTGTGAAGTTAAGAGTGATTTCGGATTCTGTGGGATCCAGATTTTGGACTTTGATTTCATAAAAGAGTTGGGCGAGAAAAGAAAGTTCTCCATAATGGAAGGCTATCTGAATACAGGAAATTACATCGACATAAAAGGTTGTGAGCTTGAAAGCCAACATTCGTGGTTCGATGTTGGAAGCACTCAAAAGTTGAACGAAACAGAACAGTTTTATACTGACAAATAAAACAGTGCTTAATTATATTGAGTTTTTTATATATATCGTACAAAATCATCTTTATGAACAGCGAACCCACTTACAATATTTCGGGGCAAAATAAAGGAATAGCCGACCCTTTTGAACGATTTCTAGAGTTTATCTCCAAGGGTAGTGTTTTACTAATATTTGCAGCAGTAGCAGCAGTTATCTGGGCAAATACCAACCCCTCTTCATACGTACATTTCTGGCACACATACTTTACTGTTGATGCTTCAATATTCTCAGTAAAGATGAGTGTTCTGCACTGGATTAATGATGGATTAATGGCCATTTTTTTCTTTGTTGTCGGACTGGAAATTAAGCGTGAGTTCCTGGCAGGCGAGATGAGCAGTGTACGTCAAGCCAGCTTCCCTATTGTGGCGGCATTTGGCGGCATGATAGTTCCGGTAATAATCTTTGAATTATTCAATCTTCATGGTGAGGCAGCCGATGGCTGGGGAATACCTATGGCGACTGACATTGCCTTCTCCCTTGGTGTATTAGCTATTTTGGGAAAGAGAGTACCATTAAGTCTGAAAGTTTTTTTAACTGCTCTCGCTATTGTTGACGACCTTGGAGCAATATTAATCATTGCCCTCTTTTACGGTGGAAACCTGAACTGGATATCGTTAATGATTGCTCTTGGTCTGTTGGGAATTCTAGTTATTGCAAACAGGATGAAAGTTCAGGATTTACGCCTCTACACTTTTATAGGGTTTATTGTTTGGTACTTCTTTTTGATGTCCGGAGTAAATGGTCCCGGCACCGGATTGCACGCAACTATTGCCGGTGTATTAGTAGCATTCACCATTCCGGCACGACCAAAAATTAAGGCAGTCGATTTTATTAAAGGAATAAGGCAGATACTACACAGGTTTGATGATGTATCAAAAAAGAATGACAAGTTAGTACTGTCACACGAACAGTTATCGGTTATTAATGATGTTGAATATTCGGTAATGGAGGTGCAAAGTCCATTGCAGCATATCGAAAACCAGTTTCACGGAGTTGTCAACCTGATTATACTACCACTATTTGCTTTTGCAAATGCCGGCCTTACCCTTCTTAGTGGAACGGGTGGTTTTATCTTCACAACAGTATCTTTCGCAATTGCAATAAGTTTGATAATTGGTAAAACAGTAGGAATAGTGCTGTTTTCGTGGCTGGCTGTTAAATTTAAGATAGCAATAAAGCCAAAAACATCTTCCTGGCTATCCTTTACAGGACTGGGTATTTTAGGAGGTATAGGATTTACAATGTCAATATTTATTGCCAGCCTGGCTTACCAAAGTGAAATGCTGATAAATCAGGCAAAAATAGGAATTTTTATTGCTTCTATATTTGCCGGTGTAACAGGATATTTTCTACTCAAATACTCTTTAAAAAAGGATGAGAGTAACGTAAGCAGGATGATAAAGAAGTAGTCGGCGTTTTCTTTTAAAAGCATTCGATTATTGTGTCGAACGCATTACCAAATCGTCAGAGGTTAGGTTAATCACTCAAGTTTACCAACAACCCCTACTTAGGGGCATTCTCAGTAATTATACCACCTGTCAGCCTAACCAAATCAACATGGCTGGCAATAAGTTCGTACAATGCTGAAAGATCGTATAGAGCTACCAATAGGTAACCTCTTTGGATATCGCGGAAATTAAAGGAGTTTATCACTCCATTTTTATACTTATCGGTACTAATCTCAAGATTTAGTTTCGCTGTTAAGAGGTTTTCATGTGCTACAACTGCCAACTCCTTTCTAACTTCAAACAGGTCAAACACGTTTAATAGTCTGTTATTTAATTGATGTTTCATCTCCTCAAGCCTTACATCCCCAATCTCTTTCTCTATTTTGGCAATCTGAATATTTGTCTGCACCCTGTTCCCATTATAAATAATGTAGGTGAGAGCAAAGTTTGAATAAAATGAAAACTTCTTGTTTAATGTCTGCATACTTTCCGAACTGTTTAATCCGGCCGGATAGTGGTTGTAGTTTGAACCACCATTAAAAGAGATGGAAGGATAAAGTGCACTTTTTTCAAGAGCAATACTCTTCTCCAGCATCATCTGGTTGAGATACTGATTTTTTAGTGTTTGGTTATTTAGCTCCATCTTATCCTTAAGTTCCGCCAGATTATATTTGTTTAAAACAGGAGCCAGTGAGTCTGAAGGTGAATATTGATTTTGGCCTTTTTGTCCTAACAAATACCCCAAATTTCTCATGGCAATTCTGTAGATCATCTGTTGATTCAGATAGGTTGATTTATCTGTCAGCCAGGCATTTTTTGCTTGTAAAACCTCATAAGTACTACCTGCACCCAAATCCAGTCTGTTTTGAATATAGTCGTACCGGTCTTTTGAAAGGTTCATAACCTCCTCCATAACATTAAGTCGCTCTTTTTCAAGAACAATTTTATAGTATCCCAAAATAATTGCCTGAATTGTATTTTCAATTACAACTACCGTATTACCTTCAGAAAGACTTTCAAGTATCTCAAACTGACTCTTCCTTATTCTAACCGAGAAGCCATCAAACAATAACCAGTTTAGTCGCAATGATGGTTGTACCTGTCCGGTTTTAAAATAGTCATCTTCACGTTGAACGAAAGAGTTGTTAAAACCCAACCCGAAACTAACAGATGGATAGGCTCCTGCATATTGCCAGTTGTTCTGTTTTTGAGCAATAGCAATATTGCTTTTTTCTATCTTGATTCCATAGTTATTTTCAAGACCGATTGTTATAGCCTCATTCAAAGTAATTGGTTGCTGCGCCAACACATTATTAAATGTTGATATAATCAGAATTAGCAGGAGAATGTAATATATTGGTTTCATCTCTTTTTTATTTATTGTTTATTGTTATCTTTTATCTATCGGCCGTAGATTCCTACGGCTCTATGTCAAACATAATGGTTATATCTAAATAATCCTTCCTTTTTTGTCTTGATACAAAAAAGGAACAAAAAAAATCAAGGCTTATTTCTGATAGCACTTTCCGTATGCTTGAAGATTAAGTTCGGTTGGATGATCTCCTCATACCTTCGGAGCTATCCAATCTCCCTAAATCTTCAATCACACTCCAAGCACAATCAGAAAGAGGCCGCAAAAAAAACAGAGTTGTCTATTTATATTCAAAATCTTTAATATTAAGGTTGCTCTTCACCCACTACAAACGATATAGACCCATTCCTATTCAATCACCCTCTTTTTATGAATATTTGCCTTCTCAACCTCTTCAGGAGAAGGCTTTACTCCTGTTAACAAATATCTTACCCAAACCCTGACATCATTCATAAAAAGAATCGTTACCGGGAAAACTGTAAGGATAAATAATGTCCCAAAAAATACTCCGTATGCCAAGGCCATCGCCATAGGGATAAGGAATTGCGCCTGTCGGCTCTGTTCAAAAATAATTGGAAAAAGCCCAATTGTTGTAGTTAGCGTTGTAAGAACAATAGGACGAAAACGCGCCAGACCTGCCTGGTAAATTGCCTCCTTTACCGGCAAGTTATCATTTGCCAAAAGCCGGTTATATTTTTGTAGAAATACAACAGCATCATTCACCGTAACCCCCGAGAGCGCGACCATTCCGAAAGCACTTAATATCGAGAGCGGAATACCGTGAAACATGTGTCCCCACATTGCACCAAGATATGCAAGCGGAATCATTGAAAGTATTATCAAACCCTGACCAAACGACTTAAAGTGAATCATTAACACTATTGCAATCAAAATAAATGCAGGTATAAAAAACTTCATCATTGAATTCTGACTCTCCGCAGCATTTTTCTGCTGCCCCTGAAAAAGATATCTTACTCCGGGGTAGTTGACAGCAATCTTTGGCATTATCTTCGCCTCAATGTACTCTGTTAGTGGAGCAACGGGGATGTATGGATTAACAAGGTCGGCTTCAATCCGTATCTCTCTCTTCATGTTATACCGATGAATATTTACCGGACCGCGTTCAATCTCAAAGTCAGCTATCTCTGACAATGGATACTCACCTCTATGTGTTTTGATTTTCATCTTTTCAAGCTGACCAATCTCTTTTCTGTCTGAACGTGGATAGCGTACCCAAATACGTAGCTCATCTTTTCCCATTTGCAGTCGTTGCGACTGAGAACCAAAAAACCCATTTCGTACCTGATTGAGTACTGTAAAATCATCCAGACCTAAAAAATAGGCTCTGGGTTTCAGCTTCAGCCTTACCTCTTGTGCTCCAAGCGGATTGTTATCTTTTACTTCAGTAATATCCGGCATCTCCCCCAATTCACTCATTAACATATCGCGTGCTTTTGAAAGCTCATCAAGATTATTGCCCAATAGACTAATTGAAATGGGTGCCCCCCAATGACTACGACCTGCAACAGAAATTTTATCAGCTTCGGGAACTTTACCTATCTTTTTCCTAACTCGTTGAGCAATATCGAATGATGAAATAGGGCTATCCTCCAAATTCCTTAAAAGAACAGAAATATGACCGGCATGTGAGCCTGTCTCCTCTCCGTTAAAGGAGGTTCCTAATGTAAGAAAAGTGTATATGATGTAGTTTGATGTATCATTGTACTCCTCTTTCAACTCATCGTTAACCTCCCATACCAGCTTTTCAAATTTGTAGAGGGCATCCAGAGTCTGTTTTTCACCTTCACCCGGAGTAAAGGCAATGTTAACATCAAAATTATCAGGTGGAATATTCGGGAAGAAAGTAGATGTTATAAATCCTCCTTTGAAGAGTCCAACGGTGATAAGTGTAAGGGTTAACGGAATAAAAAGAATAACATAGTGATATCTAATCACCTTCTTCAATAACCTACCATACAGTTTCTCTCTGGCATAGGAGACTGTTCTCTCCAATCTGTTCCTGACTTTATTCCCAAAATTTACAGCATCTGTTGAGCGTTTCAGAACATGAGGTGTTCCGATGTGAGCAGGTAACACAAAGAATGCTTCAAACAACGAAAAAGTTAAACTGAATATAACCACAAATGCCATTTCAAACATCATCTCCATTCTACCCTCAATAAACATGAGAGGTGAAAAAGCAATTATTGTGGTTAATACAGAAGTAACAACAGCCGGTAACACTTCCATAGTACCATCAACAGCAGCTTTCATTGGTGACTTTCCCTTTTCGAAATGAGAGAAGATATTTTCAGCAATTACAATTCCATCATCCACAAGTATTCCTACAACCAGTATCATACCAAAAAGTGATATCATATTAATGGTTACCCCATACATATTGGCCACAACAAACATGGCTAAAAACGATGACGGAATACCCCAGGCTACCCACAACGACAGGCGAAAACTTAAAAACAGAGCCAGAATTAAAATAACTAAAGCCAGTCCAAAACCTCCATTTTTATAGAGTAGATCCAGCCTTGAGTATAGCATATCAAGATAATCGAAGGTAACATCTAGTTGAGCATTGTTATACTTACGGTTAAACTCCTCAACATAATTATTAACAAAAACAGATATTTTTTCAAGGTCTTCGCTTATTAATTTACTAACAGAGATTGATATGGCCGGCTTACCATTCATAAGTGTAAAATTTGGTACATCTTCAAACTGTAACTTTACTTTACCCAAATCTCCAACACGAACAATGCTACCCTCCTTACCTCCACGAATAACAATATCAGAAATCTCATTTGGATCAACAGATCTATTTCTAACCCGAATAATCACCCTGTACTCATCATTTCGCACCTCACCACCCGAAAGATCCCTGTTTGCATTAGATATGGCTCTGCTAATATCGCTAAGGGTTAATCCATATCTCAACAAGTTCTCCTCAGAGACTTCCACCGATAGTTCAGTTTTTGGGAATCCACTTATCTGTATCTGACTAATCAGCCCGGAAGCCATAAAGTCATCCTCAAGATGATAGGCCATCTGTTTTAGAGTCATAAGATCTGCCGATCCTGAGAGCCCCAGGCGTAGTGCAGGAGTTAAAGATCGTTGTTTAAAAACTATGGGGCGCTCAGCCCCTGTTGGCATACTGGTAATACCATCGATAGAGTTCTTCACCTCTTGCAAAGTGAGATCGATGTCAATCTTTCCGGTTGTTTCAATACTTACCCTACAGAAATTTTCTGATGAAGTGGAGTTAATCTCCTTTATACCCGGAATTCCTCTTATCGCCTCCTCAATACGTACTGTAATACCCTCTTCCATCTCCTTGGGAGATGCTCCGGGATAGGCTACAGAGACACTTATTATTCTTGTCTTTCTTTCAGGAAAGAAAGACTTTTTCATTGAAACAAAACTGGCAATCCCGGCACCCAATACCACAATAACCATAAGGTTAGCATAGAACGGGTACTTAACAAAGGTTTCTATTATCTTACGCATATTGTCTATATTGTGCTATTTTGTTAATGCTTCAAATTTTGCATTTCCGGTTATTCCTGTAACAGATTCAGTAACCAACATCTCGCCTACAGGCAGCCCGTTAAAATATAGTGTTTCGTCATTCAGTTTCTGAATATTAATACTCTTCTTTGTAAGTTTGTTATCTTGCAATACCAACACTTCAGAACCGTTATAAACAGCACTTCGTGATATCTCCATTACGTCATGAACATCACTTCCGTAAATCTTTACATTAAGGTACATCCCATCAAAAAGGGGAAGTAATTTTGAATCTTTTACAGCCACATAAACACTTACCGTATTAGTTGCAGGATTAATTACATCAGCTATTCTGGAGATGTAACCATGCTGAACATCTCCTGATTCATTGGTAAGATCGGCTTTCATATTACATTTGCACAAACTTATACTTTGCACCCTAACTGGCACTTCCACTTCATACAAATCATTTCGGGTAAATATTGCTAAGCGTACACCAGGATTAACAACGGCTCCAACCTGAAGGATTACCTCCTTCAATGAACCATCGAAAGGAGCGTGAATACGGTACTTAGTGTATCTTATTTCATTACTTTTTATTGAGTAGTACTCATTCAGTACATTTCTGGTAGCCATAAAAATCCTCTCTTTCGAAGATGTAGTTTCGGGTATTTGCGGAAGAGGATAATTTATATTGATAGATTCAAAAAAGTCCATCCAAGTTGGGTATGAATCAGGAAAATCAATCTTCATATCGGGAAGTATTGATGCTATAGATTTCAGGAAATTACTCTTTTGAGCTTTAAGCTGAAATGTAAACTCCTCATTAATGATATTTGCAATTATCTCTCTTTTTTTAAAATGCCGCCCTGCTTTAAACAGATGATCTCCCTGTTCAAGTCTGCCACTAACTTCCGAACTGATAACAACTTCATCGAAAGCTCTTAACCGACCTGATGTCTCAATAATACCGGGTAGATTAATGTACTCAACAGGTTTAGCCTTCACATATCTTATTGCTTGAGGTGGTGTTTTCTTTTGTGGATCTTGCTTAAAACTGCTTAACCATTTAAACATAATGACACCAAAAAAAACTATGATTAAGATAGAAATGATGGCAATAAATTTTCTGTTCATTACTCTTTATTTATAAGTATTCTTGATGTTAGTCGCCGAAAAATCGTGATTCCTTCAAAAGTAGTGCAAATATCTATAATTTAAGATACAATTTGTTTAAGTTAACTCTTTTACCTATATTTAGTATTATCAAATTTCGTCAAATGAATTATGTACTAATTAGAAATGGGTCGATTGTGAGTTCAACAGGGATTCAGGTTTCCGATGTGCTAATTGGTAATAATAAAATCATTGAGGTAGCCCATGCAATTCCCCGTCCTGATCCCGAAACACCTGTAATTGATGCCTCCGGTAAATATGTTATGCCGGGTGCAATTGATATTAACCGTAATTTTAGTGAGTTTGGAGTGGTACTGAAGGATGAGATGCTTCGTCTTTGCAGAGCAGAAATTATTGGGGGCACAACTTCAATGCTTGAGAATCTTGAACCTAAAAATAAGATGAATTGTGTTGAGGGAGTTTTTCTTTCAAAGAACAGGTCTGTAGAGAGTATCATTGATTATGGCTTTCATCTATCAGTGAATGGATGGTCGGGCTTTTCAGAAAAAGATCTTGAGTATTGTTTTGCTCATGAAGGAATAACCAGCTTTTCGGTACAGAATTTATTTGAACACGAAACTGCAATTTATGGTTTGGTTAACCTGATGAGAAAAATAAAAGAACTCGGCCTGCTGCTATTAGTTGAGGTTAGCCATCCTGAGTACGGTGGAAGCGGATATACGGGATTGAATCATACAGATGACAATACGGCAATGACCAGGCTAGATCAATTAAGCTTAATTCTGGATAAGATTGTTGAAACGGGCTGTAAAGCATATTTTATAAATATAAGCTTCACAGAGGAGCTCGATTTGATATTAAATGCTCAAAAACATCATAAGATTTATGCCGAATTAACAATGCCTTGCTATATTGGCGAAGGGATGGACTACATAATCGACAACCAAACGGTGATGCATGGATTCTCGCTCTCAGGAGAGTTAACACTGATTCCCTATTCACAATTTTGGTCGTTACTAAAAAATGACCAGTTTCTTGCAGCCCGACCTACCCTAAGGATTTCAAATGTTGATGACACCATAAATAAGCAGGTTTTTAACAGACCTGATGAGTATTTCGTTCTTAAAAATACTCTTTCGGCTCTTTATACATCAGGTGTTGCAAGTGATAATATTTCTATTTCTGATTTTTGCAATCTAACCTCAGAGAAGCCTGCAAGGCTAATGGGACTGTTCCCTCAAAAAGGGATTGTCAGACCGGGCTCTGATGCTGATATCATTATCTGGGATGCCAATGTAGACCGTAATCTCTACTGCTCTTATCCGCGAAGTTCAAACAGTAAAGGATCTACATCAAAACTAAAAGGCAAGGCTCAGTTTGTTTTTGTAAATGGTATCATGGTTTATGACGGTGAGATATTTTTCGGGGAAAACTTAAAAGGACAATATCTTTATCGTATCTCATCGAAATAAGTTTTATCTATTTTCTTCTTTATTAATTGCTTGCAGCCTCTTAACAATCCCTCTTCGTTTCCACAATAGAAAAAGTGAAGGTATGTAAGCTACAATCATTCCGAGAATAAAAATCAAAAAAGTAAGTTTTAGAACTCCTAAATTACGTAAAGAATAACCTAAAATTATAAAAGCAATATTTATAACTCCTAATATTAAACTTGTTTGAACATGCGTAAAACCCAAAGCCAACATACGATGATGTATATGGTTTTTGTCCGCTGAAAATGGTGATTTACCCTGTGAAATACGTAAGAAAAAGACTCTTGTTGTATCAATAATCGGAACAATTAAAATAGCTAAAGCAACAGCAGGGCCTGAATTCATCACAAAACTGTGTCCCGGATATTTGTTTAGGATTGTAAATTCAGAGAAGTGGATAGCCACAACAGCTAATAAGAACCCCAACAACAGCGAACCTGTATCACCCATGAAAATCTTCTGCCGTTTAGAGAAAACATTGTAATACAAAAATGCCAACAACCCACCCACCAAAGCTGCACTCATTATGGGAATATGGTAATTACCATTAAGGTAAAACCAAATACCAAAAGCTAAAATCGTTATAATGCCTGTTATTGCCGCCAAACCATCAACTCCATCAATCAGGTTAAAACCATTTATTATAAAAACCATTAGAAAGACGGTGATAACAACACTGGCAAGATAGTTTATATCAAGTCCAAAAAAACCATGGAGATCAGTAATGCGCAGGTCTCCCATCCCAACAATTATCAGAGCTGCAATAATCTGCCCCATCAACTTTACAATAGGAGCAGTAACAAGTATATCGTCTTTAATTCCGATGCCAAAAATTATTAGTATTGCCGGAATAAGAAAGGGTATTTTGGTAAATTCGAACCAATCAACAAACAGAGAGTATGTAAACAGGAAACCAATGAAGATAGCCAAACCTCCCAAAGTGGGTATTCTAACTTTATGTACAGTACGTTTCCCGGGCTCATCAAACAGATTCTTTTGGCGTGCAACTCTTAAAATAGTAGGTATTGAAAAAAACACCATAATGAAAGAGATTATCGACGCAAAAGGAATTAATAACCGGATTGTGTAATCGTTCATGCCAATGCTATATCAATTCTGACACAAAAATACTCAAATAATTTTCAATACTATTTATTCGGATGATTTTATTTTTAGCAGAGTATTGGTTATTCCCGAACACGTCAAAAAAAACGGTTCATCAGTAGTGTATTGTAGTTCATGATCATTATATCGTTCAATAAGAAAGCCTCTCTTTCCTTCTTAGGGATGCTTAACCAGTTATTTGCTTTAGCAATATTAATAATTAATTTAAGTATTTAACAAACCTTTTTCACGCAATATCGTATCTAAAATAATTTGACTTATAAGATGTTAAATGTATAATAGCAAATTTTTGTGTTTTAAATTACCACTTATAAACTAAATAAAGACAATAGCTA